>Ga0180732_1001298_pt1 | contig 15871 bp, 25 predicted proteins | sample KR11_01MetaG_FD_148674 | JGI IMG/M metagenome (GOLD analysis project Ga0180732, IMG submission 148674) | Groundwater microbial communities from the Olkiluoto Island deep subsurface site, Finland - KR11_0.1 MetaG | ecosystem: Environmental > Aquatic > Deep subsurface > Groundwater | place...
GGCGAAGAAGGGCAAGAAATCCGGCAAAACCTGTGCGTCGTCGAGGAACTGCTTCAAGAACCGCTGGGGCAAGAGCCAGTACGAGTGCCGACAGAAGAACGGCAGGTGGAGGTCCGGCAACTGCAAGTAGCTGCTTGACCGCACCCCGGTTCTGTGCCACGTTCCCCTTAGCCGCGGTTCCCCCCGCAGCCCGTTCCCACCCGCCGCCCCGACCAGCCCTCGGGGCGGCACTTTTTTCGATGAAGACGCTGCTCATATCCGGGTTGTTCGCCGCCGCCCTCCTGGCGACGGTCGTGTTTTTTCGCTGCCACAGCGAACCAGAGCCGACCCTGATGCGGGTCTGCTGGCAAAAAGGCCAGGCGATCTACGCCGGCTGCGACGATCCCGAGCCCCTGGTCTGGGAGAAGTTTCCAGCCGCCCTCTACGCGGATGACTACGACGAAGCACTCGACCACGCGCTCCGGTTCTGGGGGCCGAAAGCCGTCTACCGGACGCCTGACGAAGAGCTGGCCGATATCGTCGTCGAGCAGGGTTTTGCCGGTGACGGCGACGGGGCGATGTCCGCCAGCCATCACGGCAAGAAGTGCTTCATCCGCGTGAAGCTGCCGGGTGACTCTCGCGAGAACATGCTCCGTTTCTCCCACGAGATCGGCCACTGTTTCGGGCTGGCGCACGACCGAGGCAACTCAATCATGAACCCCGACTTGTCCGAGCAGGATGGTCCGCGCCTCTGGGTGATCACCGCCGCCGACCGAGCCGCGCTGAATCTGTAATTTGCACCGACGCCCCTCCCCGTGTAGCGTCAGGACATGAACATCAGCGCCAAGAGTGCCGCCGCCTTCGGTATCACAACCGGGGTAGGTGGTTTGGTTTTGGGCAACATCGTCCTCGGCAACGAGGGCTACGCAGCGCCCGCGCTGTTCGGCGGCGTCGTCGGCTGGGGCGTCAACCTCTCGGGCGGTGAAGATTACCCGGCGATCTACGCGATCACTACGGGCGCGGCCGCGGCGCTCACGGCGCGGCTCATCGCCGGCCTGATGATCAAGAACGAAGACCTCACCAGCGACGAAGCGGCGCTGTCGGCGACGCGGCGCGCGCTGTTCGGCGCGACGCTCGGCGCCGCTGTGCTCGGCCTGCTGGCACCGCGGTTCAACACCAGTCTCCTGGAGGCGTAACATGATTCGAGTCAGCGGACTCCGCGGGCCGCTCGGCGCCGCATTCACAGTCAGCCAGGGCCGCGCGGTCGCCAAGACCAGCGCCGACCTCGGCGCGTTCAAGGGGCTGCAGCGCGCCGCGAACCAGTGGGTGCTCAAGACCAAGCAGCTGGTCTTGACGCCGGTCGACGGGCAGATCGGCATCTTGACCTGGCAGATCGTCCGCGACGGCATTCTTCTCGCGCAGCAGCTCGGGAACACGCTGGCGCAAGAAGCGCCGGTCGACGTCAACGACCTCGCGACCTACGTCGAGCAGTACGCGATCACGCTCGCGAGCCTGGCCGGCGTCACGGTGGACAACAGCCCGAGCTGCCGCACGACCGACTACCGCGGCGACCTGAAGCCGTGCGCGACCACGACCAACCCACCGCCGACGTCGCTGCTGGGCGGCGGGCTGAAGCACGACGAAGAAGAGCCACCCGGGCCGGGCATCGACTTGCCGGTCGTTTCCTCTTCGCCGAAGGCCAACACCGCCGGCTTCGCGATCCTCGGCCTGGTGATCCTCGGCACCGTGGTCGCCGTGCAGTACGGCAAGAAGAAGCGCAAGAAGGCGTCGAGGTTCATGGGAATGCCAGCCCAGCGGCCTAGAAGCTGGGACATGGGCTGCAAGGCGTGCTCGGGCGACATCACGCCGCCCCCGGCGCTCCGTGGGAGGCGCTGATGCTGCGAGTCAGTTCTCAGCAAACAGGACTGCGTCGCCTGCACGGGCTCAGTCTGCGTAGTGTGGACATCGAAGTCTACGGGGGCACTGTCACCATCACCGATCAGGAGTACCTAGAGTTCGATCAACTGCTCAAGCTGAACTGTGCGACGCTAGGAAGCACGGTCGCAGATCGTTATGTCTGCGTCGTCAGATTGATGGACACCCCCATTGCGGAAATCAGATCCGCCGCGCAACAGATGGGGCAGCTGGCGCTTCGGGCGAGCGCAGAGCGGGGGACGCCCGACAGCGACAGTCAGATCAAATTGAACAATGCCTTGGCGGCGCTGGCTAAGACCGCTTCCGCTGCTGCTGCAATCGCGATGCGTTCTTTGCAGAACACCGTCCTTGTCCAGTCGGTTTTGCGAGACAACGCCGCCGGGTGGCAGAAGATCTTCAACGATGCCGCCGCGCTGTATGCAGGAGACGTCTCCGACGAAACCGAGGCGTTGCTAGGTGAGTTCGGGAAGACGATCCAGACCAAACACGCTCCTGTGGCGGCGTGGGCGTTGATCCTTGCTCGGCGCGAGGCAGCACTCGCCAACCGCATGGTCGGCCTATCGGATCAGGCAGCCATCAATACCGCAGAGGGAGCCGCCACTGCGCGCAACCTGCTGCAATCCACGCTCGACTCGTGGAAGGCTGAGATCAACTCGGCCGAGCGCAAAGGCTTTGTCGAAAAGGTGACCGAAGGTTTGGAAGGCGCGGCAACAGGATTGCTGCGTGTCGGGGCGTGGGTAGCCCTGGGGGTGCTAGCGTGGTTTGTGATCCCCCCGCTGGCGCGCAAGATAGGCGCGAAGATCGACAGCAAGTCGTAGTTTGCAATCAAAAAAGCTCGCAGTTAGGATAAACCATGATCCAAGTCAACAACCGCGGCCCCGTGTCGATGACCAGCCGATTCAAGCCCGCGCTCCGCGGCCTCGGCGCGTTGTACTACGAGAAAGAGGGCACCTCCTACGTCGCCAACGACCCGACAACCATGGGGGTGTTCAAGCAGCTCCAACGGCTGGTCAACGCCATCTTCGACAAACAGCTGCCGCCGATCATCCCCGGCAAGCTGAGCGTGGACGGCAAGCTCGGCGCGAAGACGTTCTCCGCGGTGTCTCAGTACGTGCGGGCGCAGCCTTCCGTCGGGCCGTTAGCCGTCCCGCCGCCTTCCAGCTTGCTGGGGCTGGTCGAGGGGATCCAAAACTACGTTGCTGCGCTGGCGCTGTCCTACGACATGGTGCTGCCCTCGGCCTCCGCTTCGGTGCTCTCGGGTGACTACCAGGGCTCGTCCTACGCGCCCGGTGGCACCACGGCGCCGCCGCCGAAGCCTGGCATCACGGTCACCGACAACGTCGGCGAAGCCAAGAAGTCCGGCGCGACCGTCTACGTCGCGGGAGGCCTGCTGGCGCTGGGGGCGATTCTTCTCCTCGGCAAGTTCGGCAGCAAGGTTCCGAAACGCCGCAAGGGCTTCCGCGGCTGCCGCGGCATGGCCTGCAGGGGGTACTAGTAAGCGTCGCGGGTGCAAGACCGTCGTTTTCAAGAAGAAGGCGTCGAAGTTTGTGGGAATGCCAGCCCAGCGGCCTAGAAGCTGGGACAAGAAGAAGAAGGGGTCGACCCCGGAGAGGATGAAGTCATGATGAGGTTCAAGACCCGGCCCCTGCCGTCCCTCAGTGGCTTGAGAGCCGATGAATCCGCCACCCCCACCCACCGCGGCCTGATCGTCGGCGGCCTCCTGGCGGCCGGCGTGGCGCTCCTGTGGCTTGCTCGGGACCCGTTCGGGGCTGGGAAGCGTCTCGGAGGGCTTCGGATGTTGCCAACCAAGAAGGGGCAGAGCACAACTGTATCGGCACATGGGAAACGGCTTGTGGTGAAGAAACACTCAGCGAGTTCGTGGTTTTTGAAGGTCGCTGGTGAAAGCAGAGCGCGGTGGGGGAACAAAGCGGAAGCTCAAGAGGATGTTGCTTTTTTCAAGGAATACGGAGCACTTCCCCGGAGCAGCGGGTTCAGCCCTTACTGACCCTTGATCTCGACGACCTCCCCCTCCTCAACGACCCCGACCCCGTAATCCGTCTCCCCGAGCCTCTCCCACGTCGTCTCCGTGATGTCCTCGCCACAGCCGGGGCAGCGCCGGGGCGGCTGGTCGCAGCCCGAGACGTAGACCGCGCCGCAGCCGTGCTGGTAGGCGATGTGCGGCCGGCGGCGCACCTCGTAGTTCGGGCAGGCCTTGAGGTGCGCTCGAACCGACTGCTTGTTCTTGAGCCACTTTCCACAACCGAAGGGGCACTTGAAGTTGTCGCCGGCTGCCATTTTTTGATTTTGCCTTTCAATTTTATTGAAATCGATATTCGTTTATACAGGGAACTACCCTAGACAAAAGCACAAATCGTCACTATCCTGCCGCCATGGCGAGAAAAGCAACAGGTCGCCCTCCGGGCCGTCCACGAAAAAACCCCATGGCAGATCCCGTGAACCAGGAACTGGTCCGGGAAATCCAGCAGGAGCTTGGAATCGAAATGGCAACCCAGGAAGAGATCAACGACCTACTCCCCGACCTCCCGGCGGAAAACATCCCATCGAACGGCCACGGCGACTTCATCGAGCCCATGGCCGACGTCGGCCCGGCCCCGGAGTCGCCGACCGCCGTGTCCTACGTCGAGGTTCCCGTCAAGAACACCCGGCGCGGGGCCGCGAAGCCACCCGCGGCGAACCCGGCCACGAAGACCACCGGCCAGGCCGAGATCAACAAGGTCCTGGGCAGCGCGGTCACCTTCCGGTTCTCGAAGATCGACGACCGCGGCTCCGTCGTCTACCTGAACGAGTTCGGCATCGACGACCTGCGCTATGTCGGTGGGGATGTGGAGAGATTTATCCAGGAGAACCTGATCTCGATGGCCGGCGACGGCGCCTTCCTGGTCGAGGCCAAGAACGAGCAGGGCTCGATCACGAAGAGCAAGCGGTACAACGTCCTGTCGCCCTACCGCCCGGCGCAAGGCGGCTTCACCCCGCCGCCGGTCGACAACAAGATCGTCGACCGCCTGCTGTCCAAGATCGAGCGCGCCGAGGAGGCCGAGCGCAACCGGCCGCAGGTCGATCCATTTCAGCAGCTCCAGCGGATGCAGGAGCTGATGGGGCCGAAGAGCGACCCGATGTTGTTGTTCATGATGATGCAGCAACAGCAACCGAAAGGCCCGGACCCCGAGCTGGCCATGATGCGGATGCAGCTGGAGCAGCTGAAGAACGTGCCGCCGCCGATGCCCCCGCCGCCCCCGCCGCCCCCGGCGCCGCCGACGCTGGTCGAGCAGCTGATCCAGCTGGCGCCGATCCTCGCGCCGTTCGTCGACAAGTTGGTCAACAGGAAGGAACCGCCGAGCTTCATCGACCAGGCGCACCAGCTCCTGAGCGTGTTCGGGCCGACGTTCAAGGACATGTTCGGCGGGCGCAACGACGCCGCCGCCGAGATCCATAAGCTGCAGCTGGAGCACCTCACGGAGAAGATCGCCGACCTCTCGACCGGCGACTCGGTGGGCTCGACCATCGAGACGTTGCGGCAGATCAAGGAGCTGAACAAGGAGATCGGCGGCGGGCCGGCGGAAAGCTCCGTCAAGTATTTTTTCGAGAACTTCCAACAGAACATGCAGGGTCTCGCTACCGCGGCGCGCGCCTTCCGCGGGACGGAGGAGGGGCAGCCGAGGTTGCCGAAAGCAGCGGCGACTCCGCCGCCGCCGCCTGCCGAGCCCCCGCCGTTGCCTCAAGCGTTCCATGACATCATGGTCAAGCTGAACGCAGCGGACACCGACGAGCTGCGGTTGATGCTCATGCTCGAAGCCCTGAAGATCCTCCACGACCAGACCGAGTACTATCGGCCGATCCCCCAGAAACTGATAGCCCAGGTGAAGATGGGCCTCCGCGACCAGTTCAAGGTCGACGTCGGAATGTTCATGCAGGACATCGTCGACAACAACCTGCTGTCCCAAGAAGCGGCCGACAAGGTCATCGCGGCGGCGTCGGCCCACTTCGACGACGTGAAGAAGCTGCTGGCCGAAGGAACACCGGAGGAAGAAACGGAATGAACAGGGAACTGCTCAAACAGGTAGTTGCCGGCATCGACGCGCTGATCGCTGGACGGTGCCTGCGGCCGAGGAGATGCTGTCGCTGCATGTGCTGTTGCAACTGCCGGGCTGGGAAAGCTACCTGACGGGGCTGCGGTGAAAAAGAAGAAAAAGAAACCAACCCTCGCGCAGGTCAAGAAGGCCTTGCGCGACGGGGAATGCACCACGGTCAAGGACAAGACGTTGTGCAAGCTCGGAGGCAAGGTCCGGGTGAGCAACGCGCCGCCTTGAGGCGGTTAACGGTCCCGGTCGGGACCAGGAGATCAAAATGAAATGGCTTGAGGACATCGAGAACTACACCGGGGAGCCACTGGACCGTCTGGTCGTTGTCGCAGAGAAGGTGATGACCCAGCTCACTCCGCTGGTCGACCAGTACAACAACTTGGAATGTCAGCGCATCGTGAGGCTCGGTGACCTTGCGGCGCAGCTGGTGGCGAGCAAGGTACCCGAGAGCATCATCCGCGACCTCGTGTTTCCGAAGACGGACGAGGCGGCGCTCGTGGCGCTGCTGGTGAAGTACCTGCCTCTGCTCTACCAGGAGGTTTTTCCGGAAGAGCTGGAGGACCTGGCCGTGACGGTCGACTGCGACGGGAAAGACGTCGTGGTTCATGTGCGAGAAGACGCCACCATCCGCGACCTGCTGGAGACGATGCGGGAGTTGCCGGCGCTGGAGAACCTCGACCTGTCCGCGGCCTGGATCATCGACGGCGCCGGGAAGCGTTACCCCACGGATCTCCGGATTACTTGTCTGGATCCGAGCGCCAAATTCGTTCTGACCTACTGATCTGGTGGTTGTTCGGGGCGCCCGCTAATTCTGGCGGGCGTCCTAATTCGACCACCGTGCTGGGTTCTGGTACCGTCAGGCCATGCTCGAAGCCGCACCATCCAGAGTTCGCAAAGGGACCTTCCAGATCGCCGAGGGGCCAAAGGTAAAGACCGACGTCCAGGGGTACGTGACGGAGTACTTCGGGATCGCCAAGCTCCAGCCCGAGAAGCACAACAAAGAAAAGCCCTGGGGGCTGACCCACCGCCCGACCGGCTACCTCGTCGGCAAGTTCTACCGACTAGGCACCGCGAAGTTGGTCGCGGTCGAGATCGAGGACCACGCCGATGCCGGGATAAGCAGTGCTGATCCCGACACCGCCGCGCGGGTGCTGCGTCCCTTCGCGGCTTACGCCCACAACAACCAGGACATCTCGTTCGACGAGTTCAAGTCCGTCGCCAGCGACCGGGACGCTGGGGAAATAGCCCGCGCCGAGGAAGCGAACCGGTGGGAGGGGAAGCTGGTTTACTGGATCGATGGAAGCAACTACGGCCGAACAGCAAAGCTAGTAGGCGTCGATGTACCCAAGCAACCACCGGGTTGGTTGAAGGTGGGTGCTGTCGAGTGGAAGAACGCCGGTGGGGCTAGCGGGTCAACCACGTTAGGCATGCGTGTAAGAATCGACGAGATCAAGGTCGGCCCTGGGTTGATGAACATGCCGTGGTATCGTTTCAGCTCGACCTGGATCGCGAAGATCGACGGCTGGCGTTACCACGTAGGCAGCGTCGGAGACAACTATCTTGTCTGGAACGAGTACCCTCCCGGCCCGCACAAGATCAGCCAGTTCAGTAGCGAAATACGGTTCGATAGTTTGAAGCGTGCGCAGAAGTTCGCAGAGAAGCACGGCACAGGTGTCGATGTTGAGGCAGCCACTCGGTACGCGATGGGGTTCTGATCTCATGACCAAACGAAAACGACGTCCTAGTGCAGCCGCGGCGATCAAGGGCCTTCGCGACGGCGAATGCACAACGGTCACGGTCAAAGGCAAAGAGAAGAGCTTCTGCAAGCTCGCAGGCAAGGTGCGCGAAGCTGAGGATTGTGGATGCGGAGGAGCGAAGTGAAATTCCCCGAGTCTACAATCGACGGGCTGCCGAAGAACACGGACATTCGGGGCGGCTACGACGTCCTGTCGCTGTGGGGTGGCAAGATTGCTCTGGTGGAAGCGCCGCGCTACTCGAAGACTGCGGTGTCGGAGAGCGAATTCAACCCGTCAATTCTGGCGAGGAAGTACATCGTCTACGGCACGAACGTCGAGCCGCAGGAGCGGTTCCTCGGGCAGACTGTTCATTTTCGAGACGGGCAAGCGATGTTCTGGGAGACCACCTTTTCTTTCTACGACGCCCAGCGCGTCGACCGCAGCAACTCCGGGCGGATCATCAAAGAAGAGATGGCCATCTATTGGGTCAAGCTCAAGCTCAAGGATCTTATGCCCGGAGAGCACTACCGGTTAGCTCGGTACCTGCTCGACCAGCACTACGCCGAGACCCCAGGCCGGTATCCGTTGACGGCCAAGAAGTGGGAGAAGCTCCTGCAGATGGACTTCGACGTGATCCAGGATGGCGGGGACTACGAGCTGGCCAACGCGGTCGACGCGGTGTGCCCGAAGGCCGGCTCCCACTGCTGGGAGAGGACCCCGGGCATCTTCTCGACGACCAAGAACGGCCACGTCAAGTGGATCGTCTCCAAGAAGAATGACCGGCTATGATGTTCTCAATCGCAGCGGAATTCGAAGACAAGCCCGTCCCCATCTGGCAGTACCTGAGCCTCGCGGGCGCGGCCTCCGGCGCCTACCACGGCTTCCGGCGCAACAACTCGGTCGGCTGGGCCATCGGCTGGGCCTTCCTCGGCGGCGCGTTCCCGGTGATCACGATCCCGGTGTCGCTGGCACAGGGGTACGGGAAGCCTAAGTAGACGCCGCCCCCATTCTGGGGCACCATACCCTCGTGGGACTAAAAGGCATCCGCAACCTCCTCGACGGCATCTACGACACCGTGGACGCCGTGGACAACCTGGGCCAGGTGCTCGGCCGCTTCAGCGCCACCGGCCGCATGGATCTGCCCATCGTCGGCGAAGCGCCGCCGCCGGCCCAGCTCGGTCCGTCCTACCCGTTCGACCTCGGCAAGCCCGCCGAGACGCCGGCCAGGACCGCGCAGGTCCGCACCATCGAGGACCGGATCCGCTACATCACCAACTACGCCCAGAAGGGCCGCGCAGACCCGCGGGTCCGCGAGTTCGCCGTGAAGGCTGTCTCGAAGCGGTGCGGGGACAAGTGGTGTGCGTCGGAAACGGACAACTGGCAGGAGTGCCTGGCGCTGCTCGCGGCGCTCAAGAAAGCCTTCCGCTACACGGGCGACGTCTATGGGATGGACACCTACCAGCACCCCGCGGTGACGTTGGAGAATGGCGGTTCCGATTGTGATTGTGCTTCATCGCTCGTCGGCGCCTCCTTCGGCGCCATCGGCTACACCGTCTACCTACGGGTGATCGAGACGAAGGACTCTCCGACGCACGACTGGGACCACATCTACAACCTCGTCGGGCTCCCGCGCGACGCCCCCGTCAGCGTGATTCCCATCGACCTCGCCGCGATCAACAAGCCCGCCGGCTGGCAGGTGCCCGAGAAGATGATCAAGCGCAAGAAGGACTTCCTGATACCATGACCACCACCCCCTGGGGCAAAGCGATCAACACCGCGGTCAACTCCTGGGTCCGCGACCTGAACGACGCCGCAGCGTGGGGACGTCCACTCATCGGCAGGGCAATCGTCTCCAGCGGCTGGTACAGCCCCCGAGCGGGCAAGAACCACGGCGGGCTCGACTTCGCAGCGCCGATAGGCCAGTCGGTCATCGCTGTCCAGGGAGGGATCGTGCTCGTTGCAGATCGGAGCAACAGCTCTTCCGCAGGCATCAACGTCATCCTGGTCCACGACGTCGTCGGCATCGGCCCGATGGTGTCCAGGTACATCCACCTGAGCAAGATCGCCTACGGGCTGGCCGCAGGAGATCAAGTCAACAAGGGGCAACTGCTCGGGCTGGTCGGGGAGACGGCGTCCGAGGGCAAGCCTCACCTGCACCTGGACCTGCAGACGTGCTCAGCTGCCGCGCTCGCGAACTACCGGCGGCAGTACGGGTGGGCACGGGGAACTGGGGAGTACGTCGTGTCCGAGAGCTACCTGAACGATGTCCGTTGCACTCCGGTGCCGGGCGAACCGTCGATCCCGGTAGACGGCTACCAGCCCAGTGTGCTTCGAGAAGCGAAGGAGCACGGCATGCGCCTGCGCTCCTATTCTCTCACTTCCGCATGACCCAGCTGGTCACGACCGCCGCGGCGACGCCGCCAGCGACCGTGATCCCCACCGACCGCCAGATCGACTCCCGCGGCGCGGGCGCTGCCTTCGCCTGGATGGCGGCGATGATGGCGTCGAGCCCGGCAACGACCTCGCGGGCGTCGGCGAAGGCCGTGCCGAGGTAGCTGTTGATTGCGGTAACTAGGCCGGCGTCGACGACGTAGCCGTAGGTGCCGGCCATCGGAAGCGCGGCCTTGATCCGCGCGACCTTCGCCTGCTCGTCGTCGTTCTCGGGCTGGAGCCCACGGTCGGTGGCTACGAAGCGTAGCACTAGCGGCCCTTCGACAGCTTCACGACCACGAACACCGCGGCCAGCACGCCGCCGCCGACCAGAGCCATCTTCCACAGGGGCCACCGGTTGCCCTGCATGACCTTGTCGGCCAGCAGGATGGCGTTGTCCTGGACGTAGGCTGCGTTGTGACTGGTGCCGAGCTTCTTGTTAGCCGCAGCCACGGTTCCCGCGTCAACGGTGCCCGTCTCGGGCAACCCGAGAGCCTTTTGCAGCACCTTGACGTTCTCGATGATCGCCGCCGCGCGGATGGTGTCACTCGCGCCCTCGGGTATCAGATCGGTCCAGGCACCCAAACCGCTTCGTAGTCTCAGCATCGTCAATCTCCTATCACCGGCAGCAGTGGCTTGTCGAGAGCCCCCAGGAAAGCGTTGATTTTCTGCTCCTGCTCGACCAGGCGCTCGCGTAGTTGTCGGCGCAGCCGCGCCTCGTACCGGGACAAATCATCGACGTGAACCAGTAGTTCGCGCCCGTGTTTCCGCACCGGTAATTTGCCCACCCCACAATGACCCTTGGTGACGGACGACAAAGTGATGCCCCACCTTTGCGCAATCCACGAGAGATTGACGTATTGGGCCAGGGTATCGGGGTTTCGGATGTTCACGACTACGACACTACCCTGCCTATTTAGTGCGTGCAAATTAGGCGGCTAATTTGCCCGGGCTACATAGCTCCGTGGTTTGCAGAGCGGCGCGTTTTTTGGCGTAGTGGTGGTGCCTCAAGCAATGCCAGCCCAGCGGCCTAGAAGCTGGGGACCACCAAGGGAGATCAAACCATGGCCAAGAAGAGCAAGAAGAGCAAGGCGATGAAGAAGGGCGAATGCCGCCGAACCAAGAGCGGGCAGAAGTACTGCAAGCTCGCCAACGGCAAGGTCAAGTTCCGCAAGGGCTAGGTCCAATCACCAAGGAGAAGTGACGTCATGATGAGATTCGGACTCAGCAAGAGCTACGTGGACACCCTCAAGAACGAAGTCCTGCCCGAGGGCGGGATGGCTCTTGCGGGTGGCGCGGTCGGCGGTCTCGCTTTCGGCATGCTCCAGGGAACCAAGTTCTTCCGGGAGCTGATGGTGCCCAAGGCGACCGAGACGGCCGACGAACCGGACAAGGCCGCCAACAAGCTGATGATCAAGAAGCTCGCCCTCGCGGCGATTCTCGGCATCGGCGGCGGTTCCGGCCTGTGGATGGCCGGCGACTACGGCGTCAACGCGGCCAAGGGGCTCATGGGCGCCATGGGCGCGACCATGGCCGCCGTCGTCTGGAACAAGATGGCCAAGCCCGCGGCAGATGCTGCCGCCTACGTGCAGGGCACCTACCCGATGCAGCTCCAGGGCACCCGGGTTCACCAAGGCGCGCTGCCGGGCATCGGCAACATCAACGTCCGCCAGTCCACCCAGGGCGCCCACCTGATGGCAGTTCTCGCCGCCCAGTAGTAGGGCAGCATTCACAGAAAACCCAAGAGGAGAGAAAAGATCATGAACGCTGTCCGACCCATTCCCGGCAAGCCTGGTTATTTCATCGACGTCGCCACCGGCCAAGAGATCGTCCTGACCGATGCCCGCGAGACCGACCGCTACGACACTGTCGAAGTGATCCTCTCCACTGCACTCAGCGCCATCAGCGCCAGGAAGTTCTTCAACTCGAAGGAGGACAAGGACGACCTGGATGCGAACTTCCCGAGCGCGGGTCGTCTCGTGACCGGTTCCGAGCGGTTCTACCTCGAAAGCCTCGGGCTCTCGATCCAGGGCGCCCAGACCAGTGCGACCCTGGTCGCGCAGGACTTCAAGGAGGTTCTCTTCCACGGCTACTTCGTCTTCAAGCTCAACAAGTACGAGCTGGAAGCCGGCCCGATGGAGAAGTTCCCCTGCGGCTACGGCCCCTACGGTGCGACCACCGAGACCGCGACCTCGCTGCTGTCCATCGGCGTGCCCTCCCGGGCGGCTGTTCCCAAGTTCCTGGAGCAGCAGATCATCACCGAGGACCACAACGTGGACTCGCAGATCACGTTCCCGGCCCGCGGCTGGCTGACCAACACCACGCTGCCGACCCTGAGCGCCACCGTCGCGATCCGTCTGTACTGCCACGGCATCCTCGAAAGCGCCGCGACCAACAACTAGGCTCGAACCGGGGGGAGCAATCCCCCCGTTCACCTCACACCCTAGGAGGGTTCGATGCCTGCCAACGACATGGGGCGCCCGGCGACCCCAGAAGACATGCTGGCCATCCGCCAGCGAATCCTCGAAGCGGTCAGCGTCATGGATCCGCTCGGGGCGCACGCGAAGGCTGTCGGTCAACTTGACCCCAACATCGCGTCGTTCGACCTGGTGACTTTCACGGCGGCCTACTCGTCGGCCGGCGTGATCAGTGCCAAGACCGTGCCCCAGAAGACCCCGGGTGGGTACTGGGCTGAGCTGACAGCAATTTCGGCGTTCGTCACGGCTCCCGCGACCAACCCCGAGGTGCTGGCAGGCATCAAGTTCAACATCAAGAACCAGGAGCGTTCGGGTCAGACGTTCTTCACCACGGAGCTGCCGTTCGCGGCCTTCGTTCGTGCCCCGGACGGTTGCGGTCGGATCGACCTACCGCGCGGCTTGTACGTCTTCAAGCCCGCGTCGGGGATCGAGGTCGCGTGGTCCGCCGACACCGCCATCTACACCGGAGCCAGCGCGAAGACCTGCGGAGTAGTACTGCACCTGTCGCTCTGGGGAGTGGGGTAACTCGTGGCCATCCGAGTGGGTGGCCGACCAGGATTGGGAACGCTCGGGGAGCAGGTCCTGCTCCTCGGGCGCACACATATCGTGGGTCAGGCCGGACGGCCCCGAGCCGTCAACATCCCGGGTCGGCTGACGCCGGGCAACATCACCCCGTCGCGCCCTGACTGGGTGAAACCCGGGCGCACCTGTCCGGGCATCTCCGTTCGGACGTCGACGCCGTCGTCGCTGCCCAAGGACGTGCTGTCGGGCATGTCGCTGCGCCAGCTGGGCCGTTTCGCGGCGCTGCCGCCGTCGTTCTACCGGCAGGAGCACGGTGGCAATGTTGGTGCGTATGCTGATCGGCCACTGGCTGAAGGCCCGCATTTCTGGGTGGGACCGTTCTTGCTGCCGGCGAACCAGGATGGTCCGTTAGACATTCATGTGCCGATCAGCAAGATGCGCTCGCGGGAGGACTTCCGTGCCTTTGGTCAGTGGGCCGTCAACAAGGTGTGGGACTACACCTACAAGCGACAGGGTTGGGGGGCGACGGGTCCGATGCCGTACAAAAAAGACGGCAAGATGTGGGCGGCCAATTCCGGCTACCTGCCCGGCTACGGCGGTGATCGGTGTCTTCCTGCCGGTGTTTGCATTCCCGACAACCAGTACTGGGGAAGGGGCTTCATCGATGGCCGCGCGCCTATCGCCAAGTTCGATCACCCCACCAAGAAGAGATCCGGTGGCGGTGCAGAGAGCTGGGCGGTGTTTCTGACGATCAGTGGGGAGAATGAGGACAAGCAGTATCCCGCTGCCCACTTCAAGTTCACCTTCAAGAAGGTCGATCCAGGCTTCTGGAGTTCCTTGTGGGACTGGCTGGTGAAGATCGTCACCAAAGTCATCAACACCGTGGTCGACCTCCTCAAGTCTATGATTGAGGGCTTGTTGGCTTACGCCTGCCAGCTGGCCACTCCGATTCTGCAACAGCTGGAAATAGCGGCCAAGAGCAACACGGTGCTTCCCGCGGGGGTGGTCAACGAGATCACCATGAGAACGAACATTTCCGGGGGAGACATCGATAAGGCGATGGCTGCTGCGACAGGTGCTGGAGTAAAGGGTATTGGTGAAGCCATCATCAAAGGCTTCTGCGGAGGTACAGCACCGGCAAGCCCACCAATGAAGACCACCGAAGAAGCCGGTGGGGTAAGCGCCGGCCTGGTCGTGGCCGGGCTCGGCGCGGCCGGCATCCTGGCCTATTTTCTTCTGAGGTAACCATGGCCCTTCGGGTGACAACACTCCGAGGGTTCGGGCAAGAGGTGGGCGACGTTGACAACAGCGTCGACCCCTCGGTTACCGCCGCCGAGAACGTCGCCTGGGGCGTCGTCAAGAAGGGCATCATCATCTCAGCCATCCTGACCGGCATCCAGATCATCTACGACGTCCGTTGCGCGCGGAAGTGCTCGGCGGTGAAGAAGTGAAGAACCCCCTGCCGACCTATGAAACCATCGCGCAGGTCATGGCCAACGAGAACGGTTCCGGCCTGCGGCTGGCCTACTGGACCGTAGGGCGCGCGGTGCTCATGGTCCCCGGTCTGCGGCTGGTCGACATCCCGTGGAAACAAGCCCTGGCCGGGTCGCTCACCGCTTCTTCGTTCATGTCGACTCTCGCGCTCTGGCGCTTCAGCTACGTTGCCCGGCAGAACGGGCTCAGAAAGGACGTTCCGATGAAAGCTCTTGCATGGTTGGGCATCTTGGGTGTTGGCGCCGCGGGCGCCTATTGGCTCGCGACGAAGGACGAGAAGAAGGCCGAAGAGACGGTGGACTATTCGGTCACGAACGAGGAAACGCACCCCGTCCCGGGGGCTGGCGAGCCGCCCCCTCCCGGGCCGAGCGAGCAGGACACCTACGTCGACCCGGGCAACACCAACATCAATCCGGCCATCAATCAGGCCCGCCGGACGTTGCAGCCCTTCGCCGGCTTCAACCGCACCGGGCTCCGGGTCGGCTACACCGGCCGGCGGTATTTCTAGTTGATGCGAGCGGCGGCGCGGTGCGCCTTCTGGGGTGGGCAGCCCGCGCCGCCGCACGTTCCGTCTAGCGGGCGATCTCGGCGATCACCCGTCGTGCTACCCCGTCACCGTCCATGGCGAGCAGCAGGCACTGCGCCGCCAGTTCGCCCGACGCAGCAAATCCGGGCCGCGTCCCGATCCCGACCGGTGGTATGTATTCCCAGGTGAGCAGCCGCCGGCCGAGGTGGCCGAGGAACTCGCTGTGCCCGCGCCCTCCCGCCTTCAACATCCATAACTCGTAGCGGTCGAGGGGTTCCCCCGGCAACTGCCAGTCGACCGGCTTCGGATTCAGCACCTTGATCATGTGCATCTTGGTCGACGCCGGGTCTTCGTTGGGGAAGATCGGGGCGCCGGGGGACATCCGTTGGTTACAGTGCTGGGGAGTGCCTTCGTAGTCGTGTCGCTCCTTGGCGCCGCAGGTACAGGAAAAAACTCGCTGGATTCTCATGGTTGCACTCCTGGGGTAGTTGGGTTTACCTTAACACCGTGACCCCAGCCGAGTACAACAAGACCATCGGCAAGCTAACACCCGACATCCTGCGCCTCCTCGGGATGCCGCCGGTCCCCACCAACTGGGAAGCTGTGGCGCGGCGTGTCTCGCACTGGCAGGCGTCGGTGGACCTCGCCGCCGACGGCTGCTTCGGCCCGATG
>Ga0180732_1001299_pt1 | contig 15866 bp, 11 predicted proteins | sample KR11_01MetaG_FD_148674 | JGI IMG/M metagenome (GOLD analysis project Ga0180732, IMG submission 148674) | Groundwater microbial communities from the Olkiluoto Island deep subsurface site, Finland - KR11_0.1 MetaG | ecosystem: Environmental > Aquatic > Deep subsurface > Groundwater | place...
TTGGAAACTCACGACCCCGTGTTACCACAACGCCGCTTCCTCATACTACCGGGGCGTACGGACAACTCCCCAGAAGGGACTTTAACCCGTTAGACTTACTGCTGTTACTGCGAACGGTCAGGTCTTGTCACATCCCGTAACGAGGGACAAGAGAGACACAGCGACAACGACAAAAAAGACGGGAATCGATCGGGGATCTCTTTTCTTTCGGCCTCAATCTCATGCTGATTTATTATGGTGACAGTTATGATATTCTCAAGCAGGAATATCATTCCTCCGCATGTGCAGCAAATTCTTTTTTTTATTAGCATTGTTGAGTAAAGCAATACGACAGTTCGCTGTATCACCACTCAAAATGAGTCTATACAACCTACGTTGACTACCATTCATTTGTCAACTGCAACCTCAACCTTGGCCTTGCTACAGATATAATCCCATCATTTTCCACAACTCTATTTTCACCTCACATCCCCCGCAAACACTGTGGAATATGCATTTTCGTCATCATAACTATTGAACAATAGAGTTGAAAACGATATAAAGAGTCCGCACTCATTTTGTATTTCACTTTTCAAACACACTGATCAAATCAGCCGATCTTTTCAAGGAGTTTTCATGACAGAAACACGACTGCGCTTCCCGCCGAGCCCCACTGGTTACCTCCATATCGGCGGAGCAAGAACCGCCTTGTTCAACTGGCTCTACGCAAGAAAAACAGGCGGAAAACTGATCCTGCGCATTGAAGACACCGATACAGAACGTTCCACACAAGGCTCCATTCAGGGCATCCTCGACGGTCTTGAATGGCTGGGTATTGATTGGGATGAAGGCCCCTATTTCCAGACGGAATTCAGCGCTGATCATCTGGCCGCAGCCAACCGTTTGCTGGCGGAAGGCCGTGCCTATAAATGTTTCTGCACCAAGGAAGAGCTTGAGGCCAGAAAAGAGGCGGCAATGGCCGCCAAACAGCATATGGGCTACGATGGCACCTGTCGCAATTTGACCCCGGAACAGGTCGCGGAGAAAGAAGGTGCGGGGCTGCCCTATGTCATCCGCTTCAAGGTACCTGAACGCAGCGGCATGCTTGGTTATGACGACAAGGTCCTCGGACGCATTGAACACAGTTACAGCGAGGTCGATGACTTTGTCATTGTCCGCTCCAACGGTAAGCCCCTCTACCTGCTCTGCAATGTGGTGGATGACATCCGTGACCGGATCACCCATGTGCTTCGCGGCCAGGATCATATGACCAACACCACCCGTCAGGTCTTACTTTACGAGGCGATGGGGGCGCCCTTGCCGGTCTTTGCCCATATGCCGCTCACCCTTGACCTGAAAAAGGCCAAGATCTCCAAACGCAGCCATGGCGAGATCGTCGCCGTTCATTTTTACAAGGAACACGGCTTTATCCCCTGGGCCTTCTGCAACTTTCTGGTCCTGCTGGGATGGTCGCCCGGTGACGACAAAGAGATCTTTTCCCGCGAGGAACTCATTGAGGCATTTACCCTGGAACGGATCAACAAGTCCAACTCCATCTTCAATTACCGCAAGGGGGATGAAAAGTTCTTCACCGACCCCAAGGCCATTTCCATCAATGAACAATATCTGCGGACCATGGATATTGGAGAGATTGGCGACATGGTCCAGAAGGTCCTGGAAGATGAAGGGCTGTGGGACGCATCCTATGCAGGAGAGAGGAAGGAATGGTACCTGCACACCCTGGATCTGATCCGCGACCGCTTTCATACCCTCAACGATTTTGCCACCATGGGACGCGCCTATTTTTCCGATGATTTCCAGGTTGAAACCAAACCGCTTCAAAAAAACCTGCTCAAATTTCCAGAACTCCAACAATGGCTGCCCCTGCTCGCCGAGCGTTATCAGGCCCTTGAACACTTCACGGCCGAAGAGACGGAGCGGGTGGCAAAAGAGCTGTCCGAGGAGAAGGGAGTCAAACCCGGTGTCATTGTCAATGGCATGCGCACCGTGGTCACCGGACAACTGGCCGGAGCCTCCATGTATGATATCCTCATGACCCTGGGACGGGAGAAGGTTATCCGGCGGCTTCGTGATGTTGACAAGTTCTTTCAATAAGCCGCTGTAAAAAAGAACGTGGTCATCTCGATGACCAAAACGGCTAAAAAACCTGAAGAAAAAATTTCCAACGCACTGGTTCTTTCACAACGGCTCCTTGAGAAGACAGAATAACAAACCTTTTGGCATAGAGCTGGATAAATAAAGCAGGATTAGAAAATCATGATAGACAACACCGAAATCTCACCCGAAGCCAGACCCCTTGATTTCATCAGACAGATCATTGCCGAAGACCTGCGCTCGGGTAAACACCAGCAAACGGTAACTCGTTTTCCACCTGAGCCTAATGGCTTTCTGCACATTGGCCATGCCAAATCCATCTGCCTCAACTTCGGCATCGGGCTTGAAAATAACAGCCCCTGTCACTTACGCTTTGATGATACCAATCCCAGCAAAGAAGAATCGGCCTATGTTGAGTCCATCAAACGAGATGTCAAATGGCTTGGCTTTGACTGGGGCCAAAACCTCTTCTATGCCTCTGATTATTTCGACCGGCTTTATGAATATGCCATCCAGCTGATCAAGCTGGGCAAGGCCTATGTCTGTGAACTCTCCGCAGAAGAAATTCGGACTTACCGTGGCACCCTCACCGAGCCAGGCAAAGAGAGTCCGTACCGAAATCTGACCATTGAGGAAAACCTGGATCTTTTCCAACGGATGAAAGATGGTGAATTTGATGAAGGCAGCCGAGTCCTGCGGGCCAAGATCGACATGGCCTCCCCCAACCTGAACATGCGTGACCCGGTCATCTACAGGATACTGAAAGTCTCTCACCACCGCACCGGAGATACTTGGTGTATCTATCCCATGTACGACTACACCCACTGCATCTCCGATGCCATTGAGGGGATCACCCACTCCCTCTGCACCTTGGAGTTTGAGGACCACCGCCCTCTCTACGACTGGTTCCTTGATACACTGAAGACAAAATGTCATCCTCGGCAGATTGAATTTGCCCGGCTCAACCTCACCTACACCGTCATGAGCAAACGCAAGATCCTGCAACTGGTACAGGGCGATTACGTTCAGGGTTGGGACGATCCGCGCATGCTCACCATTTCCGGCCTCAGACGACGGGGATATTCAGCATCAGCCATCCGCAAATTCTGCTCTGATATCGGTATTGGCAAGAAAGAAAGCTGGATAGATATGAGTGTGCTCGAAAATGCGGTACGGGATGACCTCAATGAAACAGCCCCCAGGGTCCTGGCCGTGCTCAATCCGCTGAAGGTGATCATTGACAATTACCCGCAAGGACAAAGCGAAGATATGGAGGCCCAGAATCATCCTCAGAGACCGGAAATGGGCAGCAGAACAATTCCCTTTTCCCGAGAGATCTATATTGAACGCGAAGATTTCATGGAAGATCCGCCCAAAAAATTCTTCCGCTTGGGGCCAGACCGTGAAGTCCGCCTGCGTTACGGCTATTTTATCCGTTGTGTCTCCGTGATCAAAGATACAGCAACAGGGGAAATCACCGAGATCCACTGCACCTATGATCCTGAAACGCGTGGCGGTTCTTCACCCGATGGCCGCAAGGTCAAAGGTACCATCCACTGGGTCTCCGCAGCTCACGCCATTCAGTGTCCGGTACGACTCTATGACCGCCTGTTCTTGACCGAGAACCCAGACGCGGACAAGCAGGTGGATTTCAAGGAACACTTAAACTCAAATTCTCTCACCATTCTTGACAACTGCATGCTCGAACCATCTCTGGCTAAGGCACAAGCCGGGGAAAGCTTTCAGTTTGAACGTCATGGCTATTTCTGCGCCGATCTTATTTCCTCTCAGCCAGGAGCACCGGTCTTCAACCGGACCGTCACCCTGAGAGATTCGTGGATAAAAACAGATAAATCGTAAGGGCCTGCACGTACAATAACTGCTCTGCAATACAACTGGAGACTAATGGTGTAGCGGCTGTTTTGCAGAGTATTTTGCCACAAATCCGGTTTTTTCTCTCATTTACTGCCACATCTGTTCTTAATTAATGGGGCTACTTGGTATTTTCCACTAATTCTTGCCAGATATTTAAAAAAAAGGTAAACTTACATCTTGATGCAGTATCCTTATATCTTTACTTTGTATTAAAATTTGCTCGCGTAGCACATCGTTTCATCTCTGACTGTCAGACAAAACTAAGACTCTTTACAACCGATCAAACAACCGAACACCCGTAAATAAGAAAGAAAGGAGTTCCCTTGAAAAAGAAAATACTTGTTGCCAATCGCGGAGAGATTGCAATCCGCATCATGCGGGCTATCCAGGAATTAGATTATGAGGCCGTGGCAGTTTATGAAACCCCTGATAAAGATTCACGCCATATCCGGCTCGCCAGTGAAGCCGTTCTTCTTGGTGACGGACCACGCTGCGATTATCTAAACATTGAGAAGATCATCAAGGCTGCCAAACGTACAGGCGCCTGTGCCATTCATCCAGGATACGGCTTTCTTGCCGAAAATCCGGATTTTGCCAAGGCATGTGAAAAAGCTGGTATTATTTTTATCGGTCCAACCTCCGAGGTAATCTCCAATCTAGGGAACAAGGTCATTGCTAGAAGGATCATGGCCGAGGCCGGAATCCCCATGGTTCCAGGCACCTCGAACCTTTCTGCAGGAGAAGATGGCGTCCAGGAGGCGTTGGCCTTTGCGGGAAAATACGCCTACCCCATTATGCTCAAGGCCACTTGCGGAGGTGGCGGCCGTGGCATCAGGCTTATTGAGTCAGATGAGCAGATGCGCAAAGAGATCCCGGTGGCCCGTTCCGAGGCCAAGGCGGCATTCAATGATGAATCTGTCTATCTGGAAAAGGTGGTGATCAACCCCAAACATGTTGAGGTTCAGATCATTGCCGACAAGGAAGGCACCACCATCCACCTGGGAACACGTGACTGTTCGATCCAGCGCCGCAATCAGAAACTCATCGAGATTGCCCCTTCTATGATTGGCAATAAGGAACTTCTGGAGGAGATCTGCCAGACTGCTGTCAAGGCTGCAAAGGCTTCAAACTACACCAATGCCGGCACCGTTGAGTTCCTGATCGACAAGGACTACAAATACTATTTCATGGAGATCAACACCCGGGTTCAGGTCGAACATACCGTAACCGAGATGGTCACCGGCATTGATATCGTCCGTACCCAGATCAAGCTGGCACTTGGCAAGCCCCTGTCTTTCTCTCAGGATGATATCCAGTTACGGGGTCACGCCATCGAAATGCGGCTCAACGCCGAAGACCCACAGGCGGATTTTATGCCGGAAGGCGGCAAGACCGTTTCGGTATATCGTTCACCAGGCGGCTACGGGGTTCGTCTTGACGGCTTTGTCTATCAGGGCTATACCATCCCCCAGGTATATGACTCGCTGCTGGTAAAACTGACCGTCCATGGCTTTACCTGGAACGAAACAGTGAGCCGGTTACGCCGCTGCTTACAGAATTTTGAGATTTCCGGTCCTAAAACCACCATCCCCTTTTACCTGAACATCGTTGAGGATCCTGACTTTATAAAGGGTGATTTCAACACCTCTTTCCTGGAGACCCACCCTCAACTCTTTGAGTATAAGGAAGAGCCAAACGAGGCAGAGAAACTGTCCAAACTGATTGCCGAGATCCATCATCGCGGCTTGAACCCGTACGCTCTGTAAGCGAGACAGATACCCCCACGATATTGGTAAGACTTTATAACTATATTTCAGATACTCTTTGTATTTTTACGGATCTGCCCGGATAAACATGAAGATGACGATACCCCCACGAGGATTAATTATGGAACGAATCATACAGGGAACGGCCCCCAGCGAGGTTGTCGCTCAACTCAGAAAGGCCGATGGCTATTACATGACCAATACGGCCCGCGATCTCTCTCAATCTGATTTCAAGAATCGCATCCTGCTGCATACCGACATGCTGGCCGCACCATCCCGTGAACGGGCCGGCTATTTCTCACTTGAGATAACCGGGGGCGCCTCGGTCCATGTGGACATCCTCCGCAAACAGGTTGATCCGTTTCTCAAGCTTGAACTCCTGCGCGAAAAGATGCCCAACACCATGTTTCAGACCTTGTGTCGCGGGGTGAATCTCTTTGGCTATCGTCCTTATCCGCAGAATGTTATCCGCTTCACGGTTCGAGAGTTCGCCAAATATGTTGATGTGTGGCGGACCTTTGACTTCATGAACCATGTCCCTAACATGCAGGCGGTATTTGAGGAAGTGGCCAAGGCCGGCAAGATCAATGAGCCCTGCATCTGTTTTTCCACCGGTCCGGAGCACACTGACGATTTCTATGTCAAGAAGGTGAAGGAGATCATCGATGTCACCGGGGCAGATATCATCCTCTGCATCAAGAACCATGGCGGTCTGGGCTCACCGCAACGTATTGGCCAACTGGTTAATGCCATTAAACAGAGCTATTCGGATCTGCCGATCCACTATCATGGACACAATACCGATGGCAACGATATCGGTCGGATCGCTGCTGCCGTCATCAATGGCGCATCCATTGTTGATGCCAGCGATTCCTCCATGACCGGATATTACGGACCTCCTCCCAGCCTCACCGTTATCCAGACCCTGAAAGAACTGGGCTACAACGCCGTGGGTATTGATGAAGATGCTGTGATTGAGACCTCAGAGGTCATCCGCGACCAGCGCCAGTATTATGCGGCCTTTGAATCTCAGATCAAAGGATTTCAGCCAACCGTGCAGATCCACAAGCTCCCTGGCGGGGCGATGGGTTCCAGCCTCGAGCAGGCGGCAAAAGGCGGTTTCCTTGACAAAATGCCCGACATCCTGCACAAAGAATTACCAAGAGTCCAGAAAGAACTCGGCAACTACTGGTCGGTAACCCCTGGTTCCCAGATCCTGTGGACCACCGCGGTTGCCAATGTCCAGGGAGGAGAACGCTACGGTAATCCATCCGGTGACCTGCGCAACCTGCTCCTTGGTAAATACGGCCCTTTTCCTTTTTACCAGCCGGAAGAATGGATCTACGAAAAAGTGCTGGGTGCCGACTGGAAAAAGGTGCTGGAACAGGAAGGGGGAATGGACGAGATTGAGGACATGGATCTCGAGCAGGAACGTACAACCCTGAGCGAAAAAATAGGCGTTGAACCCACCGATCAACAGCTGGTCCTCTATCTGCAGCATCCCAATGATGCCGTCAACTTTTTCAAATTTGAGGAAAAATTTGGCAAGGTTTATGTCCTGCCTCCATCCATATTTCTGCATCAGGGTAAATTTAACGAGGGATCAAGTCTTTCCTTTACTGATCATTTCGGCAAAGAGCACGTCATCGAAATTGGCCCGTCCATGGTCAATGAAGATGGCGAGTCCAATGTCTATCTGAATGTGGATCACCATCAGCGCATCTACTCCTTTGCTCCTGAGGCCACGGAGGGAGTGGTTGTTGCTACGGTTCTCTCCAAGGAAGAGATCCAAACCCTGGCCAAGAATGGCGATATTCGTGCCCCTTTTGCCGGAAACATCTGTGAGATAAGCGTCAAAGAAGGTCAGGAAGTCGCAGCCGGTGAACAGGTGGCCATGATGGAGGCCATGAAGATGCAAACCCCTGTGGTCAGTGCCATTGCCGGAATTATAACCACCATATCGGTCAAGGTGGGAGATGCAATCAAACCAGGCGCTAAAATAGCAAAGGTTGATATTGACGAATAATATTTTTGCATCCAGGCCCTTCAGGATCTAAACATAAAAGCCCCTTCGTGCAGAGTCATGAAGAGGCTTTTATGTTTTTTAACAAGGACGCGGCTCTGCCGTGAAACAGGGAGGATACGATGAAGGCGCTTCTTATCAGTGCGGACGGGTTTGAAGATTCGGAACTGCTGGTTCCCTATTATCGATTTCTTGAAGAGGGAATAGAGATCGACATCGCCTCAATCAAGAGTGACCCGATTATCGGCAAACACGGGTATCATGTTACGACCACCCGTTCCTTGGACAAGGTTGACTCTTCCTTGTATGACATCCTGATCCTGCCTGGAGGCAAGGCCCCCACTCTCCTTCGCAACAACGAGAAGATGCTCGACCTTGTCCGGCAATTCATTAAAGACGGAAAAACGGTGGCTGCCATCTGTCATGGTCCCCAGATCCTGGTCTCGGCAGGAGTGCTGAGCGGCAGAAGGGCCACCTGTTACAAGAACGTGGCAGAAGAGTTAGAGAAAGCAGGATGCTCCTATAGTGACGAGCAGGTGGTAGTCGATGACAACCTGATCACCTCCAGAGTTCCTGCGGATCTGCCTGCATTCATGCGGGAGATCATGAAGAAATGCCGAAAACCAACCGGGCTGGACAAGAAAAAACTGGCCCTCATTCATATTGTCAAGCGGGACCTTCACCTTTCAGACCAGGAATATCGGGATATTCTGCAGCAGGTGACAGGCGTCCGCTCGGCCAAGGATCTGGACGAGACAGCCTTTAACCGTTTGCTCCGCTATTTTGCCCGGAGCAAACAGTATCAGATCAACCCCTATGGCCTTACCTTCAGACAGAAATATTTCATCAAACATCTCCTGGCAGATCTCCACTGGGACGAAGGACACTTTCACAATTTCCTGAAAAAATATTACCAGAAGACAGGAATCGACGACTTGACCAAGGGAGAGGCAAGTAACGTTATTGAATCATTAAAAAATATCATAAAGCATACTGTCAGAAACAGCCAGCCTGACACTTAAACAAATTGGGCGAACACCTTTTCCCAGGTCACTCATCATACTTCAACTTTGACAGTACTGACCTGGGGGCCATTATCCCCCATTTCCTCATGAAAACGGACCATGTCGCCAATGGTCAGGGCATCGAAATCGCTACCTACTCATGCCTCTTAACCTCCCCTTTTCGCTTGCAAGAGTATTCATCCATCTGACGGTCAACGGAGTTAAAAGCATCGCGGAGGGATATGAAGACGTCCTCACGCTCTTTATGTTGTGCAACTGGTTCCCGGTTGATAACAAACTTTCCTTCCGGACAGCTGATATCAATTCTGGTTTTGAAGAGCCCGCCTTTTTGATGGTGTTGGGCCGGAGCCTCCACTACGATGTGGCAGCTGATAATCTCAGGATGGTGACTGGTTAATTTGTCGACCCGTTTTCGGATATCCGCATCTATTTTCTCGGATGTTTCCATATTGCGAAAGGTGATCTGTAACGGTACTTGCATAGCTTTTCTCCGAGAATACAGGGTTCATGATCAAGTCAAGATGAGCTATTTTCCTTAACATCTGTCAATCTATGCACGGGTAAGCGGTACAAAGGACACGGGTAATACATTCCTGGTACAGAAAACCCCCTGCTGATCTTTCTCCAGCACCAGTAGTTCCTGAGGCATATAGGGCTGACCAATGGGAACGATCAATTTCCCCCCTGGCTTGAGTTGCTCCTTCAAGGAGGGCGGTACATGAGTGGCTGCGGCTGTGACAATGATACCGTCAAACGGGGCATGCTTGGGCCAACCGTTGTAACCGTCACCCTGCCGTACCTCAATGTTCCCATAGCCCAGCCTCTGCAGAAGTTCCTTTGCCCTATCTGCCAAGTCTGGGATGATCTCAATGGTGTAAACCTGCCTGACCAGCAAAGAGAGAATAGCGGCCTGATATCCTGAGCCGGCGCCTACCTCCAGAATCACATCCCCTTTCTCCGGACAGAGAAGATCAGTCATCAGGGCAACGATGAAAGGCTGGGAGATGGTCTGCCCCTTGCCAATGGGCAGAGGGGTGTTCTCATAAGCCATTGCTGCCAGACTGGGCGGCACAAAATCGTGCCGCAAAACCAATCGCATAGCCTCCATAACCTCGGGCAACAATGACGAGCGTCCGGTAAATCCTTTGGTGTACGAGCACTCGATATCAATAGTTTGAAGCATGGCATCTATTTGTTGCCTATTGCTCATCTTCTCTTCACCACCTTCTGTTGTCGTTTTTCATTACGACAATCGATTCGGAGTACCTTGAATGAACAAATAACTACTGTCCGTTCTTATTACCGGACCCAGCTCAGGCGAATAATTTTTTCCGCATCACCATAGGCAAACTCAAGATCGCCCTGATACGCATGTTTCAAGGCCTCACCAATCCGCCGGGCGAGATGGATACCAGTGGTGGTGATCAGGGTATGATCTTCTACTGTGGTAATGGCCATCAACCGTTCCATTGGATGTTCGCCCTTTTCCTGGGCCTCAACATTATGAATCAAATTAAGTATTTCCTCGTCATGACTGCAGTAGAAGGCACCTTTTATCTCCAGATAACCGGCTGGAAACCCATCCTTAATACGCTGGCAGGCCGGGCAGACAATGGCATGAGCATTATCAGCCGACTCCATCCATGCCCATCTCCCATCAAGAAATACGGCACTGCATTCACTACAGACCGTAGGCTCGGGCCACTTTTCCTGTTCTTTATAGGTGTCGTGACGCTCTTCCTGGATCAATTTATCCTGTCTTCCCTGTTTCTGGTCCATACTTCCTTGTTTTTTCTGGCTCATATAAAACCTCCTTTCACATTGTCCCTGCCTATCATCTACGCATTCATAATTGAAGCACCCGACAAGCGGTTGACTGGATTTCATACCTCCTTCATCCTATCTGCTGTCTGTCCATAAATAAGGATTTTTGTTCGATATCAAGGACTGCGAAAAAAATAAGCGCAGGTATATAAATGATATCCCGAGCATTATTTTTTTGATCATGACGCAACTATTGGACAAAAAGACCATTTATGCACAGGCACTATCTGGTTCTTCTATTTATTGAAGTATACATCTAAAGACGGGTACAGATGCAAGGAGATAAATAAATAAAGATATAAATTTGATTCCTCACTGTTTCAAATGGGTAATTTGAGACAGTGAGGAGCCGCTGTGTTTACAGGGGTGTGGCAGATCATCTTCTCAAAGAAGGGTAGACTGACAGGCTACCAGCATTATCGTTAAACAAAAGAAATCAACGATACAGATCTGGATCGAGAATCCGGTCAATGGTCAGGCGGGCTGAGACCAAGGGAGCGATAAAGGTATTGGCCATGTCATGTTCTTCATCCCGTTTACGGGAAAGAAAAGTGATACGATCCTGCATCCGGTCACGCTGGAAGCGAAGATAAGCTGGACTTCGGGACGGTTTATATTTGCGGTCAAAATCTGTGCCAAAATGCTCATTACCATTTTTCGGAACCAGAAGTCCCTTAAAGGTACGCCACTCCCGCCATTGGATATTCCCCCGCACCAGTGCAGTGACAATGGCCAGCGACAACTCTTTGGGGATGTCTTCCAGTTCGTCTCCCACTCCAAAAGCATGAGTATTCATAATAAAACACTCACATCCCATCTTGAAAAGTTTACGAAACTGCTCGCAATCCTCCAGCAAGGAATGAACCCGGAAGGGATTGGCAAAGGGTTCGATGACCAATTTCTCCAACTCCAGGGCATCAACATTTTCCACTCCCTTGGCCCGCATAGTGGAAAGCGAAGCGCCCATGGCCACGGCCAGTGAACTGCTCGTAACTTTGGAGATTGGCGGCAGGCTCGTATCCTTCTGCAGCCAGATCAAGATACCCGGCCGTTCGCAGTGTCCGGCATGGCGAAACATATCCCGGCTCTTCAGACAGCGGCCGTTATTATTACGCACATCCCCATGCACCATTCGTTTACCGCCATCGGCCGTGGCCATCACCCCGACATTCTGGGCCGAATAGAAATATTTGAGCTGCGAGTCATCACTGGTGATCGCATCGGTTTTATCAAACAATGAGGGTTCCAGGGCTACTGAGAAATCCCGTTCCAGGTCAATGAGAAAAGCATCGTCGTGGATCACGGTGACCTTTTCCTCCGCAGTCAGCATGCCCTCATGATCCAGGCTATTGGTGATTGAAGATTTTCCCGAACCGGAAAGACCAAAAACCGCCACCGGCGGCATATTCCCGATCTTCTTGATGCCGCCATGACAGGCCACCATATTATGGCGTACTCCGATGGTCCAGGCCAGGGTCAGGGTTCCCTTTTTTCGTTCCCCGAAATACCTCAGCCCGAGAATGGCGATACAGTTGGTCAGTTCATCAATGATAACACAGCCATGCGGATAATCAGGATGACTCCATTCAGGGTCAGCAAAAGCGATGATATCAGGCTCGTTGATGATTCGTGATTTAGCGTAAATTTCATTCCAGGGCTTGATAAAGGGACAGAAATTGATTCCCCAGTCAAGCATATTTTTGGCATCGGTGGCAGGACTCAGGAGATGGGCCTTGATCATGAAATCAGCGTGCAGTCCAATCACCCCTTCCAGATGCAGAGCTGGCCGCTTATTGAACTGATAGACCGCCTCACGCAGCAAGGCCTGAATCTTGTCACTCTGGCTTTTGTCAAAGGTACGAACCAGAAGGCGGGCCCGGGCGGTGCGTCCGACAACAGACCCATCGTTGGACACCAGCACAACTGCATCCTCTGGAAGGCCGAACAGGCCTGGATTGTACATGGGGTGAGAGGTGGCCACGATCTCGGGTTGACGAAGCGAGAAGTCATACAATTCGGCCATGGAAGTCTTGTGAACCGAATTGGCATACAGGCCAGTTTCGATGATGGCCCGCCAGGGGGAAAGAGGAATCTGTTGCACGGTTGCCATGAATATTTTTCCTTTATCAGTTGCAGGGGACACAGAAGGGATAGATCAGCAGCGAGAATTTATTCTTTATAAGGATATATGGTAAGTGGTAGCGGCCTTCGATGTCAAGTATTTATCGCCAGTGGAAACGGCAACAGACACCACATTCAATAAGCAATACATTATTGACATCCCCTTCTGTCCATGCCCTCATAGTGTTCAATCATGTTTGAGTATTATTTGTCTTCTGTCTCGGAATCGACGTCACCCCCACGTGGCCACATGCAGGTATCCAGAAATGGAGCAGAGGTTTCATCCTTCAGAGATGCAAGTATCTGCCTAGGATCGTTGAGAAAGAAATCGGCCCGTTTGCTTGGATCAAAGAAGGTCTTATCTTCCGGAGTAATAAGATTAAGATCATCCCAGCGAGTCAGATAATATTGGATCAACATTGGCAATTCGCTGAAAATGGTGACCATCGGATCCGGATCGACAAAGCTCGACTGACTGAGTTTTATCGCCGATAGACTCTGCGTTTGATAAAAATTCTGCAGAAACATCAACTCGGGCGGCATCTTGGACTCAATGCCAATCCGTCTCAGCATCCGGGTCAATGCAACCATGCAACTAGCCCCAAACTTGGCTAAAGGAAAGGGCAGGAAGATTTCCTTTGGCAGCTTCAGCTCCATGTAAGACTTGATAGTGAGAATAAGCTGGCTCAATAATACGGGATTGGGATCGACAAAGTGAAAGGTCTGACCGCTGAACTCTTCCCGTTGTTTCAGGATGTGATGGACGAGAAAAGGGACTTTTTTCGCATTGGAGTAAGAATGCATGGCCTGATGATTGGTGAAAAGAAAGGGCATGGTTTGATCAGCCAGCGCAAAAAGCATACGCTGAAAGCCCTGAATTTTGTGATCGTGCGCTCCATAAACCACGGCCAGACGGATATTGGTATAATCAAGCCCGAGCTTGCAGTGCATTTCCTGAAGGGCCAGTTCCGCCAGTAATTTGGACTTGGGATAGTTGGCCAGTTCTGGGGTTAAACTCAGTTGATCATTTTCACCAAGATTTTCCCCCGTCGGCATGACGGCGGCAGAACTGAAATGGATATAGGGGATACCCAGATCGACAGCGGCCCGAGCCAGGTTGACAGTACCCAGGTAATTTGTCTCCAAGGTAAGAAGCGGATTACTATCGATAGAGGTGATGGCGGTATTGATGATAAAATCCGGTGTATTCCGTTTGAGATAGAACCGTATATCCTCAGGATCACGCAGACTCAAGCGTTTACTGTTGGGTGCCAGTAACTCAAACTCATTTTCCACTCTGGTCTTGAAATAATGAATAATGCCACCGCCGATCAGACCGGAGCCACCGATCAGCACCCCGATTTTCTTGTCACTGCCGGAACGACCTTGTTTATCCATAAGAATCTCCTGAAACCGCTACCGCTGATGGGCTGAACAATTCTTGCCGGCTTTTCCTCTCTATGAAAAAAATCCAACCCTGCATCAAATTTATGATACACAAGATAGTCCTTAGCCACAACTTCTTCAGAGAAGTAACTCCGTGCCACCTCCTGGCACAGAATAGCATTTGAATAATAAGAAGCCTGAGCAAGAAGTATAAAAGAGAATCGATCTGGCCACTTGCTCCTGATGGGGCAGGTCTTCACAATTCCGATCAATAAAAAAGGGACTGCTCCCATTGTGGAAACATTCCCTTTGACATTACAAAAAAATCTCTCAACAGCTATAATGAGTCATACATCTGTCCCAATCTTGAAGATGAAGTTGCTGATATTCACCACCATGAGCACACGGGCGTCCTTGAGGACGGAATGGTCTTGTCGAAAACCTGAAGAAGTCTGGTCGGATTTTACAACCACAGAAGTCCTGTCCCAAGAAGGATATGGACAGTTAGCTGTACTGTCTACAGAATTTGACGCCAGTAACGATTTCCTAAAAGTATAACAATTTCCAGCAGAGGGATTGAATGAAAAAAATGATCAGCCAGCATCTTACAAGCATCTCGGAACTTCTTGATTTTTTAGGCAAGGAGGTGGTGGTTTATCTGCAGGTCCATGATTTTCCCGATGCCGACGCGGTGGCCTCCGCCTTTGCCCTCCAGAACCTTTTCCAACATTATGCCATCGACGCCTGCATAATTTCCGTCAGTCATATCCGGGAAGAACGATTAAACAAGATGATAGCCGATCTGGAGATCATGATTCAGCCGACAGCCGCGATAGGCCGGATGCGGACTCGAGACAAAATCATCCTGGTCGATGGTTGCAAGGGCAACGCCAATGTCACCGATCTGCTGGGCGATGAAGTAGCGGTAATCGATCACCATCTGGTGACCAGCCCGGAAGATGTGCAGTTCGCCGATATCCGCCCAGACCTCGGGGCCTGTTCCTCGCTGGTCGGCTCCTATTTTCTGGAACTGGATCTACAAATACCCCCGAAGGTTGCAACCGCCCTGATGATCGGGATCGGCACCGACACCGCCCAACTCACCAGAAGAGTGTCGGCCGAGGATTTGAAAATTTATTACACCTGCTTTCTGCTCGCCGATATCGATTATGTGAAGTCCATGTTACGCAATCCCATTCATTACAGGGACCTCGAACACTTCAGCTATCTGATCAAACACCTGCAACGATACGGCAACATCGCCTTTTGCCACTTTCCGCAAGGATGCGGGCAAAACCTCCTGGCAATCATGGCCACTTTCGCCCTCAGCCTGACGGAAATCGATCTGGTGATCCTGAGCGCCACCAATGACAATCAGGTCCATTTTTCGGTGAGAAATGAAAGGAGCGAGTGGAACGCGGCCCGGTTCATTCAGGAAGCCCTGAGCGACAGCGGCTTCGGCGGTGGCCATCAGGATATGGCCGGCGGCTTGATTCCCGACGCCCGCTTATTTGACAAAAACCAGCTCTACGCCAAGATGCGGGGCCTGCTCAACCATGGAGGAAATAATTAGGGGCTTCCCCCATGCCTTATCGGCCAGCTCTCAGACCACGCACTCTGTAATTATATATACTGTTTGAATGTATAAGTAGGCAACCTTGAAGGAAACCTCCAAGTGGTGCAGAATATTTGCATGAGGCAAATAGTTGGGTCGAGATGGGCTCGCCAAAAAACAACCACAAGGAGGTTTCC
>Ga0180732_1001300_pt1 | contig 15860 bp, 14 predicted proteins | sample KR11_01MetaG_FD_148674 | JGI IMG/M metagenome (GOLD analysis project Ga0180732, IMG submission 148674) | Groundwater microbial communities from the Olkiluoto Island deep subsurface site, Finland - KR11_0.1 MetaG | ecosystem: Environmental > Aquatic > Deep subsurface > Groundwater | place...
GGTACTGAATTACCACATCCACTGCAATTCTGTGATGTGTTTCTTGCATTGACAAGTTCAACTACCTTCCCAGCGTATTCTGCTTTGGATTTGGTCAAATTCATCAACTGATTCCAGCCAGCATCGGATATTGATTTCGCAAGATGATGGTTCTGCATCATATTTTTTATCTGCAAATCCTCAAATACGATACGGTCAAATGAATCTACTAGTTTTCTTGATGTCTTATGCGCAAAATCTGTTCTCTGATGGTACAGGTCTTGATTTTGCCTTCGATTTCTCGATGCAGGATTATCTTGATGTTTCCTATTTTTGAAAGGTTAATCTTATCTTCTTCAAGTCCAAATCCTGATTGTGGATAGGTGAAACTATTATATCTGTTTCTTCCCTGAAATCGAGGATAGCCAAAACCATTAAATAAATTCTTGAAGCTTCTATCGACCCTTTTTATCACATCTTGAAGTATCTGAGAATAGACCTCTTTCTGAAATGATGTTTTAGTGGCTGTTAATTCACGCTTCTGATCGTAGTAGTTTATCCAGTCGGGTTTGCCCCACGGAAATACCTCAAATTCATTTTTCAATCTATTAAGCTCTGCTTGTCGTTTTCTTTCTGCAAGAGAATCGTTATAGAGATGCCTGCATGTAGAGAGTGTTCTATTGAGAATAACCTCTTGATTCTTGTTTGGATATATCCTGAATTGATATGTTTTTTTCATGCAAATTCGACAACTCGTTTTTTTGGGATAGATATTACTATTCCAAAGGGTACGATTCATCTCAGCCCTCGAAGGGCTGAGGGTTCTCTACCCCTTGACCCCAACGAATTAAATTCCACGCCTTTCTATTTTACTTTTCTTAATTTTCTTGGATTATTGGGGTGCATTATGCCTCCCCTGACGGAAGGATTATACCTTTCTGCACATATAACACGATTCATAGGATGGAAGTTGAGAGGAAGTTCTCAATGCCCATGATCAGAGCCAGATAAAAATGAATTTGAATTACATGGAACCAATATATCTTGCGAGATACCTTAAAGTAATGAGAGACAGGCTCCCCTCACAGTTCCTGATATCAAGATCAGTGGGCGTTGATTTCAATAAGGATTCACCCCTTCCCGAACTCTGGGAACTGCACGATGATGCGATGAAGTCCTTCCGCGGGAGGATGGAACGTGTAAGCTCTATGCATGACCTTCCTTCCCCTGCTGCATCCTCGCTCCTTGACCTGAAGGTCGAGATCGCGAATAATATACTTGAGAACTGCCATTTCTGTGAGCGGCGCTGTGGAGCTGACCGCAAACACAAAAAGACAGGTTACTGCAAGATCGAAGCGGTCTCGCGCTATTCTGCAGAGTTCCTGCATCAGGGAGAAGAACCTGAACTTGTCCCTTCACACACGATATTTTTCACAGGATGCAACTTCAGATGCGCATACTGCCAGAACTGGGATATTTCCCAGGCTTCATGCAGCGGCACTCCCATCCTACCGCAGGAGCTTGCAATGACTATCACCCTGCGGCGCGCCTACGGTTCCAGGAATGTGAATTTTGTCACGCCGACCCCTCACACCCATACTATTCTCAGGATACTGAATGCCCTTAAGGTAAATGTCCCCGTGGTATGGAACTCCAATATGTACTATTCAAGGGAGATAGCAGAACTGCTTGAGGGCGTTGTGGATGTATATCTCGGGGATATGAGATACGGGAATGATACGTGCGCAGAAAAATATTCGAACGTGCCTGACTACTGGAATGTTGTAACGCGAAATTTCATGAAGGCTTACACAGGCGGCGAGATCCTGCTGCGGCAGCTCGTTCTTCCAGGTCATCTTGATTGCTGCACAGAGCCTATCGTAAAGTGGACAACCGAGAATATTCCGAAGGTAAGGTTCAACCTGATGTTCCAGTACCGTCCGAGTTATAGGGCTTATGAATACCCGGAAATTAGCCGCAGTCTTGTACCTGGAGAGATACAGAAGGCGCTTGATATTGTAAGAGAGTCGGGACTTGAGGATGTATTGATTTGATGAAACGTCTATAACTTATTTTTAGCGAGATTAAACAGTATCATGCTTAGAATAATGCAAATGGAAAGAGCATAAAACCATGAATCTGTGCCTATATCAATTAAGCTTCTAACAGATATTATGTACAGTATTCCGCCTATGGCTGCCATGACTATGAATGAAAATATTGCTGATACTATTGCACCACCCAAGAGTGACCATGGATATATGGCACCTCTCTCTTTTTCAAAGTAGACCGAGAATACCACGAACCCAATTGCGAATATGAAAACGATATAGTGCAACGGGACGGGAATTTGATTAGTATCAATTATGTATTGGATGCCGTAGGCTACTGAGACCATGACAGAAGCTATAAAGACCACAATTACAAGTACTTTGACAAAAACATTGGATTTGAGCTCGATAGTATCCCTCTTAGACTAAAATATAATCAAAACTATTTAACCATTTTGAATGGCAAAATTTTTTTCATTTTCTTTTGAGCCACTCGATGTTTTGTTAAATAAGTTCCCTTTGTTAAGAAAATCGTTCTTAACCCCAAAATCATATTTGCATTAAACAAGTTGTTCTTATATTAGTCCCGCGATCGGAAGAACTAAATATATTTATATTTAAATACGAGTGTTTATCATAATATCTTCAATTAAAGACATTCTGAATGATAAAGCAGGAACAAGTAATTGAATTTCTTCGACTAAAACAAGAATCTGAGGGTGGATACACTGGAGAAGATATTACAAAATTAGCCGAATTATTAGGAGTTTCACCGCGTGGAATGAGGATGAGGATATCATATTGGATAAAAACTAATAAAAAATTCTCTCAATTCATCTATCTTAGAAAAGAAAAACCTCCCATAACTCTCTTTGAATTCTTCAAAATTGAACATGGACTTGAATCAAATCCGATTCAAGTAAATTAAGCCACAAGATAGAGGTATGTGTTTATACTTTCCTATTCGTGAAAAAATTGCCAGCACAAAGATTTTATGGTCTGAAATTCAATAAGATAATTCAATTATTGAGATGATTAAAAATGGAGAGAGACAAATAATGCAAATAATGGACTGGGCAAAATTGAAAGAATTAAGCCAATCTATGTTAGAAAAAAGGCAATCTATGTTAGAAAACACATCTAAGGGATTTTTTTCCATGTTAGGTAACAGTACCACAAAAGTTCGAGTTGAGATAACGCCAAACCAAAAAATGGAAGCTTACACAAATGGTATAAAATTATTTAATACCCCAACAGGAAAAATATGCATTGATGTGGGTTTACTCATGAAATTATCAGAAGATGAACTAAGGTTTGTCATAGGACATGAAGTTTATCATATTGACCAAAATGATCTTCTTAAAACTGTATTATTCAATCTACCAAAAAACCTTATCGATGAAATCGCGAAAACAAATAGCACTGCGAAATATATTTCTATTTCCGTAGATGTTGTAAACTATTGGAATTATTTACACGGAGGTTTACCACCTCTGGTTAAGATGGCAAAAGAGCAAGAAATAAATGCTGATATTTGGGCGATTTTATCAACTGGTAATAAGACGGCTGCAATTAATTGTTTAAAAAAATTGGTGAATAATGATTTAAATCAGTGGTCTCATACATGGGAAGTTTTTAAAGCTCTTGATCTGAATGTGGAGCTTCCTGTAATGACAATGCAACAAAGAATCGACAGTATTCAAGAAGTGCTATCATATCACGAAACACGAGGACGCGAACTCAAATAATTTTTAATTTAAGCATATGATCTTATCTGAACTCTAAACATGCGTATTACAAAGATTATACGCCTATTTTTGATATATTGAAACTCCTCCAGTTAGCCCCAAAATTGGAAACCGTTACATTACGTGTTGGTATAATTTTTATTTCTTTGCGTACTTTGCGTTCTTCGCGGTTTAATGTGTAGATTGCTCACCGCAAAGGGCGCAAAGATCGCAAAGCAGAGATTGATATTGCGTGTAGTTATGTCTCAATCAATATTACGATTTCATGCTACCAATCATGTTCCCTTTTATTCACCAACACGAATTGAAACGGTCACCAAAATTGCAAACCTTATTATATGACAAAATTAATAACTAAAACAAAAGTGAAATATTATGGTTAAAAGAGAAAAAATAACAGGGAGAAAATTATGTAGAATGGTTTTTAAAATAACAAAAAAATGGTTAACAGCCCAAAAATTATGTGATATCGCAGAAGAAAACGGTTATTTCAAGCTTTATGATTCTAACGCTATAGATGAAACTGCAGCAATCAAAGCTTTACTATATATGGAAGCTAAAAAAGAAGATGGTGAATTTATTAGTAATGATTCATCTCCAGTCAAGTTTCAACTTCGAAAAAGATACATAGAAAATGATGGAAAGAAAGATAATAAACTAACTAAATTGAATATAAAATCACCCACTAGATCAAAATTTCTGCAATTGGCTGTAAAGGTTTTAGAAGAAGAAGGTCACCCTTTAACAGCTTCCGGTATATGTGATATTGCTGTAGATAAAGGATATGACAAATATCTTGAATCAATAGGTGAAACTCCATGTGCAACTCTCAGTTCCATGCTTTCTACCAATTCTAATAAAGAAGATGGAATTTTTACAGCATCAAATTCAAGACCAACACAATATTCTCTTCGTTCGTGGGAAGAATCGAACGTAACTTCTACTCCACGTAATTTGAAACCGAATGATTATAATAATAATTATTATAATAATGAAACGAATAAGTTAACAAGAAAGCGTCCCGACGCTGCTCAGAGAATGAAAATATGGAGAAGATTCTGGGGTAGTAATATGGATGGAAAATGTGTAGTCTGTGAAATAAATATAGCAGTTGAAAATTTTGAAGCCGGGCATATCGTGTCTGTTGCTAATGGTGGGGGGGATGACGTACTTAATTTTGCTCCTATATGTGGGGGATGTAATTCAGGAATGAGAACAGAAAATATGATAGATTACAAAAATAGAGTATATCCTCACGTACATGTTAAGTCGCTTGTCAATTTATTCCCCTGATTCCCTTCTATATGAGATATCATCTTCTTTGGAATATCTTTATTTTTTTAAACTTGATATTGTATATAGACAAAATTACCAACACGAATTGAAACGGTCTCCATAAATGCAAAGCTTTATAGAGAAGTAATTAGAAGCTTAATCTTAATGGTGGACCAGTTTGTACTTGACCAATTATCATCAGAAGAAAAAATAGAATACGAACATTATGTCAAAAATATTGATGTTTTTTGGTATGCAACAAATAAAAGGATTTTAAAATATAAAAAAAACTGGTGGACAGGTATAAGTTTGCAAGATTTAGATTACAAATATGTTGTTTCAATTGATTTTGAAGAGAAAAGATATTATTGGTTATTAATATTAGCGGCTATTTTAGGTTCATTGGGTTTTCTTTTTATACAATTAAAAGAAGATATATTTTATTGGATTGGCTTTTTGGGTGTGACAATTTTATTAGTAATTATTGCCATTTTTTATAAACCCACATATTACCAGTTCTATGCTCCATCAATCAAGTCAGGAGACTGGATAATAATGTTTGATACTGAAACTGAACGAGCAAAGGAATTTATACAAACGATAAGAAAACATTGTTTCTTTGATAACCCACCATCCTCTGAGTAACTTTTTTTCAGAAAAAATTTATGTTGAGGTCATCTTTACTATGCGAAATGAAGACTTTATTATACATAACTACAATTAACCATAACCCCCTACTTGAAAGATACAGGGAATGTTAGCGTTTTTTAAACGAATAGGAAAGTATAAAAGTGTATCATTATCTGCTGGCTGAATCAATATATGGTCTTCGCCAAACTTATGAAAAATGTCAGTTTCCCAAAAAAGTTACCTTGATATATCTATGGAGTCACATAAAAATATAACTGCATATTCAGTGACATTTTTTTTAGTTTCTTCAGTTTTCAAATATTGATATAGGTTTTTATGGTTTTTAATTGTTAATAGATCAACAATTTTTGATTCTATCTGCTTATATTCCTGTTTTATTCATAAAATACCGTATAGCTTCTGCCACACCTGCGCCATACTCACCCCTGGTGACAAAGTCCGCAACCTTCTTCAATTCCGGATGAGCGTTCCCTACAGCCACGCCAAGACCTGATGCCTGGAGCATCTCAATGTCATTGGGCGAATCTCCGATCGCTACAAAATCCCGTGCAGATATACCCATGAGCTCTGCGAGCCGTTTTAGTCCTGTGCCTTTATTTATCATTCTACTTTTGATATGAACGGCAAAACCAGTGTCTATGATATCAAGCTCAGGGAATTCCATGAGTATATGCCTGGCTTTTTCCACATCAAAATTCCGCCGCAGACCGATCTCTGTTATTCTGTTATCCGGGTCTAGCCTTTCAAGCGGGAAATGCCTGTTAAGTGCGTCGAAAGCTTCTTCGCACATTTTAATGTGAGATGTGTCGGATTCAACTATCCCGCATTCCACCACGCCGCCATTTTCGGCTATGATGAAACCTCCTGTCCCAACAAGTTTCGATGCTGCCCTCGCAAAGCAAAGTACATTCCCGGTAGCTATGACGACGGGGACATTCACTCCGCGTAGAGCATTGACTGCCCTGCAATCGATGCTCCTGTCGCTGTAGGTAATAGTCCCGTCAATATCAACTACTATCGCCTTGAATTCCACGTTCCTTAATTTGTATCTTAATCCTTAAGTCCTTCCATTGTGACAGAGAATATCGCTTCGCCTTCGGGAAGATTCGGAGAGTCCACGAGCCTGGCTATCCTCTTTTCTCCTTTGGATTTGCGCAGGTACAGCCTGAACGTAGCAGTATGTCCCACGATATGACCGCCTATGGGTTTTGTGGGGTCTCCGAAGAACGCATCTGGCTTTGACATCACCTGGTTGGTCACAAGTATGGCAGCATTGTACAGTGTGCCGAACTTCATCAGTTCGTGCATATGCTTGTTGAGCTTCTGCTGCCTGTCTGCCAGAGTGCCGCGCCCCACGTACTCTGCCCTGAAATGAGCCGTGAGAGAATCTACTATTATCAAACGAACCGGTTTATCTGTGTCCTTTAACTTGTTTGCTAGGTCCATGGCTGTGTCCACCAGCAATATCTGATGATTTGAATTGTATGCTTTTGCCACATGGATGTTCTTCAGGAATTCTTCGGGGTCGTATTCGATCCCGGTTTTCGCAGAAAGACCGTTTACCATCTGGGTTATTCTCTCTGGTCTGAAAGTGTTTTCAGTGTCGATTATTATCACTGAGCCGCCTAGACCTTTTTCCTCGACCGGCAGTTGCGCGTTCACAGCCATCTGAGCCCCAATCTGCGTCTTTCCCGAACCGAACTCGCCGTAGAATTCTGTTATCGCCTGTGTCTCGATACCGCCGCCCATCAGGTCGTCAAATGCTTTTGTGCCGAAGCTGAGTTTTCCAACAAGCTTTCGCCGCTCAAGGACCAGGTCGCCCGTTTCAAAACCGCCCACATCAGCAGCCTGCCGGGCTGCGTTGATTATTTTCTGCGCTGTGGATTCACCGATCTCAGCAACGCTTGCAAGTTCCGAGGATGACGATACTGCTATGGCTTCTATCGAACCATAACCTGCTTCTTTTAATTTATCTGCTGTCGCCGGACCTACGCCCGGTAAATCTTCAAGACCCTTTCTTTCTGCCATATTTTTCTCCAGTGCACATTTTATTGATCGCGGTGCACAGTTATCATCTCATCTAAGCGCTTGTATGGTTTAAACCTTATGAGAGCGGTGTGAAAGTATTATTTTCGCAATATCTGTATGCTTGTCCTTGCACCCGCACTGAGTTCCACTTCCTCGTTCCTCCCCGGTTTCGCATAAGCATCGATTATCCGTATCTCGCTCCCGATATCCAGTCCATTGACAATATCGGCATGTTCACCCCAGAGCGCCACTTTTATCCGTCCGGTATCATCCGAGATGTAGATATTCGAAACCTTATTCTTTGTTCCATCCGAGCGCTCAAATTCACGTATCTCATCAAGCCCTGAAACATGACCCAAAACACTGTAAGACGAATTTATCCCGATGTCAGCTATAGGCGTGAGCGGCTCTGAATAATCAACTGCTGCGCCGCTCTTTACCATGCTCCCGCCTGAGCCAATCTGCAATTCTGTCTGGTTGCTGAATGAGTTCTCACGCGCATAAGCGTTCATGACCTCCACGGTATCTCCAGCTTTAAATTCCGGCGCATCAGCCTTTGCATCCCATAAAGTCAGTCGTATCTTACCAGTGTCGTCACCTATGGTAATGTTGCGTACTTTACCTGCAGTCCCGTCCTTTCGGGAAAAAGTCCTTACAGTCCCCATATCAATGATCTTACCTGTAATATTAAGTGAGTTCATTCCATTTTTTACTTCGCTTATCTTAACGGGTTTTATATCCACGGAAACTTCCGTGTCAATATGCTCTATCCCTCCCCCCCTGCCCACATTGACCTCAAGACCGCTTTTCCCTTCCTTGATGTATCCCTTCACTTTCAGGGACTGACCTGGCTTGATATCCCCGATCTTCACGAGGTCGCATGCTTCGTCCCACAGCGCTGCTTTTATAGAGCCGGTATCATCTGCAAGGTTGAGGTTCGCCACGCGCCCTATCGTATCATTATCGCGCGAGAATTCACGAATTTCGCTCACGGAGAGCACTTTTGCGATGAAGACCACATTGCTCCTGTCCTTCGACATATCCTTGATTTTAACAGCTTCATTGATCCCCATTTCACTGGATACGAGCATGGCAGCCGTCTTGAGGTCGCACAGCCCGTTCATGAACGTTATTTTTTCTTCGACCTTTGACTTGAATTCGTCGCGTGTAAGCTTCCCTTCAAGTTTTTTGTAATATTCTTCGATCTCATCGGAACTCACCATGATATGCTATAAAGAAAGTTCTTAATAAAAGGTTTATGGTTCGGTCACACAGGTAAAAAGCTTCGTACAAATGTCTATGTATCTTAAAAACACAATTGATACCAGATGCCTACAATAAGTGAAAAGATACTGAGCAGGGCTTCCGGGAAAACCGCATCCGCAGGGGATTTTGTCATCGCTGACATAGATTATGCCATGGCTCATGACGGAACAAGCGTCCTGGCTGTAAAGGCTTTCAAGGAGATGGGAGCAAAGAAGGTATGGGACCCGGCACGGATAATTATCCCGTTCGACCACATTGCGCCTGCAAATAATGAGACCGCAGCAAAGCTCCAGCAGGGTATCAGGCAATGGATAAAAGAACAGGGAATTACCAATTTTTTCGATGTCGGTGACGGGATATGCCACCAGGTGCTTCCTGAGCAGGGATTTGCAATGCCGGGAAAGCTCATCATCGGGGCAGACTCGCATTCATGCACATACGGCGCATTCGGGGCGTTCGCCACAGGCGTGGGCGCAACAGACATGGCTGAGATATTCGCTACCGGGAAACTGTGGCTGCGCGTGCCTCAGACAATATGGATAACAGTTGAGGGAAGGCTTGCAAAAGGCGTTTCTGCAAAAGACATGACGCTTTACATAATAAAAAAACTGGGCGCGGACGGGGCGAACTATAAAGCTGTAGAGTACTACGGCGATGCCATATCTGCCCTCTCGATCCCTGAGAGGATGACGCTTTGCAACATGGCGATCGAAATGGGAGCCAAGGCAGGTATCGTGCCGCCTGATGAAAAGACTGAAAAATATCTAAAGGGAAGAGCGCGGGAAAAATACACGCCTGTATTCGCGGATGAGGACTCAGAATATGTAGAAGATTACGATTTTGATGTTGGCGACCTTGAGCCGCAGGTGGCAAAACCCCATGAAGTGGATAACGTGGTCCCTGTCGGGGAAGTGGCAGGAACACATCTTGACCAGGTCTTCATCGGTTCATGCACTAACGGACGGTATGAGGACCTTGCGGTTGTGGCGCGTATACTGAATGGAAAAAAAGTCACAGCGAGGACGATCATTCTGCCAGCTTCGCGAGAAGTTCTTATCAAAGCCACAGAATCAGGTATCATCGCCACGCTCTTAAAAGCCGGAGCTGTTATTGCGCCGCCAGGATGCGGTCCGTGCCTTGGTGCACACATGGGAGTACTCGCCGAGGGTGAGACCTGCCTTTCGACCTCGAACCGCAACTTCAGGGGACGGATGGGAGCAGGCGGGCTGATATACCTTGCATCGCCTGAGACAGCGGCAGCAAGCGCGCTTGCGGGAAAGATAGCTGACCCGAGGGACTTATTCTGATCAAGATACAGGAAATAGGAAAATCGCCTGGAAGGCAGGGAGGAATATATGTCTGGTGTCAGGGATGAATATAAAATAAATATGTTGAGAGATATTACTCTTTTCGAATGTATATGCAAAGATTGTGGAAATAAGTTCAGAGGACTGCCTGTATATAATATTGAATGTCCTGCCTGTCATTCTACGAATATTTCTAAAAAAATAGGGAATTGAAAAAAGCAAAATAAATATTCACAGGGAAGGATTCACTTAACTGCACAAATATCTTAAAGTTTTGTGCAGTATGATTTGGAGACTGCATACAACTCACCCTCTCTGTCAATTAACATTATAAGAAATTGGAGGGTACAAAAGGACGGGAGGATTTATACAAGCTGAGGATAGGGGATTACAGAGCTGTTTATGCGGTTGAGGGAACAATGGTTTGGGTGACAGAGATATTTTTGAGAGGAAAAGGGTATCGTTAAGCATTGATCGCAGAACCGCTATCGATATCTGGTGATGTTGCTGTAGCATCGGCGCCATAATTTAATATTAAAAAAGTCATATATTTGTGGCGCTTTACACCGCAAAGGACACAAAGAACGCAAAGCTGAGGCACATTTTGATAACATATTAATGCACCGATGAGCAGCTTCATGTTCTCTGCGACTGTCCGGGCATCCCATGAGCGCAATCCTGCCGCCCAACCTCCCGCGCTAAGGACGCCCGCAGGGGGATTTCGGGCTGGGAACGAACCCTGGGGGTGGAGTGATTGGGGGGCGGGGTATTATAAAATCACAACCCCAAAAACCACTTCCATAGTGGCACATAAACTATTTTCTTTCCATCGACTTTTTCTTCGCCCTCATGATCCCACGTTATGATAACGAGATCATTGCATCTTAGATCATCTGACGCTTTTAGCAGCCCTTTTATTTCACGCTCTTTTGTGGATGCATTCCCGATATCATAGCATACCTGTATCAGTTGCCTGATTTTCATGCCCTCTTTTATTACGAAGTCAGCTTCTTTTCCAAAATAGTCTTTATAGTAATATATCTCGGTATTCGCTCCTTCCCATGAGCGCCTTCTTAGCAGCTCAACGGCAACGGTATTTTCCATCAAGCGACCGAAATTCCCGGAAGACTGGAATGCAATGGCATTTATCATGCCCGTATCTATTGCGTATATCTTTTTCGGGGAAGTTACCTGCTCTTTCTGCTTGAAAGAGAATCGGTCTAGGGAAAAAATAAGATACGTTTCCTCTATATATCTGACGTAGTTTTGAACTGTATGGACGCTTCCGAAATTGAGCATGTTTTTGAGTTTTGTAAAAGATGCCTCCTGGGCAAACACTGACATAAGATACTTTGCAAGATCATATAATGAATCCGAATACCTTATGCGATATCGTTTTACGATGTCCTTGAATATGATGCTGTCAAAAAGGCTTTGAAGGTAGGCGTAATCATATCCCTTGACTGCAACTTCAGGAAATCCCCCGACATCAATGTATTTTTTTAGCAGGTTCAGTATTTCTCCGATCTCTTCCTGCGTGTATTCTTTTTTGAATTCAAATCCTGATGCCTGCAAAGATTCTTTGAACGAGAAGGGGAACATTTCAACGGACAAATGCCTTCCTGTAAGGTGAGTTGCAAGTTCAGCGCTCAGAAGCTTTGCGTTTGAGCCCGTAATGAGAAGATTGTATCCCCTTCTTTTCAGGCTGTTTGTCCATAGCTCCCATTTTGGAAGGTTTTGTATTTCATCCAGAAGAAGATAGTTTATATCGCCGTAAAATTCCTTTATGTATTTCAGGATCTCGTCATAGTTCTTTGCTTCTGCGAGTTCCTTTTCGTCGAAATTCACATACGCAAAGCCAATGTTTCGCAGCGCCATAAAGCAGAATACTGATTTGCCGCATCTTCGTATCCCGGTAACTACTTTTATTATATCGCTCTGGACGTATTTTTCAATATTTTTTGAGACTTCGCGCGGAACGTATGCCGTTTTTAATATCTTCTCCTTTTCCTGCTTCTGCCGCAGTATGACTTCCCTCATGTTGAATCATTTAACTGCACAAATATATAAAGTTTTGTGCAGTATGATTTGGAGACTGCATACAATACACTCTGTCAATTAACATTATAGTGGCACCCGCTGGAGCGCATTACGTCGCCCAGCCTCCCGCACTAAGGATGCACGCAGGCGGATTTCGGGCGGTGGACGAACCCTGGGGTGGAGTAATTGGGGGGGCGGGGGGCTTGGTGCATAATTGCTGTGGTATCTGAAGAAATGGAACCGCAGATAAACGCAGATGAACGCAGATTTGCTGCATTGTATCTGCGTCATTCTCGCTCTTAAACAGATAAATCATAAGTGGATGCTCTCTAAAGAAGCGCAATTCAAAGCGATTTTTTTTGCGATTTCAAATCCCGAAATAGACTCATTATTGCTGAAATACTATTGGATCATGTAACTATTGTTGCTTCGGATAATGTTGGCGCCAGGACTTTGATCTTTCAAGAGTGATAAATATGTGGCGCATTGCTCTTAAAAGAACGCAAAACCAGTTAATCTTTAGAAAAATACATTTGCGCGCCGCAATAGGATTTCATATATATCCGCGTTGCGTGCCCCGAAGCACAAGAAGGAAAGTACAACAAACAGAACATTTGGAGGAAAACAAAACACAATGTATGTTCAAAGGGTTAAAATCCCACTGCATGGGTCTGCTCCCATGCAAAGAGAAAAGGTAGTGCGATATCGCGAGATATTGTGCGGAGTTCCTGAGTATCGGCAGCCACAGCCCGAAACAATATGTGAACCAGAGGTGGCCTCAGTAAGATGCGACATACCAACGCGGGATGGAAGCTTGGGCAGAGAAATGATTACTGGGGTGGTTATGGTCGGGATGGTTGCGAATGCTTTCTTGTGTGACCGGGGGAGGTCTCATAACGTCCTCTTTGAAGTTGGATGCATACCCCACAAGTTTCAGGGTCACTGTACTCAACCAAAGGATAGAGGTAGGCGAGCTATAACCTTAACGGGAAAGGTAGACCAATGCGTTATGAGAAATCGGATGAGCCCATAGTAGCTATGATAATTGAGCCGATGACATACCGAACCTGCATCGCAGGGTGCAGGGGGCGACGATATGAGGAGAAAACTCAATTTAGCAAAGGGGCTCTAGGTTGGCAAAGTCATGGTGAACAGCATAATAACATCAATCGAAAAAAAAAGTCAGAAAGGCAAGCCGCCGAAAATAGTAGGCGAAAACGCTATCTGGTGAAATATGAAATTGATGGAATAATTGCTATATTACCGTGGCTGGTAGAAGCATTATTAGGGCTTCTATCTCCTGTTATGGGACAATGCCAAACGAAAGCCGTATACTGGAAATCAGTTCGTACGGTTTGGCGAGAAGGGGGAGGTTGAAAGACCTCTTCTTTACTCTACCATCTGCGGTTTCAAATTCCGAAATCTTGTTGATTTTGCTGAAGCATCGGCGCCAATAATTTAATATTTAAAAAGTAATATATCTGTGGCGCTTTTCACCGCAAAGGCCGCAAAGAACGCAAAGCAGAGGTACATTTTAATAACATATTGATGCACCAATGAGCAGCAATATGTTCTCCGCGACTGTCCGTGCACCCACCTGAGCGCATTACTGCCGCCCAGCCTCCCGCACCAGGGACGCCCGCAGGGGGATTTCGGGCGGTGAACGAACCCTGTGGGTGAAGTGATCAGGGGGGCGGGAAACCCTCTTCAAAAGTGTCAACTCATTATAAATCTAGTTTCTTTGCTTTGAAAAAAAAACTTTCGAACAAGCTATATAATTTGAGTTTTAATGTAATATCGATTTCTATGGTTTGCCAAATTTGCGGGAAAAGCTCAGGGTTTTATCCACTTTGTATTGATTGTAATAAACTGAAAGATAATGGAACAATTACGAAATGTGAGTCTTGTGGTAAATGGAAAAAAGATAATAAACCTCTCTGTTATGATTGCTGGTCGAAAGAAAATAAATATACAAATAAAGAGGGTTCTTTTAATAAAGTTTCGCTAAATACTGAATGTGAAGTGTGTGGAGATAATAGTTATGGAAAACCACTATGCCGCAATTGTTATGATATGTCTAAAGAAGGCCTTTTAACACAATGTGAAACTTGCGGAAAGTGGAAAGAAGATGATAAACCTCTCTGTTATGATTGTTGGTTAAAATCAAAAAATATCAAAACTAATATTAAAACTGCAATTAAGGACAAACCGCAAATAAAATATACTCAACAAAATTTTAGAGAGAAATTTAAAGAAGGTCTAAAAGTTAGGACGAAACATGGTTTATTGGTTCGTTCAAGAATCGAACGAACAATAGCAGAATTTTTGACTGACAACGGAATTATTGTACAGTATGAACCAACTTTAATCCTAGAAGGACGGGAACTTCATCCTGATTTTTTTATCCAAGCGATTGGAGTATATCTAGAACATTGGGGTTCAGATGAGCCAGAATATAAAGAGGTTAGGAGGAAAAAGGAAGAAGTTTATAAAAAATATAACGTCAAATACATTTCTACGGAGGAATCGGATGTGGATAATATTTATGATAAGCTAAAGATTGAATTAAGTAGATATGGAATAAATAAAACCGAATGGAGATAGAATTTTTTTAATTCTATTTTTCAAATCCCATTTATCTCACAACCGGTATCCCCACACTGAACCCCGCGCGGTCTATCCGCAGGGAATAATCAAATCCCTACTGTGAAGCTCGCTCTATTCGTCTGATCTCTCTTCTCAGCTTCAGGATTTCCATGATATCCTTTCTTTTTAACAGAATTGCTATCAGGACACCAATTATAACAGCCAGAAGATACTCATACTCATTCATCATTACCTCATCCTGTTTTTTCTTCAATCAGGAAAACATAAAGGGTTTCGTTCATACGATCCATCCACAAACCCTGCTCATAACTGCTATTTGCCTATAAAACCATCGGTATCCCCTCTCCACACCTCGCACACTTCCCATCCTTCACCCTCACCTCACCCACCCTGAACCCAGCGCGGTCTATCAGCAGCGCATCGCAGCGCGGGCAGTAGGTATTCTCATACTTATGCCCCCCGACATTCCCCAGATAAACGAACCTCATCCCCTCTTTCTTCGCGATGCCGTGAGCCATCTCAAGAGTGGATAACGGCGTTGCCGCCACATGATCCATTTTGTGCATGGGATGGAACCGCGTGAAGTGCATGGGCGTATCTTCTCCCAGGTTATCATGCACCCATTTTGCTATCTGCGCCAGTTCCTCCTTCGAGTCATTGCGCCCCGGGATGACAAGCGTGATCGTCTCCACATGCATCCCCAGTTCCTTTGCAAGCTTCGTTGACTCAAGCACAGGCGCGAGCCTTGCGCCGCATACTTTTTTATAGAACTCATCAGAGAAGGATTTGATATCCACACGGTATGCATCAAGATACGGTGCCATCCTTCGCAGCGCTTCTGGAGTTATATAGCCGTTCGTCACGTATATCGTCTTAAGCCCTGCTTTCTTTGCAAGCACAGCGCTGTC
>Ga0180732_1001301_pt1 | contig 15852 bp, 23 predicted proteins | sample KR11_01MetaG_FD_148674 | JGI IMG/M metagenome (GOLD analysis project Ga0180732, IMG submission 148674) | Groundwater microbial communities from the Olkiluoto Island deep subsurface site, Finland - KR11_0.1 MetaG | ecosystem: Environmental > Aquatic > Deep subsurface > Groundwater | place...
ATGCCATCATAGATGCAGATACTCACGAAGATTTGCGGGATTTGATACGAGAAAAGCGGGGATTGGTGACATCAAGTGCAACTGCACTCTACCTGAAAATAGATGAAAGGTCAGGTCAATTATTTTGTAAACAGGGTGATAGTCATTTTGAAAGTTTTGGTATCTTGGCAGTAGATAAAGCGAAAGTTGATCCTATTGTAGCACATGCTATAGATAGGATTGTTAGAGATGCAAGGATTATGCAATGAGAAAAATTAGTATAAATTCATCTTATAGCGGATATGGTAATTCCGTTATTACTGATGTCGGACTTCTATCTAAAGAGGAACTAACACCTCCAAAGTTTGTAAGATGTAATAATTGCAAATTTTGGGAAAAAAGTAAACAAAAGTTTGAACGGAATGGATATTGTAGGCAAGGTAAATTATCTTGGTGGGGGTCTGGTAACGAATATGGATTTAGTTGTCCTCCAAATTTCTATTGTAAGTTCTGGAAACAAAAGGAATCCAAATGACAGAAGTAATTGGAGCATATGATAAGATACGCAGGATAGACACAGGCATATTCAGTATGAATCAGGCATTAAGGAATGATGTTACCGATGAAACGGGATTCCCTATCCGTACCATTACCGAGATTTTTGGAAATCCTGGTTTAGGCAAATCCAGCTTAAGTTATTATCTTGCGGGAGAGATAACTAAACAAGTCAAACCAGATGGCAGTATTGCTCTCCTGGATTTGGAGGGTCTAGATTCTGAACATTTACCGAAAGCGATTTCTACAGGTGGATTTTCTGGTAAGATACAGATAGTGGAAGCGATTGATAATAAAGGCAAACCCAAATCCCACGAATCTATGTTAGATGAATGGATAGATATGTTAGATACACCTGAATCTGTGTGCGGTATCGTAGATTCCATTGGTGCAATCTCTCCAATAAGTGAACGGGAAAGTGGAATCGAGGAAGGATTCGGAGCAAAGCGGGCGGTTGCTGTGTCGAGATTTGTACGCAAACTAATGGCGACAATTCGAGAGTCGCCCGACCCAAAGGTAGCGTTACTTACCAACCATGTTCACGTTGCTATCGGTGGAGTTGGTCATACGACTACAGGTGGAGTACAGTTAGGATTTGCGGCGGCGACAAGAATCTATATTTATAATAGTAGTAAGGATGCAATAAAACAAGGAGATACTGTACTATCAAATGTACTTGTAGGTCGTCTTGAGAAATTAAGGTATGGAGGAAAGGGTAGAGAGTTCAAGTTTGTGATTTCTCCGGGTAGAGGAGTGCGTCCAAATTTGTGCGCTGTACAGGATTGTGTAGATTTGGGCATAGCTACGCGAGGTGCGGTAGTTAAGATTGGAGAAACTTCTTTTGGAAGAATTGGTGAAATTTTTCAAAGGGACGTGGATGGGGATAGAGATTTCTTTAAACCGTTTCATTCTGCATTGAGGCAATATGAAACGACTAAATGAAATCTGTTTCACCATGGGAGAACCTGAACATTGGAAAGACATGACTATTCACCATGCAATTGCACAGTATATATTCAGAGATGTTGATGATGCAATCGGAATTGATCCTGGACGCAACTGGGGGATCAGTATAATTTCGGGCGGAATACTCTTCACCTATTGGGGAAAATTACCCAAGATGGTAGCACCTGATTATCATAACTATATCACCTGTTGGTTAAATGGTTGGTTCTCACCTAACTTTACTGCAAAGGTGGCAGTCATTGAAGGTGCGGCATATGGGGCTATGTATAGTCGGGAGATGCTGGAAGATGTGCGGTTGGGTCTCTATGATGGGATGAAAGAGTTGGGTAAGGATGTATCCTATGTACCGCCAATGAAAATTCGGCGTCAAGTTCTTGGAAATGGACGACTAAAAGCCAGTGATATTTTGTTATCTATTGACCCTAACGGTGCTGATTCGGTGGCAATAGCACTATACGCGGGTGGATATAGACATCAATGCGAATAGCCCGGGTATTTCCTCGTAGAACTAAAGCTACTCCAACAGATGAACTTGCATTTGTTGGGATGCCTCCCAAAAATACTCAGGTAGATAGAGCAATCGTAAGTGTTACTTTTACTTGGGATAAATTAAGAGGAGAACAAATTGCAGAGGAGTGGTCAAAGATATGTCTGACTGAAATAGGTGGAGTTGCTTATGGGGATGTCAGCGGACAATTTGAATCTGGAAAATTCTTACAAAATGGATGGACTATTACAAGTAGAGGGTGTCCAAATTATTGTTGGTTTTGTTATGCTTGGAAACGAGTAGAATTTCAGGAGCTTAATATTATAGATGGATGGATAGTTCAGGACGATAATTTACTTGCCTGTTCTCAACAACATATATTAGATGTATTCTCTATGTTGAAACGTCAATCGAACAAACCAATATTTAGTGGTGGGTTAGAACCCACACTTCTTAATGATTGGAATATAAATTTAATTGTTGAAAGTAAACCTGAAAGAATATTCCTTGCATATGATACTAAGGATGACTATGATCCCCTTGTATCTGCTTCTAAATTACTTGAACGTGCGGGAATAATAAGACCAAAAGGTAGAATCGCATGTTGTTATTGCCTTATTGGTTATCCAAAAGATACAATAGAACAAGCAGAAAAACGATTGGAGCAGATACTTGAATTGGGATTTATGCCTTTTGCAATGTTGTGGAAGAAAGAAGATGGTACTATATTAGATGAAAATTGGCGTAAGTTTCAGCGATTTTGGGCAAGACCCGCAATTATATTTTCACGTTATAAAAATAAGTATTATGTATAGGAGTAAACAATTATAATGGAATGGACTGAAGATAAAGTAAAACAACTTAAGCAATTATACGACGCAGATAAGGGTTGGTTGGCAATCTCCAAAATAATGGATTGTACAGTAGACTCAGTTCGCATGAAATACAGGGGAACATTTGGGGAAACTGGCGTATTATCTGGAACTACTATTACTGAACTACCGACCGATGCCAAGATACTTTTGTTTGACGCAGAAACCTCTCCTATCTGTGCATTAGTTTGGGGATTATGGGAACAGGACATCTATCTGGATGCAATTTTGCAGGACTGGCATTTGCTATCTTGGTCTGCTAAGTGGTTGTTCTCGGATAAGATTATGTCTGATGTACTAACATCCAATGAGGCAAAGATTCACTCAGATAAGCGAATTGTACAGTCTATGTGGAATTTGTTGAACGAGGCGGATATTGTGATCGCCCATAATGGTAATTCATTTGATGTGAAGAAGTTGAACACTCGTTTCCTGTTCCATAAAATTCCACCGCCGCGTGCATATCAATCAATAGATACTTTAATTGTGGCTAAGTACACATTCAAATTCAGTAGTAACAAGTTGGCGTACATAAACAAGTTCTTGGGATTACCACAGAAGATGGATACAGAATTCGACTTATGGAAGAAATGCTATGAAGGAGACAAGAAGTCGCTGAAACTAATGGAAGAATATAATCGCAATGATGTGTCTATCTTGGAAGATTTATATTTACGGTTACGACCATACATCAAGGGACATCCTAACCTCAACTTATGGTCAGTAGATGATAATGTATCTATCTGTCCTAATTGCGCTAATCCTGATTTAAAATGGGAGGGTCATGCTTACCCCACATACACAGGGAAATATAAATCCTTCCGTTGTAGTAGTTGTGGTGCTGTAGGTAGAAGTCGGCAGTCAGAGTTGAGTAAGGAGAAGCGTAAGAGTATAGTTAAATAATAAAAACCCCTCTTTCAATGGAGGGGTCTCTTCTATCTATTTGATTAATTTATCTACGACAAAGCCAATGGCGAGGGCGATAAGGATAGCATAAATATCTGTCAGTTTCACCTTCACGAGTTGGGCTACGTAAGGAGCACCGAACCACATGAGCAAAGCAGCAATATACGTCTTGTATACAATCAGTGATTTCATTGTTCCCTCTATTTTTTAATCGCAGAGAATAGTCCCGCCGCTACTCCACCCACGGCTATAATCTGAGCGACTAATTCGGGGGAGAATTTGGGTGGGAAGTCGGGAATAACAAATAAGGTAGCAAGTAAGAAAGCCAAAGCAATTTTATACCATCCTTTAAACCATACTTGTTTTTCCATAAACTTTTTGATAAACTCTTCGGCAGCAATCACCATTGCAACTAACATGTGATTTTTTACCAGGAATTCTGCACCAACTTCAATTAATTTCAATAACATTTCTAACTCCTTTATTATTTAGATTTTGGTTTGGGTGTCGGTTTCGGTGTAGGAATCGGAACGGGACACAGTTGTTTCGGGGGTATCTTGTATTCGCAATTGAAGAATTTATTCTGTCCTTCTTTGCAAATCATATTCACTACTACACCTGCCTTGACATACTTCAAGTTATCATCAACTATATCAATTGTAAGTACATCACCCTTTTTGATGCTTCCTCTAATCCCCATTATAGGGGCATACATAGATACTGTTTCATCTGGAATACGTAGGGCGGATACTAATTTTATCTGTAGTTGATTCTCCCCCAGAACTACTTTATTATTAATGACAACCTTGCCAATTACTTCAATAGTATTAAAATAATCCAGATTGATTTGACTTTTCAGCAAATCTCCACCGTAGTATCCAGCGACAAGTGCCAATAGTAATAGAATTGCCGCCCACTTTATACTGATTACTTTGTTCATCATTTAACCTCCTTCCTTAATGAATTAGTCGGGTTACAATTAGATTAATTGCAACCGTAAGTAATAATAGAATAATGCCTGTGGATATTTTTACGCGGAATTCAGAATTGAAAGCAAGTTTGCCTTCCTTCTCTTTGCGGGTAGAACGGATTTGAGATTTAGTTCCTTCACTATTTCCGTTACCATAGTAGTCTTTATTTAGTTTGTCTATTTGTATGTACTTCTCTTCATCTCTTGCTATGTGTACTTCAAGACGTGTATCAATGCGGTGAATATCCTCTCTCATTTCCTTTACCTCTTTAAGTACTTGTGCGCCAATACCAGTCATATTTAATCTCCCTATTTATAATGCCTTCAACTCTTTCAAAGTACCATTGAAAAGATTCAGGTCAAGAGCTTTACCCTCATATTTATTTATGCCAAAATTTTCACTATTCTTTGCAATTGGGTCTGTGAATGTAGCGGAATATTGCCAGAAATTCCATTTTGCCCAAGGAGATGGCACACTTGGTACACTGACTTTATACTGTGCCAACCATAGGGGATAATCTTTAGCCCATCCATAATTGATGGCATTATTCTTCCAAATTCCATTGGATGTATAGATGATTGGTGTTCGATTGAAGTAATCTTCTACCTGATATATCATTGCAAATAATCGGGCTGTCCATAGCTCTTTAGGATTACCGCCTACTTCTACATCCAATACAGGCGGAAGGTCACATAAATCTCCCACTACCGAATGGAATAATGCGGCTTGTTCAGTTACACCAAACTTGCTATCTGATAACCACCAATGGTAAGCACCCACTAAAAGTTCAGCTTCTTTGGCATTTTCTACATTACGGTAGAAGTTCTCATCTACCCCACCCCTTACCTTGAAATCAGTTGCCTTGATGAAAACGAATTCAGCACCCGCAGATTTCATCTTATCAAAGTCAATTCGTTTGCCTTGCCAGTGACTAATGTCGCATCCAGTTACCATATTAAACTCCTAAATAATATAATCCATTCCAACAATAGAAGAATCGGGTGGGTCGGGCTGATTCTATTCCACGTTGATTACGATAGACTGCTTGAGTGCCCAAACCATGAGTAACAATCAATAAGGGTCTGTAAGCAGCGGTGGCATTTCCCGCGTTTCCAACTATGATAGTTGATGCGTCTGTTGGAGTAGTGCCAATTCGGTCGAGACTATTACGTAATGAGTAGTAAGTTATTCCTGTTTTGTTCACATATCCAGGCGTCAGGGATGGGCTCGTGTATTGCGTGTTTATACTTATTCCTGCCGTATTGCGCCATACATAATAAGTAGATGCCGCAAGGCAACCATCGTATGCCGCTTCCATATTTCCAGCCGCAAGTGGGTCTTGCGCCGCCCAGTTCTGCTCACAAATTTCTACGTCAAAATCAGTGGTTGAAGAATCAGAAGTTAATACCATTTGTAACTTCACATCACTAACAACATCCCCATCTGGTATGAGTGCCGTATTAAAATTTATATATCCACGCATCGTATAATAAACTGCCGCCACCACATTATTGGCAACGTAACTTTGATTGTCGAGATTGGCGGCTGTTGACCTTGCCGTGGCATACGTAGCATTTTGCCCCCATATGCGATAGTTAGTTTGTGCTGTTGCTTCAATGTTGGTTATTGTCATAACTTAACTACTAATGCGATTACAATTCCCGAACACATTTAAAGGCGTCAAAGCAGCAGTTGACTTCCATCCCTTGATGACAAGACCTTTCTCTATTTGTTTTCCGGGTAGAATCATCACAGGTTGAGCTTTAGAAGTAACCGTTACTATTATATTATGTGCTGCCAACGTATCTCCAACTTCAAGTATACAGTTGATACTACCAGTTGAACCATTGTTAGCCCACAAATATACTTCATCAAATGAGTTATCTCCAGATGAACCAGACGCAGTGTGAATGGTAGTTGCACCGCTTGAAGTTGTGGATGTTATTCCAATGGGCTCATTATCTGATGATCCACTTAATTTTACATTTACTATAGTTCCCATAAAATCCTCCTAATTAAATACTCTTCCAAACAATATCAAGTCCGCTGAATTAACCCAGTTCAAATCTAACTTACCCGATGTACCTGAAATGGGCAATTTACTCGCAGTTGCCGTAGCGGTTGCGTTGGCGGGATTCTGCACTACCAGACTTGACCCATCCAGCGAAGCCAATCCACTTACCGCCGCTTTCTGTGCAATAAATGCGTCAATGACAGTATGAATATTAGTACCCACATTCTGGATGTTCTTGTGGTCAATCTGACCATCCGACCGCTGAAACCTGATTGCTTCTTGTGCGGCAATCTGGCGTATTACTGTTGGGTCGGCGTTGTAAACATAAACCGCCATCGCCAATAATTCTCGTACCAATTGATTCATAATATTAGCGGCAATCACAGGTCGTAATATTTCTCCTGTCGCCATTGCTACCGCAGTTGTACCATCTGCTCCACGAGTACAAGATGTAAAGGTTGCACCACTTACACCCTCTGCGTAGATGACCTCGCCTGTATTAGTATTTACCAAATATTGTGGTGCAGTAATTCCACTAATAGTAGCAGAAGTTGTGATAGTCTGAATTGCCGCAGTATGTGTTCCACTAATCGTGTAAGTTTTCTGGTTTACATAGTTAGAATAAACACTTGGAAGTGTACCTGGTTTAAATGTAGCTGCTGATAATTCTGACATAGTTACCTCAACTCTTTTTGGCAATCCACTTCAAATGGGTAACTTTTCGCGAGCGCGGATGAACAGGTTAATTCCATTTCCGCTTCCCATATACCACTGCGATCCAACGGACTCCCGCTGCTAAAGCTCCAAGTTAGAATTCCATCGCTACCAGTAGTGAAAAATGATGCGGTACAGGTGATAGTCTTTTTGGAATCAGGAGATACAAATACAGCAGTTTTAGTCCCAGTATATCCCGATACATCCTGAACCACCCCGTCAAAGTCTTTCAAAGTAACGGAGTTTATTATCCCCCAAGTCCCAACTACGATTCCCTTCAGCAAAGGTACACCCATAATCTATTTCTCCTGTATGTCAACCGATGGACTCAAATCTAACTTTATTGCAATTGATGGCGTCAAATCAAACTCTATATCTTTGCTTGGCGATAAATCCATCTGGATACTTCCAAGTTGGCGCAATTCAGCAACTCCAACCCAAGACCCACCCCAAGTCATATTGGCAATTCCCCAAGATGCTGGATATAATCCTTCTCCCCAAGTAGGTGGTCGTTTAAATGTCGCCATAGTTTATACCGCCGCCCATCCTGCTGCTTTGTACACTTCCAACTGTGTAGTAGTTGTATTCCACACCACCGTACCTACTGCTACTGATAATGCATCTCTCTCTGTTGTAGTTACTTGTGGAAAAGAGATGTAGTCCTTGTTGATGATTGCTTCCGTTCCCACTACTACCTGTGTATTTGTAACTACTCCACTATCATTTAGATATAGTTTCTGTGCTACTGATGGGACTGCACTTGAGAATGAATCTGCACCATGTCCTGACCATAGTGTGATTGTATCTCTTCCTATAGGAGAAACTGCGGGTGTACCTTGATTATTTCCAATTACATCTAATATTTTATGTGACGCTGTAAGGGCTAATCCCTCAAAAGTAGTAACTCCTGCTGTGCCTGCACACGGACACCAGAATACTAATCCATCTTGTACTACGTGTTTATTGATATTAGAAGATGTTGCAAGAATGGTTACTTCTGCTTGAGTTAGAATTCGATTATAGATACGAACATCTTGAAGTTTACCATCTATTGTGGTCGCATCATAGTTAGGATCACCCCCCAAACTAAGATTACCAGTCTCCGCAGTAACTGTTCCAGATGGGGTATATACTTCTGTAAACGCAGTTGAAATTCCATTAAAATAAATTATAGGGTCATTAGTAGTAGCAGATGAATCATAGGTAGTAATCATATTAAACCATGTTCCTGTAGATGGTCTTGAATTTGTATACCATCCTCCATTAGATACACTCCATTCTACAACTAAAGAAATACCATTTGGGGTTTCTACCATATTAAAATACCACCCTGTATTGGATACCCATTTATTTAGTATATTAGAGCCCAAAGGAAATGAATCTGCATTAACCCACACAGAAATTGATTTTTTACCTAAATTATCTATTGCAGGAATGGAAGAAAAATTTACAGTTTGTCTGTTGGTGGCGGTAAATTCTATTGTCATTTATATTACATCCGTTGTAGTTATTACATAGCAGAAACTTAAAGCAGTTGCTGGTGCACTATAGGTATTTTCGTAGTTTACCCACCCCGTCGTATTATAAGTTGTTAGTGCCCCCATTATATCGGTACGAAGCAAATTACCCGCACTTGCGTGGTCATACCATTTTACTTCTATTTTCACATTCGCCCATTCATACTGTGTTTCATTGTAAAGATTAGCACTACATAGATAATTAGTTCCAGCAGTACCTCCAATCCTTGCACCAGTTAAAACACCTAAACTTCCTTCGGCAGTTGGTGTCCACTTTACCGCATAAGTTCCGCTATATATAGGCGAGGTTACAATACTCCAAGCACCATAAGTTTCAGTTGTTTTAGTCCAGCCTGTAAAATCATTAGTTTCAAATCCCCCATTGGTAGTAAGTTCAGTCAATGTTGCAGATGGCTCAGATAAATCCAACATCCATGTAGGGGTAGAACTTCCACTTGGTACTGCCATCATTAGTTTACCAATACGAGTAGTTCCAGAGTTAGTAGCAGTGTGACGAATAATATAATTCAGCGTGTTAATGTCAATTGCGGTTGCACCAATGAGAGCTAATCCACCCGCGAATAGTCCTGCACCATCGGAAGTACGTAAACCAAATTGTAATTGGTCATTATCCACACCCGCTATGGCATATTTATAATCGCCATAGGTTGCACCTGGATAGCGAATACGAACACCAGTAAAACCCATACCAGGATCAACATTATTTCCAGCTCTAAATTCACCTGCCCGTACAAGACCGAGACAATCAGATACCTCATCTAAAGTAGTAACATTAATCTGATTACCAGCAATGCGAAGTTCGGCAGGCAAATCAAGTATCAACTGCTTAATGTCACGAAGTCTATCGTTAATTTCAGCAATTCTGTCCATTAAACAATTTCCTCTATCTGCGCTTTAATCCAGTTCACATCTCGAAGCCATCTATCCAGCATTATATTATCTGGTTCGATTGTAGGGGACGTATCGTGCGTTATCGTGTTACTTCCGAACGCACTACCTGACGCACTTGCCAGATTGAATATCTTTCTCATCCTGCTTTCAAAGCGATACTCGTCGTAGATTTCATCTTCCCAGATATACTCCACCCAGTAACCAAACTCCGCTAATATATCTGCCTGCTGTTCATCCTTGCGGGCTTGTAGATATTCCTTATGCCATACACCTTGAACCTGAATAACAAGTTTCAGGATAGGGAATACGAAGTCTGCTACAAATCCGCCGAGTTCCATCCGCCCTCCTTCTTGCGCCCCTTGAAAATCGAACTCGATTCCTTCCACAAACTTCATCTGTGTAATCAGATATTTGTAGAGGATTCTTTCTGGTAAGCTGCCCTTTCTCTGTGAATCGGGAACAGCCCGCGCTTCTCGTGGGTCACCCTCTATTACTTCTTGCGGGCTACGCCTATGTAGTGTGTGCCATGTTGGGTCATTTCGCAAACTTATCCAGTCTATCACGTCCTTGCCCTTAATATAGAAAGGCTGACGAATAGCTTGCGGTATTATGATTGGGAAACGCTTCGACTTGCCTGTCGGTTGTTTCTTAAACGGAGTTGGGAATTTCCTTACACCAATCCTTGCCATTACTTTGCCTCCACAATTGAGAGGTTACTTACATATTCAAGTCCATGTGTATCACCCATTGCATCCCGATTAATTTCTACTAAACTTTCTGTCTTCGATGATATATATACATAGTAGTGTTCACCCACTACATCTTCAAACTCAATTGGTGATTCACTTTCTCGTGCGGTATCAAGGTCAGCCACTATTTCTTTGGATGTTTTACCTTCTGTCAATTCTCCTATATCCATACCATGTGCAATTGGAATTGTAATTGACCATCCATATACTGTCTTAGGTCGCATAAGGAATCGCATTGTCAGTCCTTCAAGGATAGGTGAATTAGTTGCAGATGACGTAGTGAACTTTATCTTGAAAATAATGTATTTGAATTCTACAGATTGATTTCCTCCTGGCAGAGTAAGTTCAGTAACTCCATTAGTCTTTATATCTGCCCAATTTATCCAACTGCCCCCATCCAAAGCATAGTATAATGTTAAGTAACTGTTACTTGAACAATTGCTGGTTTCCATGAGAACAGAAGTGCATGACTTGGTAACCCGTCTATATCCGCAGTCCCATCTACTGAAGATAAGTTCATGCGTGCCCGTGGTTGGGAAGTTTGCATAGGGTAAATCCGAACGGGATTGATTCTGAATATAGTAAGTAATATCTGCCGTAGTATCCAAGTGATACCACAGATAATCGTTTACCGTATCGTATCCCATTGCAGTAATTGTAGCGGTGGTAGAACTATCTACCAATCTTGCCAACTTGAACCATGCTACACCATCATAAGCTAACAAATCCTCACTGTAGGTAGTTTCATTAGTGCGTGCGGTGACGTACAAATACTTACCCATTGCAACGAAGTTATCAAATCTGCCATAAGTGGTGTAGGGGAAGGTATCCGTCAGTCGCGGAGGCGTAACGTCGGACAACCTTGCCCCATTCCACTGATACACCTTGTCCCTTATTGGGAACAAGAGATACCCATTGAAAACCGACATACTGCGGAAGTTATCTGCAGATGTTTCAGCCGAGAAATCTAACATTCTGCGTGCGATGAGGTCTTCACCAATCTGCCATAAACCATCCGCTCTTGCGGCATACAGATAGGCGGCATATTCTGCAAAATTAAGTATTGGAGAGTTACTTGCGCCCGCGTAGATAATATTGACATCTGCGGTAGTACCTTCCATATCTGATAAGTCGGCAGTTGAATCCCGATGTATTTGATTGGTGTTATCTATCCATCCGTACACATAACCAGAGTGAGCGATAAGTCCTTTGAAATCAATGGTAGCCGTATCATTACCCGCATCAGTATGAACATCAGAAGTATTCACCTTCTGTATTCTTGCACCATTGGGACAATAGATAAGGTAATCCCCATAAGGGAAAGCGTAGTTTACTGCTAATGTTGAGTAGGCAGACGTCCAAGCACCCCCAGAGTATTTACGCAAGCCACCCACACCCCATGACCATTGTGCATTATTCCAGTTACAGAAACCCTCCTTGACATTATTGTTGGTATCAGATGAAGTTGAGGCGGTATACATCATAGCGATACCGTCGTGGCGGGTATCTATGTTACCTTCGGTGCGCATATAAGCCATATTATCCACATACCAGTTTGCACCGAAGCCATGAAGCCACGATGTCTGTAATTGTGGCTGGAAAAGTCCAAGCTCACTATAGAGTACACTACCCCCCGGTGTTCCGCTTCTTGGGGAAAAGTCAGTTACATCACGCCTACGATATTGATTTGTAGCGATTCTGTAGTGCTTTCCATTTAATTTAATATCGCCGAGACTCATTTATTTCACATTCCATTTGTTTGTATAGAACTTCCTAATCGAAGGGGGGATATTATTAATATCTCCATCCGCTATTTCCCATAGAGTCGCGTATAGTTCTCCGTAGAAATTAATAGCACTTGGTTCTTGTCTCCCCAATTCGGAAAACCGATTCCGTATACTTGGTATTTTATCTATTTCTAATTGGAAATCCTTTTGTTGACTTGGATTCCCAAGAACCTTTAAATCAAACCTATGTGCCTTTTCATGGTATGTTGCCTTGTTAGACACACTGTAAAATTCATCTAAATCTGGATTATACTGACCAGGCTGATTAGTTGTGATTGCTGTCTCTCTTATCTGATTAAGGTGTTTATTAAATGCGGTTTTATCCTTAAAATTATCTTTTCCTCCATACTGGTATATTAATGTTGGAGGCGGTAAGATATTTGGAATAGGTGGAACGGCAAATCCAACTCCTACAGATGCCGACCCTACTGCCTTAGACTTTCCCGTTAACTTTGGACTTGGTGTTATATACGGTATTTGCATATTACTAACCAAAAATAATATTAGACAAAGAATGACTAACTTTATATGCACTTTCTATACTTCCAATAATCATACAGTTACCTCAAATCGTTTCCGTTTATAGATATATTCCCTATAAATATTTTCACCCCACATAGTCGGCGTCATGCTCATTAATATAAACTTATCAGTGGGCGTATGAAAATCGCGTTCCGATATTTCATTGTACTTGTCAAATAGACGTACTCGCATGGATAAATTTTCATGGTAGAAGTAACCCTTACTTACCCTTGCAATATGTTCAATATATTCCTTGATAGTTTCGGGTGATACCTCTGATAAACTATGGAAGTTGATAAATACATCAACAGAATTATTACCCAGTTTAGATAGCATAAAGTTAGGCATAAGTACATAATCATATTTCTCTATCATATCAGATGTGATATATTCATCTGGTCGTTCTCCATACAACAGGAATTTCTTCTCTGGAAATGCAGTCATTAGATAATATTGGCTTATCACTAATATTTCGGGTAAGTCAAATCCAACGTACTTGATATTATAATCTCGTGTCAGGTAATATGCTACAACTCCAAGTCCCCCGCCAATTTCTGCAACTACCGGGCTTTCTATTCCGTCTACCATTGCCTTAATCTTTTGAGCATAGTATAGATAGCGTGCACCCGAAGGAATTACAGGAATGTCATTTACATAACAACCATACGGATTGCCTATCTGGGGTGTGTATAGTTCAGAAATAGGATAGATATAGTTAGTAAATTCCATCCACGTACGGACTTCCTTCTCAATCTTATCGGCTATTACCCCCATTCCAACTTCATCCTTATTCTTAATGGCAAGCCATTGATTGTAGTCAGTAATGAAAGCGGAACTACCGTTGCGGAATAAATCAGATAGAATATCTGACACTTTGGATTCATCTTTGCTATCCAGCGCATCTATCAAAGGTTGACGCATGGATATGAAATCTTTCCACATTGGCGTGGGTTGATAGGCAATACCGGCGGATATTTGAGCCTCTTTGGCTTTATGATAGGATTCAATAATACGAGGAATCATCTATCTCCATCCCATGGGATCATCTTCATTAGATACATTAGAACCACCATATGGACTATGTTCGAGCCATACAGTTGTAGGTAGACGAAAAGAATTCCGTTCCTTAAAATCTTCTGCCTTCACCCTTGCAAGTTGCTCAGAAACTGCCCATTTCTCTCTATCCACTTTACTGGATGATACCCTACTTGCGGACAATAATTCGGTTGCTTTAAGTATCACATATTGTCGAGGTACAGAAGTTACATCCGAATCTGCATCCAATGATAGCGGTGCAGTAGCATAGTTCAGGCGTATGCGTAATCCATAGGAACTGGATGGTCTGTGGCGTAGATACAATGTTGAGGGAAATTCCCCCTGGTCAAAGTGGCAATCTTGCAATCGTAGCCAGTCGTGAGTTTGTTCTGCGGCGTCCCAAACACGATACTTACTTGTAGTATCGGGTGTGGTTGTCCAATCTGCTTCACCTGTGGCAGTAGTAATGGTATTGGATGATAACGACTTTACCGTTTTCAACTGACCCGCACCCGTTCCATCATAAATTGCTATTTTCCAGGATGTATCAATATCACTATCGAAGGTAACATCTGTATCAGTCAATGAACGACTTGCGGCAGCGGTTACTGTACCTGTCTGTGATTTAGTTGAACGTTCTAACCATACATCTGAGATTATCCATGGTTTGTTAGATAATGCCGATATGTCGTACTCAAGTGTATCTTCCTGTACAACTAACGTCTTATCCTCTACTTCATTGAAGAAGGCAGGGAAGGATTCATCCAGCGCATCATCTATTGCTTGATGAATTTCGTGGGGACTGAAACCAGTCAGAATTTCATATTGAGTTCCAGTTGAACCCGCTGACGGTAGTGGATATTCAAGTAATAGGGCATCATCGGCAGCAATAAAATCATCCACTTTGCGTATTGCACCCACATTAACAGTAGCGGTATCTGTAGCAATATATACCCACCCATTATTGTAGTAATCATCCTCTTGGGCGAGATCAGTATCTACAATCTTTTCAGTATTAGAACCTGTACTGGCAGTTAATACCGTACCATACCGCTGATAGAACGGCATACCTAATCGTTTACAGATTGCCCTACGCAGAGCAGACCTTGTAGTCGTGGGTTTGGACATACAGACTCCTTAAGTAACTATTCTAATCTCTCAAAGTTCAGATTTATAGTAAGCGTTCCACCACTGGTAAACGCACCCCCACCCGTACTGGCGGCTATTAATGCGCCATAAATTGCACGGTCACTTGAAGTTACATCTATATTCTGATTTATGTCCGCAGTATTCCATATCTGGTTGTCTGCAAGTTGTGTTAGATTACTAGTCGCAAATGAAACTACTGCACCTATATTTGCGAGGTCTGAATCATATGCGTCAAATGCACTATTATCAGTCCATACAGTTCCAGTACCTGTTCCAGATGCAGTCATATCCTTTCCCCATAGCATTAACTTATAGGGTACGGGTGTTACGGTTGATGTATCTATCAATTGTGCTGAAATTAAACGGACGCCTCCAAAATCTTGGTCAACAATATTAGGGAAGGTAGCTTTACCCCCAATAATATCTCCTTTAGTGTACACTGTAGTTGATGGAGTTAAAGTAGCGCTTGCTACTATTCCTTTCAAATAACCTGTTCTTGGCATAATTATCCTCCTGCCTATTTATTCATATTAATCACAGTCCCAATTTGTTGCAGATTGGGATTTAATTCTGGGAATTTTGCTTGAATATCCGCAAAATTTCTATATTGCCCTTTACTATCTGGCAATAATGCTTCCTTAATCTTGTCCTGTTCCCTTGCCCTTCGCTTATTCTTCCAGTATTCTTCAGCAATAAAGTCAGGTACGTCTACAGGTG
>Ga0180732_1001302_pt1 | contig 15840 bp, 22 predicted proteins | sample KR11_01MetaG_FD_148674 | JGI IMG/M metagenome (GOLD analysis project Ga0180732, IMG submission 148674) | Groundwater microbial communities from the Olkiluoto Island deep subsurface site, Finland - KR11_0.1 MetaG | ecosystem: Environmental > Aquatic > Deep subsurface > Groundwater | place...
TCGGTCTTGATTTACCAGTTGAACTGGGTGAAAGGAAAGCCATCCAGACATTGATGACCGCAGGCTTCACAGAGAAAAAGGCACAGGAAATCCTTGCCAAGATGCCCGATGAATTGAGCGAAGGAGAGAGGCACAGGGTGGCGATGGCTCAGGTGCTTATCAAAGAGCCGAGGATACTTGTTTTTGATGAGCCTACAGGAACGATGGACCCTGTAACCAGGATAGAAGTTGCAAAGTCTATCATCCACGCCAGAAAAACATTGGGGGAGACCTTTGTCATAGTATCGCATGATATGGATTTTGTTGCTCAGGTATGTGACCGGGCGGCATTGATGCGTTTTGGTAAGATTGTGGATATCGGGGAAGCGGTGGCTGTTTTATCAAAACTTTCCGAGAAAGAGCGTGAGGAAGCCCTGGAAGGAATAGTTGGAGGATGAAAAAATGCCAGAAATATACAAAGGAATGCCGGCTGTTTTTGAACGGAAGGACGGGAAATTTGAAATAAAGGTGCTGGTCACCGCTGGAATGCTAACGCCATCACGGATGAAGAGGATCAGCGAAGTCGCAGAAAAATACGGCGCTTGCATCCATCTCACAATGAGGCAGGAAACAGCAATACTGGGCATACCAGAAGATTCTCTGGACAGTGCACTTAATGAACTTGAAGAAGTCGGCTTAAAGCCGGGTTCAGCAGGTTTAACGATCCGAAATGTGACCTCATGTCCTGGAAACACGTACTGTTTCAAAGCGGCTCAGGAAACTCTATCTCTTGCACAGGAAATCGGTGAGCAATTCAGCAGCCAGAAGGTGCCAGCACCGCTGAAGATATCAGTTGCAGGATGTCCATATCCATGCACCAGACCTCAGTTCAATGATATCGGTTTGATGGGAAGGGTAAAGCCTGATTTGAATATTGATGACTGTACAGGCTGCGGAAAGTGTGTTGAGGTCTGCAAAACAGGCGCTACTACAATGGACGATGGAAAAGTGACTATCGATTATGACAAATGTAATATGTGCGGAAGGTGCATCGTGGCATGTCCGGCACATGCCAGATTTTCAGCAGAGGACGGCTTCATAATGTTTGTGGGTGGAAGAGGAAGCTGGCCGCCGCACGAAGGTCAAATACTGCACGAACTCATATCAAGAGATGAAGTTGTTGACCAGATAGACCGCATAGTCACAGTCTATAAGGAAAAGGGAAAGCCCGGTAAGAGGCTGAAAGAATTTATTGAAAATATTGGATTTGAAGAATTCAAAAGAATGGTCAAAAGTGAACAAATTAAAAAACGAATCGATGAACTTGAAAAGGAGGTGAGATAAATGCCAGGAGGAGACAGAACAGGACCTTTGGGTTTTGGTCCAGGGACAGGTAGAGCAGCAGGTTATTGTGCACGATATCCAGCACCAGGATATATGAATTCCATTCTCGGTAGGGGTTTTGGTCGTGGTGGTGGCCGGGGCCGCCGTAACCGGTACTATGCAACCGGTCTGACAGGCTGGCAGCGTGCTGCTTATGGTATGCCATATGCTGTGCCATATGCTGCGCCGTACCCACCTGCAGATGCAAGAGATCAGGAGCTTGCCGCACTGAAGATGCAGGCAGAATACCTTGAAGATGCTATGAACAGTATCAAAAAGAGGATTCAAGAATATGAAAATATTCCCTCAGGTTCTACAGGTGATTGAAGATGTTCCTGCTGTTGCTGCAAAGGATAAGCTGGTATCAGATACTATTGATATGATAGATAAAATACTTGCAGATTTGCAGAAAGCAGGTGGAATGGAAGCTTGCGCTGCTGCAAGCCGGGATGGCTTGCTCATTCGTGCTATCATGGAGAATGAACAATATGCAGAGTCCTTAGCTGCAATGTCAGCTACCATGCTTGGAGCAGCAGAGGCTGCTGTCGCAGGACTTGGGAAGGATATACCCAGCAGGATTATTGTTGAGTCTGAACTCGGAAGATTAATCGCAGTCGGTGCAGGACCCAAAACACTGCTTATCGCTCTTGCAAATTCGGATACAGGACTTGGTTTAATCCTTCTGGAGCTTGAAAAATCAGCAGAAAAGCTAAAAGAGCTGTTGAAATGAAATTAAAAATACTTTATGACAATGAACCAGACGAAGGGTTTGTCGGTGGATGGGGGTTTTCCTGCCTGGTCGAAATTGGAAAAAGAAAGATATTATTCGACACCGGCTGGGATGGTAATGTTCTACTTTATAACATGGGAAAATTAGGAATCATGAAAGAGGAAATAGATGCCATTATCATCTCCCATGCCCACTGGGATCATCTTGGGGGCATTACCCATATTTTGCATCCAGATGTTGAAGTTTATGTCCCCAACTCGTTCTCTAAGCTATTGAAGAAAGAGATTTCAAACAGGGCAGGAATTATAGAAGTAACAGGCGCTGAAAATATCGCTCCTGATGTGTATACTACCGGTGAAATGGGCGGTGATATAAAGGAACAGGCAATGGTGTTGAAAGTAAATAAAGGCATTGTGATCGTGACAGGCTGTGCCCATCCGGGTCTGGAAAATCTTATCAATACAGCCAGGGATTTCGGAGAATTATACGGGGTGATCGGAGGCTTTCACAACTTCAATAATTTCGAATGTTTGAAAGACACCTCGTTAATAATGCCCTGTCACTGTACCCGGTATAAAAATGAGCTTGAAAAGAGTTTTCCATATCAGTATATGGAATGTAAAACAGGAGGTATAATTGAGATTTAAATGAAAGAGATAAATGTGAGCACAGAAAAAGTTAATCTGATTGAAATTACCTTAAATAAACAGGAGGAATGAATTTATGGCTATACTTGTTCAGGAAAGAGCAGGAAAATTGTTGGATGAAGGAATATTCTATGAAAAACAAGAAATTAAAAGAACGGATTTCGAATACCATATTGGAGACAAGTTAAAATTCGTGCTTATAGTGGCAGACGAAGATATGGAATTTAAAGTGAATGAAACAAAACCGATTTCGATAAAAAAAATAAAAATCCCGCCGCAAAATCTAATTGTTTCAAGCATGTACGGAATTCATCCCATTGGTCATCTATCAGCGATCGGAAGCTATAATGTTCCATCAGGAATTATAAACAAAGAGAGAATAGTAGATTTCGGGATGTTTCATGCAGCAATAGATGGTAAAATTTCAAAAGATGAGGTAGTTGGAGCCACAATAATGCTTCCGGTCAGGGAAATTTGATGATATGCATGCCTACGGTCCGGTTCCATCCAGGAGGTTAGGACGGTCACTGGGGGTGAGTTCGATACCCCTGAAAACCTGTTCCTACAACTGTATTTACTGTCAACTGGGCAGGACGCACAGGCAGCAGATAAGCCGTGAAAGTTTTTATCCCAGGGAAGAGATTCTAAAAGATGTCCAGAAAGTAATCGATACCTCAAAAACAGATTATATAACCTTTGCAGGAGATGGCGAGCCTGCACTGTGTAAGGACCTCGGCTGGTTGATCCGCCAGTGCAAGAAAAACTGGCAGATACCTGTGGCAGTAATAACAAACGCTTCTCTTCTCTTTATGAAAGATATAAGACAGGATTTGAAAGAGAGCGACGCGGTGCTTTCCAAGCTTGATGCCGGGAGCGAGGATGTTTTCAGGAAACTTAACAGACCAGATAACAGCATTGGATTTGAGGAAATGCTTGAAGGACAGGTTGATTTCAGGCTGGAATACTCAGGTAAAATATGGCTGGAGGTGATGCTTGTTGCAGGTTTGAACGATTCGGATATATCATTGATGGACATCAGGAAAGCTATCGAACTTATAAAACCTGATAAAATATACATTTCAGTCCCCACGCGACCGCCCGCTGAACCATGGGTCATGCCGCCTGTGCCAGAGAGAATAATCCGCGCCCATGAGATAATTGGTTCGGCATTAGACCTCACGCAGTACGAGTCAGGAGAGTTTGGTCTGGGTGACTTTACTGATGTGCGTACAGCAATAATAGAGATCTGCTCCCGTCATCCATTAAGGGAAGAACAGGCAAGGGTTATTGAGAAAAAGTTTTCCAAGAATGCAATAATAGATGAGATGCTATTAAAGAATATCCTGGTTCGTGTGGAATACAGGAATATATCCTATCTTCTGCCGGCAGGTTTTGTCAGGAGATCGAAATGATTATCTCAGTTGCAAGCGGGAAAGGAGGAACCGGCAAAACCACAATAGCAACGAACCTGGCATTGAGCATTACCAATGTACAACTGCTGGATTGCGATGCTGAAGAGCCTGATTGTCATCTGTTCCTGAATGTAGGTTTGAAAAAAGTTGAAGATGTATATGTATATGTTCCTGTAATCAATAAAGAAAAGTGCGATCATTGCGGGAAGTGCTCTGAATTCTGCCAGTACAATGCTATTGCAGTACTGCCTTCTGACATTCTTATCTTCCCTGTGTTATGCCACGGGTGCGGAGGATGTAAGCTCGTATGTCCCGGAGGGGCTATAACTGAGGAAAAGCGGATTATCGGCACAATCGAGGGCGCTGCCGCAAATGGATTTGATAAACCCAAAGTTATTCATCCCTTTTTGACGGGTTTATCAAAAATGGAATTTTATCAAGGGCTTTTGAATATAGGAGAACCCATGGCAACTCCAGTGATCAAAGCCCTGAAAAAGAGGATTGTTAAAGGTAAAAATGCGATTCTCGATTCACCCCCGGGAACTTCATGTCCTGTCATTGAAACCATCAGAGGGACGGATTATTGTTTGCTCGTTACAGAGCCTACACCTTTTGGTCTGCATGACCTGAAGCTTGCAATCGAGGTTGTTAAGCATCTAAAGCTTCCTTTTGGGATAATTATAAATCGGGACGGCATCGGTGATAACAGGGTTGAAAAATACTGCGAAGAGGAAAATATTCCTGTCCTCATGAAGATTCCGCAGAACGAGGATATTGCAAAGCTTTACTCAAAAGGTCAGCCCTTTGTGTTAGAGATGCCGGGCTGGAAGGAAAAGTTTGTCCACCTCCATAAACTTATCCAGAAAGAAGTTAAAAAATCAAAAGAGGGATTTACTTGAAAGCACTTTTACTGATGGGATGTCCCGAACTGCCTGTGCAGACAGCGGCTGCACTTTATATTGCCAATAAATTGAACCTGGAAGACTTTGAGGTAACAGCGGCAGGGAACAAAGCTGCCATCAGCCTGCTCCTTAACTCCGACCCTGAAAAACACTATGTCAAGAAGGTGATGGACCTTGACAGGTGCATTGGCGCTCTTGCTGAGAAGAAAATGGAGCTTGACCTGTGTTTTGTGTTCATCCACAGCGACACAGGCATTTCTTATCTTGCCACGGTCAAATCGCTTTCAAAGGCAAAGACCGTGGCTGTGATCTTCGGAAAGGAAATAGAACCATTAATCGAGGCAAGCGGGGATTCAATTATAATAGCGGCGAATGCTGTGCACAACCCCACTCCTCTCAGGGCAAAAATTGAGGGGGTGAAGTCATGGGCTGCATTGACGAGATGAACTATGAGATACTGCTTCCGAATAGTTCTTTTAAGGAATGCGCGGATTTCATAAAGAAAAAATTCAGGGAAATTCATTATGTGCCTGCCGGTTTCAGGATATTTGGCATTTATCTGATCGGGGTTTCGCCTATTCCAATAGCAGTGGATGGCGATGATGTTATTCTGCCTTATATCAAACCATGCCACGGAAGTTTTGTGCTGAGGATACCGGGGAAGGAGGAAGCTGTGAGGCTGAGGGCGGGGGAGAACAAATGAAACAGCTTGCTATTATAAGCGGGAAAGGGGGGACAGGAAAAACAACCCTTGCCGCAGCTTTCGCTTCCCTGGCTGAAAATGCCGTGCTGGCTGATTGTGATGTGGACGCTGCAGATTTGCATCTCATTCTTAATCCTGAGATTAAAGAAGCCATTGAATTCAGCGGTTCAAAGATTGCATCAAAAGATGATGAAAAATGCACCCGGTGCGGAAAATGCAAAGAATACTGCAGGTTTGATGCTATCAATGAAGACTTAAATTTAGTCGAGGACAGGTGCGAGGGGTGCGGCGTCTGCGAGTATGTTTGCCCTGAAGGTGCCATTACTCTGATAGAGAGAAAATCCGGGTTTGCCTATATTTCAGAAACGCGATTTGGACCTATGTCCCATGCAGTACTCAATACCGCTGAGGAGGCTTCTGGTAAATTAGTCGCACTGGTAAGAAATAACGCAAGGATTCTGGCTAAAAAATATAGAAAAGATCTAATTATTATTGACGGACCTCCCGGGATAGGATGTCCTGTTATTGCTGCTATTTCGGGTGCTGATCTTGTATTGATCGTGACAGAACCCACACTGTCTGGCATTCATGATATGGAGAGAATAATAGGCGTAGCTAACCATTTCAATATTCCTGCTGTTGTTTGCATAAATAAATTCGATATAAACCATGAGAATACCCTGATTATTGAGGAGTACTGCGAGGAGAATGGTCTTGAGGTTGTGGGCAAAATACCTTATGATGAAACACCGACGAAAGCCATGATACATGAAAAAACTATTATTGAGTTCTCTGACAGTGAGTTTTCAAATAATGTAAAAAATATCTGGGAAAATATCAGGAGGAAACTTAAATGACAGATTCAAATAAGAAATCTGATTTTGATAACATGATCGAAATGCTTCAAAGAAATGTCAATGAGCAGGAACGGATGATATTCTCAAAAAAAGTAATCGAGGAATATAATAGCCCGAAAAATATCGGTAAGATGGCACAGCCGGATGCTTCTGCAATATTAACCGGCTGGTGTGGGGATACGATGGAGATATATCTGATGGTGGAGCATGAGATAGTTGCAGATATAACATTTATGACAGATGGATGCGGAGCAACGATAGCCTGCGGGAGCATGCTGACATCCATGGTCAAAGGAAAATCTCTTGATGAGGCAGAAGCAATTACAGAAGATTATCTGATTGCTGCTCTGGAAGGTCTCCCTGAAGAAAATCTGCATTGTGCGCATCTTGCTATTATTACACTGCGAGATGCGCTGAAAATGTTAAAATAAACGGAGATTGTTAGATGCAATGTGCGTTATGTGCACAGAAGAAGTGCCGCGAGGGAAAGGATTGTTCTGCAATCAAGTCAGATATTGAGTATACTGGCAAGAACCTTGAATCCATGAAAATCTCGGCACAGATAGAATCCAGATATTATATGAAGAAAACGAGATTGGAAGAGCTTATCCTGTATGCCAGAGGGATGGGGTATGAAAAACTTGGCATTGCATTTTGCATAGGTCTGGAAAGGGAGGCAAAGATCATTCATGGGATTTTGACCCGGGATTTCAATGTATCCTCTGTCTGCTGCAAGGTGTGCGGGCTTGATAAAGACAGCTTTGGTCTGGATAAACTGCACAGTGATAGTTTTGAAGCTGTATGCAATCCGATTGGCCAATCACTGGTATTGAATGAAGAGCAGACTGATCTAAATATCATTCTCGGATTGTGTATTGGTCATGATATTCTCTTTACTCAACACTCGCAGGCGCCTGTAACCACGCTGGCAGTAAAGGATAGAGTGCTGGCACATAATCCTCTGGGTGCGATATATTCTAATTATTATCTTGAACACAGATTCAATATTAAAGATGAGGGCTTGAAACACTGACAAAAGCTATGATACAGATGACATCCACGTTGTATAACATATGGAAAAAGCTGAGCAACACGTCCAAAGTGAGTATATACGCAATGCGTCTATATTCCTAAATTGGAATGATATATGCAATGCAGATATGAATGAGTTATCGAAGATCACGCGAATAGAGCAGTGAAAACATGAAGGAAATTAGGTATAAGCCAATAGGCATAATTCACTCTCCTTTTAAAGATATCATTGGGATGCCCATACAACCAACCGGCGCTAAAGGTATTAAAGGGACTATAGAAATAGAACCAGAGTATATCACTGGTCTAAAAGATGTTGAAGGATTTTCTCACATTTTCTTACTCTACCATTTTCATCTCTCTGAAGGTTATTCATTAGAGGTTAAACCGTTTATGGATGACGTACTGCATGGGGTGTTTGCAACAAGAGCACCCAGACGCCCAAATTCTATAGGGATATCGGTAGTCAGACTTGTTAGAATCAAGAGCCACATTCTTCACATAGAAGATGTAGATGTTGTTGATGGCACACCTCTATTGGATATAAAGCCCTATGTCCCGGAGTTTGATATCAGAAAAGTCGAGCGAACAGGGTGGCTTTCCCAAAAGGCAGATAAAGTTGATAAGGCAAAGGCAGATGAGAGGTTTAGATGAGAAAGCGACTTCCGATAACACAGCATATACGCTTCGGGAGATTGCTCCCTACGGTCGCAACGTCGTATATGCTTGGAACGTTAAGTGAAATGCCCAATCCCGCCAAAAGGGAAATTTATATGTGCACAGATATTAAAGAAATCAAGGAGGAAAAACTATTATGCCACATGAAAAAAGCGTTATTCACGTAGCTGGTCATATTGCATATATTGTATTACATGGCTTGCTAATCGTATTGTGAGAAGAAAAAAGAGACATAGAAAAGTTTGGCAATGCGTACAAAGATTATATGAAAAGAGTTCCAAGAATAAACTTGTTGGCTGGAGTTATGAGGCAAATGCACCGCAAAAAGGAGAACGAAAAGGAGAGAATATAATGCGGAACTTATTGAAAAACGATGATAGTCACGGGCGGGCTTGGGCACTCTGCGGCACTTCGTGCCTTGCCTAAGCCAAATTCATACTGAAGAATCTCCATCATTTTTTCCTGCGCCGCCCGTGCGCATAGACTGCGCAAATAATAGCGCAGAGGATTATTACCACCCACCAGACCCATCCCAAGTCTGTTGCCTTCTTTGCATGCCAGTCCTGCAGGAAAACTTCTTTGAAGTAGTTTGCCACCTCAGGGCTATCGATTATAATCCCTATTTCCCTGTTGTAAGTCGGTGAATTTTCATTCCAGTTTATGCTCGAAACGAGCGTCTTGTTGTCCGCAACAACACCCTTCGTGTGCAACTTCACCAGACCTGCCGCATCCAAATCAATCAACTTCGCTTCGAGAGCAAGCCCCTCATTTTTAGCGATGCCATTTACGTATTCTACGGTGTGCACATTGCTTTTCGGGTCGTCGACCTCGATGTTGTAGTAATAACTGTCAAGCAAAATTTTGACTTCAACCCCCCTGCGCGCCGCCTCTATTGCAGCCTCAAGATATAGATTCTTTGAATTACCCCACTTCGGATAAATATAAAATTGCTCGACATACACATACTCTTTTGCGGATTTTATCATTTCCAGGAGTGTTCTGTTATCGAGCGACGTATCTGGTGCAAGCACAGGCGTGATGTTGAATGTTCCATAGAACCTCTTTGCTTGAAATTTTGGTATGTAAGTGCCATACATCGCCCCTTCAGGCGAGGTTTGCCGGGTTGGGGTCGATCCTGTCATTTTTTCATCTTCGGTTCTCATAGTCCAGTCATCAAAGAATATGCGATTATAGTATCCAGCAACGCTCGAATTTTCCAGAATTATACCCCAGCCGCGGTTTCCGTGTGTGTTTATCTCTGGAATACCATCATTTTTCCAATTCTCCGTAGTGATGAGGACGCTGCTGTTATCTGCAACTGCATACTTTTCATGGAAAAATCTGTACCTTGGGCTCTTCAGAATTCTGACCTCTGCGCCCGCATTCGTTAGCATATCCACTGCCTGAAGTTCACTTTTTGTTATCCCGCCCACAGGACTCCCCTCGAGGAAAACCATAACTTTTACACCTCTCTTTGATGCATTAGCAACACGCTCTGCTATCTGAAAATTATTGAACTCGTAGAGGCTTATGTACAGCGAGGCACGAGCAGAGTCAATAAAATTTGTGACGCTCTCATAAGAACTGTCAGGCGAAACGAAAATAGTAACGTTTCCGCTCATGCTGAGGCTTGCATACTCAAATCTCGACTGCCCTGCCAAATATTTCCTCGGTGATATCCAATCATTCTTTGTATCAGTGTCCCTTTCGTCAGAGCGTACGAAAATCTGCCCGGATTTTGGTTTTTCGAGAGGCTCTCCGCTCCATCCCTCAAAGGATGATATATTGCCGTAGGCTACAGCATCGACAATTTTACCTTTAGCATCGAAGAGAGCCACCCAGTCGCCTTTATTTGCAAGCCTGAAAGAGCCATTCGTTCTAATCTCCGGAACTTTTGCATCTGTATCCGTCAACTCAAAATTCGCATCTAACAGCATCGTGCCTTTGAAAGCTACTGCTTCTCTCGCTATATAGATACTTTGCCCAGGCTCCAACGAATATGACGGAAAGTACAGTTCGCCCTCACGGTCAGAAATTGTCCAGCCAGAGAGGTTTACTGTATAGTTTGCAGGGTTTTTGAGCTTTATGAACTCATCCCCCTCGTACGGCAGCCTCGTATTTGGATACAACTCCTCTATAAGCAGATGTTGTGATGTGGCTGAAGAAAGCAAAAATAAAATTGATAACATCCCAACCAGGATTGTTTTTATACCCATATGTCCTAATATACGTTTAAGATATAAGATAAAACTTCCTTTGGCGGAGGGCGCGGCACAATGACAAACTGGCACAGGATGGTTTGGTTTAGGATTATTACCGATTAGAGTATAAGCAAAATACTTTACCCCCTTTCTATTACCTTTTGCCGCTGACTACATGCTGCTGTTCTACGGTTTCAATATAACCCCAGGCTACAATCCGCCCGGAGGGCGGCGCTGTAGAAATAACAAATGTAGATGAATCAGATGAAATTGATGGGCTGAGAGCTTTGTAAAATATACCGTTTAACGGGCTTAAAAAGACTCTCAGCCCAAATAAAATCTTGGGTGAACATATGAAAACAATAATTGGAGTAGGAATCGATTGCAATAAGAACAAACATACTGTCTGTATCTCAGATAATCTTGGAAACCAGTACGGTGGTATCTTCACTATCCATAATAAATGAAAGACATCGAATATCTTATAGAGAAGGTATTGGAGGTAGAAAAGGAGCTTGGACAATCCGATGTTGTTGTCAACATTGAATCAACCGGAATATGCCATCTGCCACTCTACAGTGTCATTTCGAAGATTTTCCAAACCAATATCTACCAGCCTAAACAGGTGAAGGACATATCAAGAAAGAACATCAGAAAAAGTAAAACAGATAAGAGAGATGCAAGAACCCTTTCTAGAGTGCATCTTGAGATCCCACCTCCACAAACAGATTATAGTGACAGGGAAATGTATGATATTCGTGAAATCATCCTGCAGAGATTTTGTTATAAAGATATTCGAACAAATCTTAAAAATAAATTCAGAAGAAATCTGAGCCTCAGGCAAACTTAATAGCATAGCTTAAAAATCTAAAATAAACCCTATTAAATGCTCAAATACCAAAAAATTTCATATAAGAAGCTCTGGCTTATTCAAAATCAACACCGAACTGGTACGAACTTGTACTAACTCTGGTTATCGTGAGTTCGTATTGAGTTTGCTGTGAGTTCGTTGTTAAATTCTCCAGTACATCGCTGGCGCGCAAAGTAATACGGCAGCGCCTTGGGTTTTGCAGAGGCGCCACAAATTAATTTAGTGTGATTTATAAATTTCGGATGAACAAATTGAAAGTAAAAGGGAAACACCGCTTTGTAAGGATACATTCTACAAGTAAGAAAATGATCCGGATACTATGGGCTTTAGAGCACCATAAGCAGGTATACAGCCCTCAATAAGAAAGTGATTTGACAACCCTTCTATGACATTATTTTAGCGGATGCTCCGGATAAAATGGGGAAAATATCCAACCGAAAAAGCTAATATTATGTGTCTTTACTCAACACTCGCAGGCGCCTGTAACCACGCTGGCAGTAAATGTTTAACGAAAGAAGTTAAAAGAAAAGCCGCCCCTAAAACTAAAACAATAGTTGCACCAGAAGCCAAATCAAATACATAAGAGAGCCATAAACCTGTTACAGTTAGAATAATTCCAGTAAACATTGAAAGGAGCATTAATTTTTTTATGTTATAAGTAAACTGCCTGCATATAGTTGCAGGAATTGTTAGCAGGGCTATAACGAGAATAACCCCTACAACCCTTATTAGAACAACAACACTCAAAGCAACTAAACATAAGAGCAATAAGTACAAACTTTGAGTCGGAACTCCCACCACCTTTGAAAATTCTTCATCAAAAGACATTGCTGTAAATTCCCTGTAGAATAAAAACACAGTCAAAATAATCACCACATCTAACAATAGCATCATAATCAAGTCAGAAGAAGGAACTGTAAGAATACTTCCAAATAAATAACTGAATAAATCAGGGGCATAGCCAGGGCTTAGACCAATAAAAATGATTCCTAATGCCATACCAACTGTCCACGATATTCCAATAGCCGCATCTTCACTTACTTTTGTTTTTTTACTGATAGTTCCGATACCAAGTGCAGACAGTATGCTGAAGGGGATGGCAGCCAGAATAGGATTTATTCCAAGCAAATAGCCTAAACCAATTCCTCCAAATGCGGCATGAGAAATCCCGCCACTAATAAAGACCATTCTTTTTATAACAACATATGTACCAACAATTCCGCAGGCTATACTTGCTAAAACAGCAGCCATCAAAGCATTTCTCATAAATTCATACTGAAGAATTTCCATCATTTTTTCCTGTGCCCCCCCAATACCCTGTGTGGAACTCCATGGGCTATCAGTTCTACTGGACATTTGTATACTTCCTCAAGCTTCTTCAATCCTTCTTCTACCGGACCGTGATAAAATAACCTGCGATTTAAACAAGCAATCATCTCTACATGCGTGGAAACAACGCCAATATCATGGGTTACTATAACTATTGCCATCTTTTTCTTAAGCTCTAAAAGTAATTCATAGAATGATTTTTGCATCTCTGGATCAATACTTGCCATTGGTTCATCAAGCAGAAGCAATTTTGGTTCTCTTACGATTGCTCTTGCTACAAAAACTCTTTGCAACTGCCCACCTGATAGCTTACCTATCTGTCTGTCTTCGAATTCGAGCATTCCGACAGTTTCCAGAGCATTTGCAGCAGTTTCTTTATCGTTCTCAGAATAGTTTTTGAATACTCTATTGTATCTTCCCATAAGAACTGCATCAAAAACATTTATTGGAAAATTTAAATCAAAGAAAGTATGTTGAGGGAGATATCCGATCAATTTTCTTCCTTCTTCTGGAGTTTTTCCAAAAAGCTCAATTTTCCCTCTATTTGGCTTGACCAGTCCAAGAATAACTTTTAGTAATGTAGTCTTTCCACCACCATTTGGACCTATAATGGCAAGAAAATCATTTTGCTTTATAGAGAGATTGATCTCTTCAAGAACAGGAATGCTATTTAAGTGAACTGATACATCTTGTAAGCTGACAATTTCTTCATTCATCATATCAGCTTTACTCTAAACCTTCGCAAAAGCTTCGGCAACTTTACGCATATTTTCCAAATAGCTCTTTTCCAAAGGACTTATCAGAACAACTTCTCCATCAATTTCTTTAGCTACAACCTCTGCGCTTTTTGTGCTGAATTGAGGTGATGCAAAGATTACAGTTATGTTATTCTCCTTTGCCTGTTTTATTAAATTAGCAATTCCTTGCGGAGTTGGCTCCTTGCCTTCTCCTTCAATCGGTATTTGCTCTAATCCATAATCTCTTGCAAAGTATGCCCATGCAGGATGATACACCATGATTTTTCTATTCTTCTTCCCAGAAAGTGCCTGGGTAATTTCATTATCTAATTCGTCTAACTCTTGCAGGTATTTTTCCTTATTTCTTGCATAATATTCCTGATTGGCAGGGTCTATCTGAATCAAACCTTGATATATGTTTTCGACCATTATCTTTGCATTCTTGGGAGAAAGCCATATATGTGGATCCACTCCATGATGTTCATGTTCTTCTTTGTGTTCGTGAGGTTCCCCATCATGCTCTCCCTCTATAAGTTCCATTCTCTTTGAACAATCGATAACCAGCATGCCTTTATTAACAGAAATTATTTTATCCATCCATGCCAATTCGAATTCAACTCCTGAACCTACCTTAGCGTACATTTTTGCTTTGCTAACCTCTTTTAGCTGGGAAGGTGTTGGTTCATAGGTGTGCGGAGATGCTTCAGGAGGAACCATCACTACTACCTGTACTTTATCCCCACCCACCTTCTCAACAAATTCAGCCTGAGGAAGTATGCTAACAACTACACCTATCCTCTTGTTAATTTCTTTTTCTGTTTGTGGAACCTCTACGCATCCTGTGAAAATCACAAGCAAGATAATGAGTAATATGAGAGTAAATACATGCTTCATTAAGTTCATTTCATCGACCTGCCGGACAGCAGCAGCAGGTATCATGACTCATCTGTATTCCACATGGACTGTGATCAGGGTGGGAAAGATTCATGCACAGCAAATCCACAACATTTTTCGTGACAAAATATTCGAATCTTCGTGCGGCTTCGCATGCGGTTTTTGCATCCATCCCCATACCTGCAAGCATACATACTATAAGTCCGTGCCGCCTGTTTAAGAATTCGGCGTACTCTACACCTTTTTCTGTCAAAGAACAGCCGTGATAGGGTGTATAGATTATCAAATCTGTCTTTGCGAGTTCAAGTAATATCTTGGTTGTCGTGGAAGGATCGACCTTGAACTCATCGGATATCTCGGTGGTCTTTGCTCTTTTCTTTTCGTTGATGAATTTTAGATAATCAATCTTTTTCGGGGATAACTCCAGCCCATTAATGCCTTTCATATCTCCATGTTTGGAGTCCATCCAAATATAGTTTTCTGTTTATAGGGATATAAGGAAAAAAAACGTGAGCATCATTCTCTAAGAAACGCTACCTCTATCGATGATAGCAGAGAATTACTCATATCATCCCGACCAATCACCCTGCCGCAGACAAGGAGTTTTTCTGAGGATATATTTATTCTATCCCCGGTTTTGAAATCCCGGATATCTCCTGAAACACGAAATATGCCGCTATTTGGCGGTTTAAATTTGAGTTCCTGCAGCGTGACGCTGCTCAATCTATTGTTAAGATATACCGGAACTGGATCAGTTTCCTGACTGAAACTTAAGGTCTCGTGCGCAAGACCGGTGGGAAAGTACCCGCCCTTAGGTCCAGGTACACTTTTTACCAGTTTAATACTTTTCAGAAGTTGTAACAGGTTCCTGACAGTTCCTGGGCTTCGTTGAATACATTCTGCGACTTCATTGCACCTTACAGCTCTGCCTGTCTTTTTATTCAGGTCTACCAGTACCCTGATAATTTCTTCTTGTGTGTTTGTTAATTTCATGTAATCCCTCATAAATAGGAGGTGGGGGAATATCTCCCCCGATAAACCCACTCCTTACCAGTCCATGGTGTCGCCGCAGGGTATCCGCATAGCGAGGAGCTTCTGTTCCCTGGGTGCAAGTTTCGGGTACATGACATCCAGGATCGCCAGAGCATGGTAACCTTCCCCATGCTGGTCCTTAATCGAATCAACAGCCCAATTAAAGGCAGCCAGGACCTTTCCCCCCTGCTTGTATATTTTATTCACGGCCTCATTCACTACCGATTCGACCTCATTTTTTATGTTTTCAGTACTTCCATTAACCATCTTTTATCACCTCATCGGCATACTAATATGAATTTAGTTCATATTTAGTAACACGATATATCATAAAAGTATTACAAATATAAAAACCCTTCCCTCAATTCTGCAAAAAATGCAAAAGATTATACTGTACAACATCAATTCTTGATAAAGGAGACTTAATATGGAGCAAGACCTGTCAAGAATCGG
>Ga0180732_1001303_pt1 | contig 15825 bp, 11 predicted proteins | sample KR11_01MetaG_FD_148674 | JGI IMG/M metagenome (GOLD analysis project Ga0180732, IMG submission 148674) | Groundwater microbial communities from the Olkiluoto Island deep subsurface site, Finland - KR11_0.1 MetaG | ecosystem: Environmental > Aquatic > Deep subsurface > Groundwater | place...
ATAACTCATATCTTCTATCTTTCTTGAGCTTCTGATTCCTTTAGCGTAAGAATAGAATATCAGTTTGACAAGCATTTTGGGATTGTAAGCCGATGCTCCGTTATTCGAATAAGTATTTTCCACGCAGCTGATGTTTAATCCGTCAACTATTTCACTGACGATAAAGCACTTATGATCTTTCGGTATCCAGTCGGTAATATTCGGCGGCAAGAGCATAGATTGGTTTTGGTCGTAAGATTTGAATTTAGACATATGTTTTGATTATAATTAAGGATTATTTATGCCTTAATTATACCACATTTAGCCCAAAGATAAAGGAAAAGCAGCGGACAGGAAATTGAAAAAGAAACGAGTTTCTAATAGTTTCGGAAGAGAGTTTTTAGACAGCCTGCATAGTCCTCGCCTCGAGGCCGTGGAGCCTAATGCAAACTTTGATTGTTAAAATGTTTATATGCTTATATGATTTTGCCCTTTCCATACTTTTAAAAAGTAGTATAATGATAAAAGATAGATAAAGCTTTGTCTGTCCCGTTTATAAATTAAATTGAAAAAATGAAAATAAAAAGCAATGTTTCAAAAAATAAAAAAGAAATCAGGGTTGGAATTGTCGGGATCGGGAATTGCGCTTCATCTTTAATCCAAGGAGTTGAGTTTTATAAAAATATAGATGAAAAATCTCCCAGAGTTCCGGGGCTGATGCATAATGTGGTTGGGGGATATAAAATAAATGATATCAAATTTGTGGCGGCTTTTGATGTTAATTCAAGGAAAGTGGGGAAAGATCTTGGAGAGGCTATTTTTACTGAGCCAAATTGCACGGAGAAGTTTTCTGAAGTTCCGGCGCTGGGCGTTGCGGTGCAAAAAGGTCCGGTTTTGGACGGGGTTGCTTCAACGACAAAAGAAATGATTAAAGTAAGCTCAAAACAAAAACCGGTTAATGTTGAGAAAGTTCTAAAAGAAGCAAAGCCCGATGTATTAATAAGCTATCTTCCTGTAGGGTCCGAAGAAGCAACGAAATTTTATGCCGAGAAATGTTTGTCTTTTGGCATTGCTTTTGTCAACGCTATTCCAGTCTTTATAGCCTCAGACAAAGTTTGGGCGGACAGGTTTAGAAAAAAGAAAGTTCCTATAATCGGCGACGACATCAAGTCGCAAGTAGGCGCGACGATTGTGCATAGAGCGCTTACTAAGTTGTTTATGGACAGGGGAGTGGAAATAATAAACACTTATCAATTGAACTTTGGCGGGAACACGGATTTTTTGAATATGCTGGAGCGAAAAAGATTGAAAAGCAAAAAAATAAGCAAAACCGAGTCTGTCCAATCGCAGATGATTACGAGGCTTAATGACAGAAATATTCATATCGGCCCCAGTGATTATGTGCCATGGCTCAATGACAAGAAAATCGCTTTTATTCGCATTGAAGGAAAAAAGTTTGGAGATATTCCCGTTAATGTAGAAGTTCGCCTTGAAGTTATAGATTCTCCGAATTCGGCGGGAGTTATCATTGATGCCGTAAGATGCGCGAAACTTGCTTTGGATCGCGGTCTTGGCGGACCGATCTTAAGCGCTTCCAGCTATTTTATGAAACACCCGCTGGAACAATTTTCCGATAGCGAAGCCAGACAAATGCTGGAGGAGTTTATAAAAGGGAAGAGGGAGAGGTAAAAACTGGAAATTGGAAATTGGAGCTTGGGAATGTTAAATTGTTTATATGTTTAAATGCTTATATGATTTTCTCTTTTTGACTTAAAATTATTTAGGCGGTATAATATAGGTAAGAAAAACAAAAACAGAAAGATAAGTAAAATAAAAAAAGAACAAGGAGGAAAAAATCTTTGTTCTTTTAAAATTTATTTAAGGAGGGATTTTATTGAGCGTGATAAGCGAGGTTTTAGAAATTGTAAATAAGATCTTCAAAGTCGTGCAAAAGGTTGTAGAAGAAGGTTCTTATAAGTTTATTCTGGGATGCGAAGAAAACATTGATATGAACAATCACCATGTTTTCGCTAAAACTATTAAGAAGACATTAGGAAAGGGTAGCCATCTTCTTAAAAAAATAGATTTTGATTACACGAAAGAAGTTCCATCAAGGCTTCATTTTAACTATAATTATGTGTTTGCGGGAGATTTCCTGCATACCGAAGTTCTAGGGAGATTGGATCAAATGCTTTCTAAAAACTTTTATGTTTATAATGAAGCAGCTATAAATCAAACGATTGAATTCTTTTTTTATGTCCATATTTATAAATATAAAGGAATAAAATTGGAAAAGTCGTTTAAAGAGATAGATGATTACTCGGGTTCTGTTTGGAGAGTTGAGGTTATTGCTATCCTGGATTTTTTTGAGATAGACAGGAGCGATGTAATAAAATATCTTGAGGAATTCTTTTTTCATCCGGAGTATAAAAAATACGACATAAAAATAATGTCAGAACTTTCTTTAAATGGACATACGGCCGATAGAGAAGAAAAAACTGGCGGGAATGAATATCATAAACGCTACGAGAAATTAAAACAAAAATAAATAATCAAAATATTAAAGCAAACTATCTGGATCAACATCAACGATCCAGTCTTTTTTTACGCAATCAAGAAGGGAATTTCTGAGCGTTATATTTTTGGAGGCGGATTTTATGATTATATTGTATCTGTATTTTCCATATTCCCTGAAATTGGAAGCGGGAAAAGGCTTGGTGATTTCAAAATGGGTTTTTAAATTACCGTCATTTAATATTTTTTCTTGAAGCGTTTTATGCATCGCGTTAGCTTCGCTTTCGCATCTTGCAATGCTTTGGTCTTTATAAACAAGTTTTATCAATTGCGAGAAAGGCGGATAGCCGATTTTCAGCGCTGTTTTTCTATCTTGAATTTCGCGCTTATAAAAATCATCTTTATTTTTTTTTCTCAGCAATCCATAAATCGGATTCTCAATATTGTTGGTTTGAATTATAACTTCCGTATCGTTATCGGCTAATCGCGAAAGCGAATTCAGAAATTGAAAAGACCTTTCTTTTGACCTGAAATCCGGCTGATGAAAAATAACTTCCGGAGAGATGGCGGCAAAGACGCTCAAATTTTTCATATTCCAATTTTTCAAAACCATTTGAGTTCCAATCAAAATGTCAATTTTCCTGTTTATAAAATCCTTGTATATTTTTGCCTGCTTATTGCTTTCTTTTATCGCCAGGCTATCAAGCCTTTGAATTTTGATGTTTTTATTTTCAAAAAGTTTTTTGATTTCTTTCTCAACACTTTCCGATCCATAGCCGAAAGATTTTATATTCTGGCCGCGGCACTTCGGACATTCTTTCATTAAATCGGATTTTTTTTTACAGCGCGCGCAATGCAAATAGCTATTATACAAAACAAGGGTGTTTCCGCATTCCGCGCACTCTGCGATGAAATTGCAATCATTGCATTTTGTGATTGTGTTCTCGCCAAGCCTAGGAATAAAAATAACAGCCTGCTTTTTCTGATATATATTTTCAATCAAATCATTTCTAAGCTTTTCGGACAGCGCCGAATAATTTCCTTTTTTTCTTTCATTATTCAGGTCTATTATCCGGCAAAAGGAGCTTAGCCCCGAAGCTTCGGAGCTAAGCTCCTTTTGCTTGGAATATGCAAAATATAATTTATGCTTTTCCCTGTAATAACTTTCCGCGGACGGAGCGGGGGAGGATAGAATGATTTTCGCTTTCCAAATCTCCGCCAATTTTCGGCAGACGGTTATCCCGTGGTATCTCGGGTTTTGGTCCCATTGCTTATAGCTTGAACTGTGCTCGTCATCGGCGATAATCAACTTTAAATTTTTGAAAGGCGCAAAAACCGCTTGGCGCGTTCCTATTATAATTCGCGCCAATCCGCTTTTGATTTTTTTCCACTCGCCAAAATATTGGTTCTTGGTTAATTCGCTTGTTATAATAGCGGTTTTTTCTTGTCCGAATTCATTTAGATAGAACTTGGCGAAATTATAAACATCAAAAAATTCCGGCATTAAAATCAGCGCCTGCTCATTTTTCTTGAGAGTATTTTTTATGATCTTGGAATATAAGCTATGCCTTTCGGACTGCAAATCGTGAATTAGCAAAGTTTCCCTTTCTTCTCTTATTTTTTTTAATATTCCACCAGCCTCAGCTTTATTAATACCAACAATCTCGCATTTGCCATTCAACTCAATATTTTTTCGCGCTTCTTTTTTCACAATTTGCGGGATTATTATTTTGGCTACTGTGCTTAAGGGCGTGTAATAATAATCAGCAATAAATTCCGCCAGTCGGATTTGCTGATCCGTGAGATTTATTTTTTCATCAAGCACATTAATAATATCTTTTAATTTATATTTTGTTTCTTCTACATTTTCTTTTTTAATTTTATATACTACGCCCGTAATAATTTTATTTCTAAACGGAATTTCCGCAAGCATTCCAACCTTGATTTTCTTTTCAAATTTCTTTGGAATCGCATAACTAAAAACCCGCGCCGCACTTCTTGGCAGTTTTATGGCTGGAATGATTTCCGCTATAAGTTTTGTTTGATCGGTTTTCATATTTTATTGCTAGGGAATTTCAATGATTGCCGTTATCGCTCCCCCTGATAAGGGGGTCGGGGGGTTTAGAAAAATCGCGAAGCAATAAATCAAAGCTAAAAAGTTGAAGTGTCTTCCTATTTTCTCTTAAATGATTATAGTCTGCCTGTTTTCAAACCCCCTAGCCCCCTTATCAGAGGGAACCAATCATATCGCGCTTTGTGTCTGTGTTAGTAAACCTAATTTATCTTCAATTTCTAATTTCATTTATACTTCTCCACCGTAAACCTGTATAATTCAATTTTTTCTCTTTCCAAATCAATCCCCGCTTTTTGGCAGGAAATCAAAATCTGATGCTCGGAAGTTTCTACTCCTTCAATATCAGGCAATAACAATCCCGTCTTTCCGTCCATTGATTTGACGATAACCCCATATTTTTTAGGATCAAGATTTTTTATTGATTCAATCTGTTCTGGAGGATCTAATAAACTTATTTCATATTCCAGATTATCAAGCTCATCTTTTGTGATTGGATTAAATCTATAATCATCAACAGCCGCTGAAATCGCGTTGTCAATTATTTCCCGCGCGATATTTTCTTTTGTCGCTAAAAAAGTCCCTATGCACCCCCGCAATTGTTTGTCCGGATTGGATTTTTCGTATATCGTGACAAAAACTCCTCTTTGGACATTATAAAATTCCTCCGGCAAATCTTCTGGGACTTTAATTTTCTCGCCGGTTTTTATATATATTTCAATAGTATTTTTAGCCAGTTTTATGTATTCATTCATAACTATATTTTAGAGTATATGGAAAATAAGTCAAAAGTGTATTATTAGTTGAAAGTTCATAAAGTCCTTTTGTCCCCCTGATAAGGGGGTTGGGGGTTTGAAAAAGTTTATAAAGTTTAATCCGTTAATAAATAATATCCTGATTCTTATGAATATCCCAATTTCTAATTTCTAATTTCTAATTTCTAATTTAGATCATTGACTTATTCTATCTTTGCTGTATTATGGAAAATAGAATATGGAATTTTGAATTTAGAATATGGAATCTGAAACTTAAAGATGAATATTCAAAATTCTTCATTCAAAATTCATAATTCATATCCCCGGGGTGTGGCGTAACGGCTATCGCACTTGGTTTGGGACCAAGGGACTCCGAGTTCGAATCTCGGCACCCCGACATAAATTAACTTATAACGAATAACTGATAACTTATAACAAGTTTAAACGCTGGCTCCATTTTTTAAGGTGGAGTTTTTGTGTGTTAGTTCGCTGGCTCCATAGTCCCGATAGGGCTGTGGAGCCTTTTGCGCATTAAAAACTTTCCTTTGAAAAAAATCCCCCTTTAAAAAAGAGCCTGCCCTGAGCGATAGCCGAATGGGGGGCGGGGGGATTTTAGCAGATGTATTTATAACAAAACTAACTGCACAAGTTTTTTGATTGATCTTCCTTCGCTCATTTTTTTACTTGAATTATTACTGATTTAATGATAACATAAGGGCAGGGAAGAGGGGAGAGGGTTTGAGTTAATTAATATGTTTTATGCCAAATCTAACTGACAACGAAAAAAGGGATGTTATAAAGTATTTGGAATCGGGAAAACCATTACCTGATAAATACCGTTTTTTGCTTTTTGATACGGACAAAGAAGTTGAGCTTTTGTGGAATGGGAAAACAGACGAAGTGGAAAGTATGGTTTTGCCTTTTCAGACGATTGAACATATTGACGAGCCGAGAAGCGAGGAAAAAATTGAAAGTCAAAGAACATTGTTTGATATGTCAGGCAGGCAAAAAGCCGGCTGGCAGAACAAGCTTATTTGGGGTGATAACAAGCTGATTTTATCATCGCTCAAAAATGGCCCTTTGCGAAAACAAATTGAAGCCGAAGGCGGACTGAAACTGATTTATATTGATCCGCCTTTTGATGTCGGCGCGGATTTTTCAATGAATATTGAAATCGGCGAAGAATCTTTTACCAAAAAACCATCGGTGATTGAAGAAATTGCTTTTCGCGATACTTGGGGAAAAGGACAAGATTCCTTCTTGGCTATGCTTTACGAACGACTAACCTTGATGCGTGATTTATTAGCATCCGATGGTCATTTATTTGTTCATTGCGACCAAAGAGTAAATGCCTCTTTAAGATTTCTATTGCACGATATTTTTGGAAAGGAAAATTTCCGAAATGAAATAATATGGCAACGCACTTCGGCAGGTAAAACCGTGTCGGGAAACTTACCCAAGAATTGTGATTATATTTTGTGGTGTACAAAATCCAATGATTATCAGTATTTTGGTTTTAGTGGTGAATTAACCAAGGAAAATATAAAAGTTTTTAGTAAAAATGATAATGACGGCAGGGGTCTATACAGAACACAACCTATAATTAAAACCTCAGATCCAGGACCTGCTACCACATATGATTACAAGGATAATATTGGAAATATTTGGAAATGTCCCAAGAAAGGCTGGCGATTCAATGAAGGCCGAATGAGGAAGTTGGAAAATGACAATAGACTTCTTTTTACAACAGTAATTTCCGAAAAGTATTATTTAAACGAAAGGATGGAAATAGGTCGTCAACTATCAAATCTTTGGGCAGATATTAGTGGTAATACGGTCGGTTTTTCAAAAGAGAGTCAAGATTACCCAACGCAAAAACCAGAAAAACTTTTAGAAAGAATCATAAAAGCAACCACAAGCGAAGGCAATCTTGTTGCTGATTTTTTCTGTGGTTCTGGCACGACTTTAGCTGTCGCGGAAAAATTAAGTAGAAAATGGATCGGTGCTGATTTGGGTAAATTTTCTATTCACACTACGCGCAAAAGATTAATTAATGTACAAAGAGATCGTAAGGGTGAGGGCAAAGATTTTCGGGCGTTTGAGATTTTGAATATCGGGAAATACGAACGAGAAAAGTTTTTGACTGTGAATGAAAATTTGCGGGAAGAAGAAAAAAGAATCCAGCGAGAAAACAAAGAAAAAGAATTTATCAAACTTATTTTATCCGCTTACAAGGCCGAGCCGGTTGATTCTTTCAATACTTTTGTCGGTAAGAAAAGAGACAGGTTGGTCGCAGTTGGATCAATTGACACGCCTGTTACCAATGATTTTCTGGAAAAAATAATCAGCGAGTGCAAGGAAAAGAAAATAACCAAAGCTGATGTTTTGGGATTTGATTATGAAATGGGACTGGATTTTGAGCAGGCAAAAAAACTAGGAATTGATATTCAATTCAAGGTTATACCGCGCGAGGTATTTGATAAAAAAGCGGTAGAAAAAGGGCAAGTGAAATTTTATGATGTCGCCTATATTGAAGTTAAACCAATAATTCGCGGGCGAGGCAATGCAAAGGAAATTGCCATTGAACTCACTGATTTTTCGGTTTTTTACAATCAAGACAATACCGGAGAAGTGGAAGAAAAATTGCAGTCTGGCGGAAATAAAATCATCATTGAGAACGGTCAAGTGATTAAAATTTCCAAAGACAAAGAATCTGATATTATTGAGCGTGAAGTTTTGACGAAAAAATGGACGGACTGGGTTGATTATTGGTCGGTGGATTTTGATTTTGAAAGCAAAAAAGAAATTATTCGCGTGAAGGATGAAAAAACCGGCGAAGAAAAGGAAAAATGGACAGGAGGCTATATTTTTGAAAATGAATGGCAGTCATTCAGAACTAAAAAAGACAGATCGCTGGAGCTAACTTCCGCTTTTAAAGAAGTGCCAAAAGGCAAAATGAAAATCGCGATCAAGGTAATTGATATTTTTGGCAATGATACGACTAAAGTAATTGAGATTAATGTATAAAAAAATAAAACGAGGTAAATTTATGGAAACGAAAACGAATAAGAATGAACCGTGTGGGGCAAGAAATTTTGAAGAGAAGGAAGAAAAAATTATTGCTCTAACAAAAACTGCTGTCGAAAAAGCCTATCCTATATATTGGACCGGACTGAATATTGTAAAAGATGTTATAAATTTGCTTATTAAAGATACTCCAGCTCCTTCCGGCAGCAAGATTGAGAAATATAATTTAGCATTTTTGATACTTATCAATCGTTCTGTGCAACATATTGAGAGTGTTCGTGTTTTAGCTGAAAGAGGTCTTTATGGAGATTCTTTTGTTTTGACTAGAAGTTTGATGAGCGATATAGCTATGATGCAATATCTTCATTATCATCCGGAATTGCTCGATTTGTTTCTTAACGAAAAGCAGGATGACTATCAAAATAATAAAGATTTTAAAAAAGCGTTTAATGAAACAGCCATAGAAAAGGATTTGGTTGGAAAAGGTCTTCCGTCGCTTACCTCATCTTTTCAAGTGTTGAGTAAGGCATCACACGCAAGCTCATTTGGTTCCCAGCTTTATGGCTCTAAAGGAGAAAAAAACAGCCAATATCACTTAAACTATGGTCCAAAGTTTCAACCCGAAAAAGCACTTATATTTTTAGATATTGCAGTAGGTTCTTATTATGATTTGGTAAATATTATATTATGGCATCGCTATCATGCGAAAGAAGAGATAGGCAATGAAGACTGGGAAAAGGTAAAAGTTGATTTAGAAAAATTAGAAAAAGATGTTAAAAAATTTGCAAACATAACAGTGAGTCTTGTAAATATTTATTATCCTAAAATTGAGAAACAAGTTTAATTTTTATGGCACTACACAAAAATTTTCCAAAAGATTCATTATAAAATTATTATGAATAATCAAATTTTAGAAATAATCAAACAAGCAGCCGGAAGCAAAAAAATACTTCGTATTATTTATATTGAAAAAGACGGGACAAGCGAGGGGTGGCGACATATAGAACCGTATAGCTTTAGCCATGATCATGGGATTGAAGGGCTTTTTGCATGGGACAGGAGTAAAGATGGTATTAGGAGATTTTCAATAGACAGGATAGATGATGTACAAATTACTGATGAAATATTCAGTCCTCGATATAAAATAGAAATTTAATATGGAAAATAAAAAAAATAAATTAAAAATCAAAAAAAGAACTTTACTTTTGGTTGATTGGGCTAATGTTTATGGTTGGAGTAAAAGTTTAGGATGGGAAATTTGTCCTGAAAAATTATTTAATTTTTTTGATCGTCCAAAGATTATAGATAAAAGACTTTATCATGGTGTTGAAGTTGGGCAAGAAAAATCAGAGAATTTTAAAATCGAAATGGAAAAAGTAGGTTTTAGCGTAATCGCAAAAGAAGTAAAATGGACTCCTGTGTTTTTGGAAAAACAAATTCATTTTAAAAAAATTGTAAAAAAAATATTTGATGTTCTGGATAATGTCAAAAGCACTAATTCGGAAATTTCCAATAAATTGTATAATCTAAGAAGAAAAATAAAAAATTTGCAGAATTCGGAAGAGAAAAATAAAAATATTAGCGAAGATGAATTAAAAGAAATTTTTGAATCAATTGAGGAGTTAGACGGTGATTTAAAAAACCTGAATATTGATGTAGGTGATCTTCAAGATAGTCTTAAAAAACCGGCTTTCAGAAGAAAATGCGATTTTGATGTGGAAATAACGCGAGATGCGTTAAATATGATTGATAATTATGACACATTATTACTGTTTAGCGGTGACGGTGATTATTTTGCTTTGACCGAAGACTTAATTAAAAGAGGCAAAAAAGTTATTTTAGTTTTTGCCGAGGGGCACAAAGGAAAAGAATATAATAGTATAGGAAATAGTCTTTTTTACGCTTGTTCCGTTGATAATTTAGAAAATTCCATAAAAAAATAAATCCAAGGATATAATCCTCGGACTTATGTGTATCTCAATGGATTAATCCACTGAGCGTGATTAAATAAAATATAGCATATAAATATTAAAAAATCAATAGGTTGAGTGTGGATAACTAAATTAAGCAAATTTTATGGCATTACACAAAAATTTTCCAAAAGATAAATTTCAAATACTTGATCCGGCAATCAGGTGGTTTCCTGCTGAGGAAGATTTGCGCAAGGAAGGCTATGAAAAACTTTTGCCTCCTTTTGTGCCGGAATTGCGGGAAAAAGTAGCCAAGTGGCGGGCGGATAATTATGAGGGTGCCAACGAAACTTCAAAAGCTCTTTTGAATTGGTGGTTTAAAGAACCGCACACGATTTTTACCAAAGACGGGACGAGCGTTGCCTTCCAATACTATTTCGCGCAAAGAGAAGCGGTAGAAACGATTATTTGGATTTACGATGTTCAGGGAGCGAGAAATAAATTTGATTTAATTCCATTTGATAAACTTGGCAGAGTTTCGCCGAATATGTTTGATGAAGACTGGCTTCGCTTTGTGATAAAAATGGCAACCGGAAGCGGAAAAACAAAAGTAATGAGTTTGCTTTTGGCTTGGTCGTATTTTCATAAACTTTATAAGGAAAATTCCGAGCTGTCTAAAAACTTTTTGCTGATTACGCCGAACATAATTGTTTTGGATAGGATTAAGGCCGATTTTGAGGGATTAAAAATATTTTACGAAGATCCAATTTTGCCTGATAATGGATACAATGGGCAAAATTGGCAGGATGATTTTCAAATTAAATTACATTTGCAGGACGAGGTAGGCGCGATTTCAAAATCGGGAAATATTTTTTTGACAAATATTCATAGGGTTTATGAAGGCAATATAAACGAAGCAAGTTTTGAAGATGAAGACACTTCTGATTATTTTATGGGCAACAAAGTAGTCGGTAAAACAAATGATTCAAAAGTTGACTTGGGAGAAATAGTGAGGGATGTTGACGAGTTAATGGTGATAAACGACGAGGCGCACCATATACACGATCCAAAAATGGCATGGTTTAAATCCATTGAAGATATACACAACAAACTATTGCAAAAAGGCAAAAAAATAGCTCTGCAAATTGACATGACGGCGACACCGAAGAATAATCGCGGTGAAATTTTTGTTCAAACCGTTTCTGATTATCCTTTGGTTGAAGCTATACGGCAAGGTGTGGTAAAAAATCCGGTTTTGCCGGATCCAGCCAGCCGAGCTAAACTGCAAGAAAAACAAAGCTCAATATTTTCCGAAAAATACGAGGATTATATCAGGTTAGGAGTTGAAGAGTGGGAAAAAACATACAAAGAACTTGAGCCGACTGGCAAAAAATCAATTCTTTTTATAATGACAGACGACACGAAAAATTGCGACGATGTGGCGGAGTTTTTGGAGAAAAACTATTCGCAGTTGAAAGGCGCGGTTTTAACCATTCATACCAATAGAAGCGGAGAAATATCGGAAACTGTTACCGGTAAAGAAGAAAAAGAATTGCAGGAATTAAGAAAAAAAGCTAATGAAATAGATAGCGCGGAAAGTCCGTATAAGGTAATTGTGTCCGTTATGATGCTGAAAGAGGGCTGGGATGTTAAAAATGTAACGACAATTGTCGGATTGCGTCCTTATGGCTCAGATTCAAAAATATTGCCCGAGCAAACGCTGGGTCGCGGCCTTCGCCGAATGTTTTTCGGCCAAGATGTTGAGGAATATGTGAGCGTTATCGGAACGCCTGCTTTTATGGAATTTGTGGAATCAATCAAAGCGGAAGGCGTTGAACTGGAAAAACGAAAAATGGATCGTTCCGGCTCGCCGATTACACCGACTGTCATTGAGGTTGATCATCAGAATGTAAAGAAAGACATAGAAAATTTAGATATTGAATTGCCGGTTTTAACACCAAGAATTCAGAGAGAATATAAAAATCTTAACTTATTAAATGTTGCTGGATTTAAACATAAAAAAATTTCAATAAAGCAATTTTCCGAAGAAGAAAAAAAAGAAATTGTTTTTAAAGAAATAATTGACGACAAAATTCATCACACAACAATTTTAAACAGTTCTATTGAACCGAATTATCAAAGCGTCGTAGGATTTTTTGCGCAAAGAATAATGAAAGAACTGCGCCTTTTTGGTTGCTATGACATACTTTTTGGTAAAGTAAAAGAATTTATCACTGATGATTTATTTATAGATAAAATTGACCTTAATGATGCAAACATTTTAAGAAATTTGTCCGAATTGGAATCGGTAAAAACTATTGTGGAAACATTTAAAAAAGAAATAAATAATCTGACCGTGCAGGATATTGGTGATACGGAAATAAAAAATTATATCAAGGTAAGTAGCGCTAGACCGTTTGTCGTTAATGATAAAAAATACTTGCTTCCTAAAAAGAGCGTATTCAATAAAATTGTCGGCGATAGCGATTTTGAGCTTGAGTTTGCTGACTTTTTAGAAGGCGCTGACGATGTAATTTCTTTTGCAAAAAATTATTATGAAATTCATTTTAAAATTGACTATAAAAACGCAAGCGGAGCAATTTCCAGTTATTACCCTGACTTTTTTGTAAAGACTGATAATAAAACGATTTTTATAGTAGAAACAAAAGGACGAGAAGATTTGGATGATATTGAAAAAATAAAGAGATTGAAACAATGGTGCGAGGACGCAAGCGAACGACAGAAAAAAATTGAATATAAAATGCTATATGTGAAGCAGGAAGAATGGGATAAATACAAGCCGAAGAGCTTTAAGGAATTGGTGAAATGTTTTAAATCATCGCAATTAAGACAGCAACCCTCTCCAACTTCCCCTCAACTCTCTCCCAATTCCCCAAAATTCCCGCCCAAATAATCGAAAAATCGTTCCCAACTGTATCTCGGCACCCCGACATATTAACTTAACGAATAACTGATAACTTATAACAAGTTTGGGATAATAGAGGATTTTCAAAGCAGAATAAAAAAAGGCAGTATTTTGTTTACTGCGCTTCAATCTTTATTAGATTTAAAATATCCCCTTCTTTTGTAATGCGGAAAATAAGTCCGCAGCTGCATTTGTAAAATTCAGCAGTTGCCTCCAAGATTTCTTCTGCTGTTTTTCCCTTAAAGCCAAAGTTATTAAGACCAAGCTCGTTTATGGAATTAATAGGAATTACAATATGATGGCTGCTGTTATCATTAGCATTTGGACATTCGGGAGTTTTCCCGCAATAAGCGATTGTTGTTTCACTCATTATTTCAACCTCCAAAATAATAGTATATAATATTAGAAATTTGTCAATTTTTTATAAAAACTAAGCGAGTCTTCCAGCTGGCACGGCTGGGGAGCTCCAAGTTTTTTAGAAAAATTCTAATTGCTCAGGATCGGTTTCTTTCGTTCTATGGCGTTTGATATGATTTTTAATCATATCAAACGCGGCTTCGCCTCCGACAGCGCCAGTGAAAAATCCTCTTTCCCAAAAATTGGTTTTTCTAAATCCCAGTTCTTCCATTATGTTCGGACGCTATTGACACATTCTAAATATTCTGCTATTTTTCAAGTGCTTAAGGATTTTAATCTTTGGGCAAAAATATTTGAGGAGGAAAAATAAAATGAATTTAGATGAAAAGGAATTGAATTCTGCTGAAGCTATGCTTATAACTATCAGCCAAGAAGGAATTATAGATTTAAAATATTTAACAATTTTCTATAATTATGACACGGTATTCTCTTGGCTTAAAGACAGAGGACTAATAGTTGATGGACATTATAAGTTAGGTGTTGCAGAAAAAAGATTTGCCGCTCTTACGAGAAAAGGGCGGGACGCTATGGAGAAAGAAAAGAAGGGAGAAATCATTGAACATTTGAAGAATATAATGAGGCATAAATAATAAGTCCTCATTCTTTTTTTGCTCAAAATCGGAAAAAAGGTATAATGGTATTAAAGGGCAAAATAAACTTATCAACGCTATGGATAAAAAAACCAAAAAACTGATTCTTATTGACGCGAACGCTTTGATGCACAGGGCGTATCATGCTTTGCCGCCCCTTACGACGAAGAAGGGGGAGATGGTGAACGCTGTTTACGGGTTCACTTCCGTTTTGCTGAAAGTCATCAAAGACTTGAAGCCGGATTATATGATTTGCGCTTTTGATGTGGCGGGCGGGACTTTTCGGGATAAAATTTACAAAAAATATAAAGAAGGCAGAATAAAGCCGGGGCAGGAGTTTTATGACCAAATTCCGATTATAAAAAAGGTGGTGAAAGTTTTGAATATTCCCATTATAGAAAAACAGGGCTTTGAAGCGGATGACATAATTGGGACGCTATCAAATGGAAAATGGAAAATGTCCGCCTATGGCGGATCCGCTAAAAGCGGAGAAACTGGAAACTGGAAAACAACAATTGTGACGGGGGACTTGGATGTGTTGCAGTTGGTGGATGATAATACGGAGGTTTTTACTTTGCGCAAAGGAATAAAAGATACGGTAATTTATGACGAGAAAGCGGTTTTGGAAAGATATAATTTGCTGCCGAAGCAAATCATTGATTTCAAAGGTTTGCGAGGCGATCCGTCGGACAATATTCCGGGAGTGAAAGGCATTGGCGAAAAAGGAGCGATTGATTTATTATTGAAATTTGGTTCAATAGAGAAACTTTACGAAGCGATTGAGAAAAATAAAACGGGCAATCTGATCAAGCCAAAAATAAAAGAAAAATTAATTGAGCAGAAAAAAGAAGCGCTGATGAGCAAAGAATTGGCGACTATAAAGCGCGATATGGACATAAAACTTAATTTGGAAGATTGCGTCTGGGGAGATTATGACAAAGCGGAGTTGAATAATTTATTCAGGGATTTGGAATTTTATAGCTTAATGAATAGAATGGACGATGTAAATGGCGAAAAACTGGAAACTGGAAACTGGAAACTGGAAACTAAAGAAGATAAGAAATATGTGAGATATATAATTCTAGATACGGAGAAAAAAATAGATAATTTTTTGATAGATTTAAAAAAACGGAAGATGTTTGTTTTTCAGACGAGAAGCAGCGATGAAAATGTAAACCAGAGGGATTTGACGGGGATGATTTTCGCGTGGGAAAAAAGCCCTATCTATTACGCGCCGCTGGTTCTGGCGGATAATAAGCCGAATTTATTTAACGCTTCTAATTTAAAGGGCTGGCTCCATAGTGGCGATAGCCCTGTGGAGCCTGAATGCAAACCTTTCGCAAAAAGGCTCCGCAGTCCCGAGGCGGGAACTATGGAGCCAGCCGATACTTTGGCAAAACTAAAGCCGATTTTAGAAGATGAGAACTATAAAAAAATCGGCTATTTTTTCAAGCGCGATGTTGAAGCTTTATATAATCACGGCATAAACATTAAAGGGCTTGATTTTGATATTATGCTGGCGGCGTATCTGCTTGATCCCGGAAAAAGGGATTATAGCAAAGACAAAATTATTTTTGATTATCTGGGAAAGCATAATCCCAATTCTATCTTAGAGGAAGATAAAGATGCTGTTGTA
>Ga0180732_1001304_pt1 | contig 15825 bp, 9 predicted proteins | sample KR11_01MetaG_FD_148674 | JGI IMG/M metagenome (GOLD analysis project Ga0180732, IMG submission 148674) | Groundwater microbial communities from the Olkiluoto Island deep subsurface site, Finland - KR11_0.1 MetaG | ecosystem: Environmental > Aquatic > Deep subsurface > Groundwater | place...
GGCAAATCGGCGGAGATGCTCCGGCAAATCTATTAACCTTATGCCAGACGTGTCATGAAAAGGTCTCAAAAGGTAAACTGAAACTGGATATTAAAATACCAGTTAGCTTCAAACCTGAAACGTTCATGTCCATAATTAGATGGAAACTGGTTAACCTGTTGCGTGAAGCTGGAAATATTGTATCTCACACTTATGGGTATATCACGAAAAGTAATAGGATTGCGTTCAGTCTTGAGAACTCTCATGGTACTGATGCATTCGTAATTGCCGGGGGAACTATGCAGGAACGAAGTTTAATACGTTTCACGATAAAACAGGTCAGGAAATGTAACCGGAAACTGTTCAAAGGCGACAGAAGCCATATCAAGAACACAGCACCGAGATTCATTCATGGTTTCCAGAGATTCGATAAAGTTCTCTGGAATAAAATAGAATGTTTCATATTCGGGAGACGAAAAACAGGTTATTTCGACCTGAGACAACTTGATGGTACAAAAGTTCATGCATCTGCAAAGGCAACTGGAATCAAATTATTGCAATCAGCAAATACGCTTTTAATAGATACACTTGAGCGGGGCACGCTCCTCCCCGTACTAAAGTACGGGGTATCCGCTGCCCCTGCACCACACGGAGGAATACAATGAAAAAAATCAAAAACAATAAGAAACCAACAATTCCGGGTCAGATATCCGAAACATTGACTGGGGCACGCAGAGCGAACATCATAACGGGACTGATAGTAGCGTTTTTCGTCGGGGTCTCTTTCTATATCCGGGGCTTAATTCCATATGAACGAATGTCCCAATTTATTGCAGACGGAACAACGTTCGCCATGGACGATGCAGTATTCCATATGCGTCTCGTAGAGAATACAATAGCCAATTTTCCTACTCGGATATTTTACGATGCTTTCACCCGCTACCCTTACGGTAATCAATTACATTGGGGTGCACTATTCGAGCAGACCATCGCAGCGATATCAATTGTAGCCGGATGGATATTTGATGGTGGTGTTCCGTCCCAGTTAACAATTAATACTGTTGGTTCTTTTTACCCTGCGGTATTGGGTGCCCTATGCGTAATACCAGCATTCTATATTGGGAAAGAACTGGCGGGTAGGAAAGCAGGCATATTTGCAGCAGCATTGACCGCATTTCTTCCGGGTCAATTTTTATCAAGGTCAGTACTTGGATTCACTGACAATCATATAGCCGAAGTTCTGTTCCTGACGATAGCTGTAATGTATTTTGTTTTTGCACTCAAGAACTCAGATTCATTAACTTTCGATAATTTCAGGGGCAGTAAAGTATCATTAATGGTACCGGGATTCAAGAACGCAATTATGGCTGGTTTTTTCCTTGGGATATACCTTCTGAACTGGACAGCAGGCATATTTTTTGTAGTTGTGTTCGGGGTCTTCATAGGATTTCAGTTTATAATTGACCATTTAAAATCCAAACCAACTGATTATCTTATGATTATCAGTATTCCACTTTTCCTAATCCCGATATTGCTGGTTTCTCCATACGTAGAAATAGTGAACGGTTTCGATTCAGCATACTATTCTTTATTGCATATTATAGTACCGTTAATCGGACTTATTATGACCGGGGCACTCTATGCGACCTCAAAACAATTAATTCAAAGAAAATATAATCCGATAACATATCTTGGAATAATCTTAATCATTACCGGGATAGGGATTTTATTATTAAGGTTCTTACTTCCGGGACTATATGAAGTTACGCTGGGTAATCTCGCAATTATCTTTTCTGCACGTACAGGTGGTCAGGCGACAGTAGCTGAGGCAACATCATTGACTTCAGCAACAGCACTCGGTTATTTCGGAATGAATTATTATTTATCCTTTATTGGTCTGGCAATAATTGGGTACATGAGCCTGAGAAAACAGAAACCGGAATATACATTAGTAGTGGTATGGAGTATTTTCATACTGTTTATCACACTGGCACAGGTCAGGTTCAGTTATTATTATGCTATTAACGTGGCTGTACTGACCTCCGTATTCGCCTCCTTCTGTTTAGATTATATGGGGTGGAACGGATTCAATCTGAACTCAATAAAAAGCACGATATCGGGTTTAAAACCATTCCCAATAATAATCTTATTGATTTTCGTAGTGGGTATGATATTTTATCCACCGGACTCATCAATATTTAAAGTTTCAACTACAGCGACAAAGAGTGGTGCTCTATCAGCAGGATACTTCGAATGGAACGACGCCATGAAATGGATGAAGAACAATACCCCTGACCCCGGTATAGATTATTACGGTATATATGAACGTCCAGCGAAAGGCGAAGAGTATCCATATCCCACAACAGCATACGGAGTCATGTCATGGTGGGATTACGGGCACGTTATAACGTACTGGGGGCACAGAATCCCCAACGCCAACCCATTCCAAGCAGGGATAGGCGGCGGGGACAACCATGACCCCGGAGCATCAACGTTCCTGACAGCCCAGACCGAAGAAGAAGGGAACAAGATATTGGACAAACTCGGTTCAAAATACGTAGTAACAGATGGGTTCATGGCATACGGTATCCAGACAATATTCGCTACATGGAATAACCAGAACGATATTATAGATGTCGGATTTAGCGGAACTGCACAATTCCAACCAAAAAACTATTATATAACTGCAATAAGAACGAATGATGGTGTACAACAGATTCCCGGTCTGAAAGCATTTACGAGCATGACTGGAAAACTGCACATTATGGACACGGACGGAATGCAGCGATACCGTCTCATTCACGAAACCGCCCCCAGTCCGAATTCTCTGAATGCTAAAGTGGGTGGGGGGACACAGCTTGAAGAACAGTATAAAGCAGTATATAACATGATATATGGAAAAAATATAATTCCACAGGCAACAGGGTACGTTAAAATATTTGAATATGTAGCTGGAGGAAACATATTCGGAACGGCTCCACCGAACAGTACAATATCTATTTCTCTACCACTCAAGACAAATATGGGTCGTGAATTCAATTATACCCAGACAACAACGAGCGACAGTAACGGTTTATTCAAAATGGTCGTTCCCTACTCGACAACCGGCTGGGAAGAAAGACAAACGAATTTCGATACAAGACCGACAGGAAAGTATAGAATTTCAGTGAATGGGAAATGGCGAGAAATAGATATAACAGAAACACAAGTTATGTCAGGCAGGTCAATTTCATTTGACATGTCTTAATTTTTTTTTGTTAGTTATTGAGGTATTACAATAGAAACCTTTATAAATGAAATGTTATATAGCATAATATAATAATTTGATAAAGGAGGATTCCCTACGAGAATAAATGAACTATTTAAACTGCTCATAGTAGTAGTTTTTGTATCGATAATGACCACACTACCAGCAGTTGCAGGAATATGCGCTGCAAACACTTCGAACATATCCGGCTTCGTAAAAGACTATAATGGAACGGGAATTGCGGGTGCAACAGTAACAAACGAGAGTAACATAAGCACTACAGCAACCACAAACTCACTCGGATACTTTAACTTATCTTGCGTTGGAGAAACTAATGCAGGCATTGATGCTGATGCGGGTGCAGTAACTGCCGAAAATATGATGTTAGTAAAAGCTGCCGGGTTCACTGAAAAAGAAGTTTTGTATACTCTGGAATACAATACAACCATCGAGGACGGAACAACGTTCTTTAATGACACATTCGCATATAGTATGAACATTTCATTAAAGTATATTGACCCAAGCCTTTCTGCTGCGGCAGCAAGCGGTATTACAAGAAACACAGCAACGTTCTCATGGACGGTCGCCACACCAACCGACAACTTGACCAATTTATATGTTGGAAATCAGCTTATCTGGGGTTCGTCCGGAATTGCGAACGCAACAAAAACATGGTTGAACAATACATTAAGTCCATCGTTTACGTTCACCAACTTGAAGGACGGTCAGATTTATACGGTCTATTATGAAACGTATAACCAAGCCGACTCTGCGGGTCACAGAACAATGGCGTCAACCACATTCACGACCCTGAAATCGAACATAGGTGCCATCCTTGCGGACGGGAGTGTTCCAGCAGCCCCGACAAAACCGTCCGGTGTTTTTGAAACCCTGACATCAGCAGGCAAGACTCCACAGCAACGTAATATCATAATCGTTGTGATAGTAGCAATTATCGGTATAATTGTTTACTACGGTTATATGGTTCAGACCGGTGGCAAAGGCGGTAAAGGCGGAAAATCAAGAAACGGTAGACGTAAATAGATAGAAAGGAGGTTGAAGGGGTATTCACTCCTTCATAATTTATGGTATCTCGACAGGAATCCGATAGCGGCAGTGCGACCACAGGTTACTTAATACTGAGTGGTCTCACTGTCGTTTTATTCGCATTAGCCTTCAAAGAACCGATGTACATTATTTTTGCAATTCCTTTAGCGTTCATATTTACACTTGGCGCATCAGTTGATAAATCCGGAAAAGGGTCAGTTGATGACGACCTTGAAGCGGTTGGTTGGTCAGACAAAGGCATGAACCTTGCGATACCACTCGGCATTATCGGGGGGATGGCGGCATTATTTATAGGCAGTATCATTACCAAATTCACACCGGAAACGGCAAGTATTATGGTTCCGGACTTCTCAGGTATCGCAGCATTATCTACTGCAACAGTAATTCCACCCACACTTGCATTATCAGCAAATATCATAGCGCAATGGCTTTGTGTGGCTCCCTCTGAAGAAGCCCTTGCAAGAGTCTTAGCTCCGTTTGCATTCATGAAAATTTTCAAGAACGCAATACTCGCATTTATATTAGCTGCTTTTTTTTGGATGTTCATGCACGCCCCAACCTATTTGGCTCAGGGAGCAAACCAGTCAATGTATCTGGTTTTATTACTTTTGGCATTCATAACAACAGGACTTTACATTTTCACAAAGAACCTCATGTCATCTATTGTCGCCCACGGTGTTTTTAATTCAGGGGTTCTATTATCTTCATCGAATTTCGATTCAGGAACGATGTACGTAGTTTTAATTATCGTTTCAGTACTCGTTTATGCATGGCTTTCAGGTGTGCTTAAAAGCAATAATAAGGTGAAATCATGAGAAGACATAGACGATTCGAGGACGAACCAACCACGGAAAAGTCCATTATAATTTTTGGGTTAGTATTCATCTTATTCTTCTCGACATCCATAACTTTGACATCATACCCACAATATCTCGCCTTGAATGAACAGACCATAATTGAGACTATTAAGTTCATAGGTAACAATACTGTTTTGATAAAAGGTAATCAGGTTCAGTATGGAGTAGGGGATATTATACCGATTCAAGGTACGAGCAGGGATTATATCCGTATAACCGGGAATCAGGTACAGGCAGGAAAAACCAGTTATCAAGAAGGAATTCGGACAGTTGCAGCACTATGGTATCAGAACGTCATGTTTACACAGAAGGTCGGGTCATATCAATCAAACCAGACTGCGCAAATAATCATTGATGATACATCATTTGTCCTGACCCCATTATCTCAGGATACACTCAGCGTTACAGCAACGGATTTATCCAACACAAAAAACCAAAATCATTACAATATCATTTTCAAGCAGGGCGTTGTTTACATTAATGAAAATGGTATTATGCTAAAGTTCACAAAAACAGGAGACCAAATCAGAGTAAATACTGTTGGATTGGATAAGCATAGCAGAATATTTATACGGGCGTTATCATGAGGTCAATATGAGTAAGAAAAAAGAATCTAACGATATGATATATTGGGCAGTCATTGTTGTTCTTCTTGGGATGAGCGTATCAACATTTTTCCATGACCCTATACTCCATGGAGCAGCAGCACTCATTAACGGTTGGTCAATAGACAGTTACGACAGTGGTGGCATATTTGGTATGACTGGTTCAACATCTGTAATCGCTCCAGCGACCGCAGGCTGGTTCTCATTATGGTTTTATTTCATGTTCCCTTCACTAACAATATTCATACTGACTATGATTATTGCAATTATTAAACCCGAAAAACTGATAATGATATTCGGAATAATCACAATATCATTGAACCTCCCTTCCCTGAATCCAACCATTCCCGGTTCTGATGCATACAATGCGGTTGGTATGCTTATAAAGTCTGGTTTTTCAGATGGATATGCGAATTTATTACATTATTTACTCTTTTTCTTGATTTTAGTTGTATGGGGATTGTACCTTTACATAGTAATTGAGAATAATCCAAACGATTCCCGAAGGCGGATAGAGAACATTTATCACTAAGAAGCGCATTCAATATTTCACGAGGTAAATATGGTACGCATACGTTCATTCCAAATCAGTATAGGGTTTATTTTATTAATGTTATTATTGATAAATTCAGATATAGTCGCCTCAGAAAAATTACCAGTAATGGATTATTCTTTTGACGAAACCACCAAGACCGCTCACATCTTTGAAGACGGGACAGAGGTATTATCAATAGAACAAATATCTGTATCCCCAGACCTCGTAACAATGGAAGAAGTCTTCGAAGTCACCTTCCACAAAAACATGAAAATATCAGATTTGGATATAGTCACCAATCACAAAAAAGAAAAAGGAACAGAGGACTTGAATCAGAGTCAGACAGAGTGGTTCATATTAACGAACGTATCTTACGACGCTACTGAAAACATCTATGGTACACAGCCAAACGGAACGATAATAAGCGGAATAGAATCAACAGAAAACGTAACTGACTTGTGGAACACGGCTCCAACATCGCTTCGATATGGTTCAAGTACAGGGCAACGAAAATGGAACGTATCAAAACAAAACACGAACTTCACTCCTGACAACTTCACTCCGGACTGGTATCAGTTAGGATTCGATAATTATGCACCACAGACTGGAAACGACATAATAGTGAATTCTACGAACGAAATAATAAAAACCAATACTTATTTCGGATGGAACGAAACTACTACCACCCCAATTACGGTAAAAAAATACCAGATGCAATGGCAACCATTAGATAAGAAGGATAACAACCCGAAAAAAGCGGGGGACAGTGTAACTCTCAAAGTATTTTATCACAAAAAAGCGGAAGTGGGAGAGTTTAAAACACAGACAACCCCTTCGTTCTATGGTGTAGAAATACCGGAAATGACATGGTGGAATGCGTCATGGGTTACTGTAAAAAATAATAATATACCGAACGGAACAAGACCATTCCAGCTAAGTCTAAATATCAGCAACAATCCGGCTGGACTTGCAAGCAACGCAACTATGGTGAACATAAGCTGCCTTGCATTAAACTGTTCAGACCTTCGGTTCACTCTTGATAATACCACCGCATTAGCATACTGGTTCGAGACGAATGCTACATCATCGGGTAATGTAGGCAAGGTCTGGGTCAACGTGACGGGCAACGGTACGGTGAACATGTACTACGGGAATTCAGCAGCACCATGGGCGAGTGACGGAAACAGTACCTTTGATTTCTTTGATGACTTCAGTGGAGATTTAAGTAAATGGACGGTGGTGGGCACATGGAGTGTAACGAACGGAATAGTAACATCAACAACCTCAAACTGGGACTATATGAGACCATTATGGGGGAACACTACAATTAATAGAACCATAGAAATATATGTGAAAGCCAATACTCGTCCGGGCGGCAGTGTGTTACTTGGTCTTCAAGGTGTAAATGGATATTATTTTGACGATGATTCCTACAGTGGTGGAGGGTTGTATTATTTTTCATCCCTACAACGTGAATCTATACCGGCTGGTAACTGGTGGACGTTAAAATTAACAAATGATGGCATAACAGCTAAAGCATATCGTGATGATGTACTTAAATTTACAGATGTTCTATCCACTCATGTAAACGGAAGTTGGCAGTTCGGACATGGAACTACTGCAACAGCACACGATATGAGTTATGACTGGGTACGTGTAAGGAGATACTCAGCAATCTCAGAACCAGCATGGGTAAGCTGGAGTACCGAGCAGGATTTACGTCCACTCATCTCAAGCTGGAGCAACAACGCAACGAACTCGAATGCCACGACTATAACTATAAACGTGTCGACGGTTATAAAATTCAATGTGACGGCAGACCGGAATATAGATACATGGTCATGGTTCAAGGACGGAGTGAACCAGAGTATCAACTTCGATAATTTCACAACTTTTTGGGATACAAGGGGTGTAAAGAACATCACTGTCACTGCATACAATGCAACTAACGGCACATCAATAGCAAAGACGTGGGTAGTGAATTTAATAAGTACCGAGTTGTGGTGGGATACAGCGTGGAAGAATGTACGGGACAACAAATTAATAGACGGGGTGAGACCATTTCAGATGATGCTGAACATCAGCAACAATTCAGCAGGACTGGCTGGCAACGCAACGTATGTAAACATAAGCTGCCTTGCATTAAACTGTTCAGACCTTCGGTTCACTCTGGATAATTCCATTAATTTATCTTACTGGTTTGAAGTCAACACCTCAAATACATCAACATGGGGTCGGGTCTGGGTCAACGTGACGGGCAACGGTACGGTGAACATGTACTACGGGAATTCAGCAGCACCATGGGTGAATAATGGTGATACAACATTTATGGCATTCAGCACAGGAGTAGATTATGCCAATTGGACAGGTACGTCATCGAATGTGAATGGAGAATTGTATTTACAGTCAACTGGATTTAGTGCAAGCAGAAAGACATTTACTGCACCTATTTACAGACCGTTCATAATGGAAGCAAAATTCAACGAACTGTCCACAGCCAACCCAAGCACATCTTTTCTGTGGGATGACGGAACGGGAACGGCATGGGGTGCCAACAGGAATATAATGGTTGGGAGTAATGGTGTTAATACATGGTGGTACTCAACCTCAGACAACGTTATATCTTCCTCATATACACTGAACACATATTATATTGCTAAAGAGTCATACATTGGTGCAGATAATTACAGTCACCAATTAATTACTGCCAATCGTAGCGGTAGTTTGGGGTTAGTGACTGGAACGGCACATGTAACCGGAACAGAACTAAATCCAGTACCCTCTGTAGCTATAGCGTCCGGAAACGCTGCTTTCGTGAGAAACGATTACGTCTCGTGGTTATTTATTCGAAGCTACGCTGACCCGGAACCAGTTTGGGCAACATGGAGCGCAGAAACAACCGACGACACTACCCTTCCCATATATGTATCGTCATCATTCACTCCCACGCAAGGCAGTGTTGGAGAATCAACGACCCTTTCCGCTGATTTCGCAGATGAAACGAGTATTAGTTCAGCGATAGCATCCATCCAGACCCCGAACCTTTCAAGCAGTAACTATACGATGTCATGCACCCCATCAGGTACCAACGCCACATGTACTCTGAGTTATACAGATACCAGTGCTTCAGGAACCTATACTGTTTTGAACTTTTATCCAAAAGACGGTGGGGGTAACGAAGCAGAAGCCAACCCTTCATTAACATATCGGGTAACATCAGTTATCCAACCAGTCGATATCGTAAACGGAGTAACAGCTATCTTAAACACATCCACGCCAACAAACACGACTTTGGATGAACTAAAAGCAAACGGGATAACCACTTCGATTATCACTCTTGACTGGGACAATATTACATCAACGACATGGAACAATATGCTTCCCGGCATAAACTATTCATACAGTATTGGCATGAGGATAGCTCTTCGTTTGAATGTAGCGGGGAATTATAACAATACCCCGAACATAAACCGGGCAACCCTGAACGTTACTACCTATTTCCCTAACTTGAAAGTTGACCCATTCGAATCAGATATCCAGTGGATAGAATTCAATTTCACGAACGCTACAGCCACTGACGCCGAACGTGGTAATTTCTCGAATAAACTTTCCCAAAACATTACTGAACAGACGAACAACAAATTCCCAGTATATTCTATCCAGACCGTTACTGGTCTTGATGATATATACGTAAAAGTGAATCCATTAATATATTTAAATCTCATGAATGATGCGGATTTCGTATCTCAGGAATCCATAACTACGAGAGGGAATACAACCAGAAGTAGGGTTTATTCAGGTGCAGTAAACTTCACATTAATTAACCAGTACAAGACAACTATTATGAATCGGCTTAGAGGTACGATAGCAGGCACCCATCCATCAGAAACGTATGCCACGAACGTCAATAACGGCAGTAATGGATACGATATTATCCTGTACAATAATCAGTCATCTACCCAGAACAGAGTATTATCGGGTGTTACAGGTACGTATTTGGATACTACAGGTGATGTCTTGAGACAACTCCCGACATCAGGAACTCTTAATTTCAACGTTTCAGCAAACAGTTTCAGTTATATCACGAACGAAGCGATAGACCGGGTAGTATTGGGTACTTCATCCCACCTTGTTTTCAGTGCTCCGGTAACTACGAACGAAACGTTCATTCACGGTTCAAACTATTACGACGCATACATTTTCGCCGGTGCGGATACGGATATGAAAATAGAACTATTTGACCCGACGTACATAAAAACCCCATTAAGTATTGTGAATTATGCATGGTTGAACGCCTCCCAGTTAACGAATTATACAGATTATAAATACGTTATTATTGCAGACAAGAACGCAGCAGAAATCAATGCTACAATTGCCCAATCTCTTAACAATACGTACATATACGTTTCAGTTGGAGATTATGCGAATACTGATGTATGGCTTGCTGGTAAGAAAACAGAAGCCGAATGGGCAACGAGCCGGAGCTATAACGTGTTCATAGACGGTGTGGACATAGGTGTTGGCGGTACAAATTTCAGTACACGGGTAAAAGAACTCGTCAATCATATACGAGTAACGAAAGGGAAAAAAGTCATTCTGAACACGTATACTGTCTTTCAAGAATTCGCTACATTCGGAGACGTAGTAATGAAAGAATCCGCCTTTTCAAGATGGGGCGGTGACGTAAATGCCCCGACATATACATGGGAAGATATGGATTTAGAACAACAGAGAGCGAACTATTACAATTCCCACAATATTCCTGTCATTTTAATGTCTTTCGGTGCAGTTAATGATTTGGATAAAATGTATTTCGATTACATGGCAGGAGCCGTTTTGTACGGGTACAACGGCAATAATTCGTTCAGGTACGGTCAACCCAATTTCCAAAACCAGAAAGAAATTCGTGTTCCCGACCTCGGTACAATGCTTGAACCGGGATACACAACAACTTCTACAGCAGATTGGAACAGGTTATACGCAAATGGTCGGGTTCACATAGACCCGGTGAACCATACGGCATCAATAGACGACAATAAGACAGTGAATAACCTTTCAGTAGATATTTATCTTTACTCAGGCGGGGTAGGTACGGGCGACAAGAACGTTACGTTAACGGTTCATGAACCGAACGGTACTTTCCACAATTTGACTTACGGGAGCGAAACTACCGGTGTCTGGACATGGAAAAACATTCCTTTATCAACAAGTGATTATAAATCGCACGGGATATACAATGTTTATTTCGATACAAGAGCGACCGGAGCAGGCGGCTGGAATTTCATAGGTAAAGACAACACGGCGAATACAGGCACTCATAGTTGGTATGATACTTCATCAGTGAACCTGAACGCCACGAACGATTCACTATACACTTGGAATTCATTAGGAAATGCTATTCAGTGGATGGTACGGTTAAACGTAAACTATACAACAGCGAATCAGATAGATTCTCTGAACGTTTCAAGAATTAGTCAGACAACAACGAAACTGGGTGCGAATTATACAATAAACGTGACTGGTACGGACGAGGTGAACGCTTCAATATACGTCATGACTGAAACGATAATTACGTCAAGTATCACGAACATCTGGTTCATGGCTATGAACGGGTCATGGATAGCAGGCAATATACCCATTGGGAACACTACAGACATCAATGCATCAATAATACTTGACTGGACATACACTGTGATAGACGGGTACACTTACGGCGTTGTAACGAGCGTAATAGATTCCACCCGAACTCTCGTTCGGTTCCTGTTCCCTCACTTATCTTCTCAGGAAGCAATAGTCACGATACAGACTCCACAGATAATCGATTGGAGTAATAACGTTACGAATAACGATTCATTAACTCCCCGACTCAATTTCTCAGCAGCAATATACTTTTTTGCTACCTCCGACCAAGACATCCTGACGTGGGAATGGTTCAGGGATGGAGTAGACCAGAGCAATAACTTGTATGATTTCACGACATCATGGGACACTCTCGGTGAAAAGACCATTAACATGACCGCATCGAATGATAACGGCACGTCCTCGACGAAAACATGGGTAGTGACTGTCAGTGATATAACGAATCCATGGTTAGCAAACGAATCAGTCAAAGCTCCTGCAATAGCATTAAATGCGAGCAATACCCTTTTCGCCAATTTCACGGACGATACGAATATCAGTTCAGCGATTATCCGTCTTCAGGCACCCAACGCAACTGAATCAGAATACGCCATGTCTTGTAGTGCGAACGGGAATACTTCGACCTGTTCCCATGTAACCAAGGATACGGGTGATTACGGGACGTACACTATTCTTCATTATTCAATCACGGACGGTTCTGCACATACGGTAAACATTAGTGCCACGACTTCATTTTTAGTATCCACGTCCCCGAAAATCATTGAATGGAGTAATACACTGACCCAGAACAGTACTTTATCAGATATCCGGGCGAACATTTCAGTTTCAATTGGATTTACTATCACCACGGACGCTATAGTTCAGTATTATACATGGTGGAAAGACGGTATAGTTCAGGCTGGTGAAACCGGTCAATTATTTACGACTTCATGGAATACATTGGGGTATAAGAACGTGAGCGTTACGGCCACGAACCAGTTCGGGTCATCTCTGGCGAAAGAATGGGTCTTGAACGTATCTGATGTAACTGCTCCATGGTTAACTTCAAGCAGTGTAGATTCGAACAATTTCTACGTTATCGGCTATCCAGTCACTATCAACGCAATATTCCAAGATGATACGAATATCAGTTCAGTAAAGGTACGAATAATAAACCCTGACGCTTCTCAAGCGAACTGGACAATGACTTGTGGTATAAGTGGAAGTACAGCGAACTGCAACCTTATATACACAACCACAATGGCTGTAGGTACTTATCAGATAGCATCATTTTATCCTGTAGATGGGACAGGGAATCAGAGGAACGTAACTCCTTCCCTTTCATTCACGACCCAGCCTCCCACAACAGGGGGTACTACGGGCGACCCAGAACCCAGTACTGGTGGCGGTGGAGGCGGTGGTGGCGGTGGAAGTCCAGTCCCACAACCAACTCCTGTGATTTCAGTATCCCCGGAATCTTTACTCAACTTCACAGATATTCGGGAAGGGGCTACTGAACCCATGGCAATAGATATTGCCACATGCCTGACAGATTCGCTCGTGATGACGAATAAATGTTCATCATTGAATTACGGTATAGTTGTAGAACCGTTCAATTGGTGGGTAGCGATAGGAGCATACATATTTTCATTAGGTGTAATAACTATTCAGAGTATCAGATTAGACCGAAAACGAGAATGGTTAACGGAAACTCTAATTTACGGGACGTTAACGGTAATAATTTCTGCAATTCTGGTATCCGTGGGTTTCAACGTTTATGTCATGAATTATCTCATGGATTCACCGAAATATTTCTATACATTCCTGAACTTCGGAATTATCGGTGCATTTATTGCCTTAGTAGGCGATAGTTATTATTATAGGAAAGACAGAAAGAGATATAATCTGAAAACAAAAATATCCATACTGGACGGAATTCGATGATTAGCACCAAAAAAGTTACTGAAATAATGTTTATAGCATTAACGGTCATGGTTCTTGCATCAGGCATATCATCGGCAGCAACAGATATCGAATATAAGAAAGGAACTCATGTCAAGCAGGCACTGGAAGTATTAAATGTGAAAGAAATTCAGTTCATAGCTGAATGTGATGGAGTAATGACAATATCAAATTCAGAGAACAGGATAGATATTCTTTCATCATGCAGACCGAGAAACTTGTACGTACAGTTCATTGTTCCGAACGACCGGGCAGTGTATCAGACCAAAGATACAGGGGGTAAGAAAATCGCTCTCCGGATATTACAGAAACGGATAGCCGTATCTGGAGACGGAAAATATAACGTTATATTAACAAAACCAGAATCGACAGGACGATTCGAGTTTTTCGGAGACTTACTGAATCAGAACGACGATTTTACTATTGAGAATGCCGCTGACCAAACTCTAAAAGCTAACATTCAGACAATAAGTATAGACACGATTTTTCAAAAAGACGAACAATTATACAATTTTTTAATAGCCACTAACCTTTCAGCAACAGACCAGAAAATTTTCAATCGTTTCAAGAACGCAATGGAAGTTACTGGTTTGGCTGGAGTATCGAACCAAATCTTTGCATTATTTGATGACCTGAAAAATACAGTGAACAGTATCATCGGAGGAAAATAGAGATATGCTGATAGACCTGATAATAGCGGCAATTTTTATAATAATCATTACTGCCGTTATTTGTCAGGTAGTTGACGGGGCGTATGCTGAATCTGTCTTTATTGGAATAATCATTTTAATAATAGTAATTTATGAATTCGATACAATTCGGATAGTGAACACATCCCCAATCTTTTCATTGGCAATTTCGGCACTCTTGATATCCGCTGTGGGGACTTTATTATCCATGGTAGTCCACAGAACAGCCCATTGAGTATTCTGCACGTAAACCAACCAGAAATCAAAGCGTAAGTTTTATATTCTTTATCTTTCAACTTAATCTCTTACTGGAAACAGGATTTCAGGTGGTGTTTTCAATAACACGCACCGAGAGGTACGATTATGGAGAAAACAGGAATACAGGAACAGGGAATAGTAGATAAACAGTTCTTAGAGACTCGTTGTAGTGAATCATGTTCTTGGGATAAATGGTTTAAAGGTGGTTGCAATTGCCCGGCACAGTCTCGATTGGTCACAGAATTAAAACGGGACAGAGTTCATGAGATGTTTTTAGACCTTGTTATTGGAATGGGGGCTTTTAACTGCTACAACGAATCATTCACAAACATGAACAATCATAACATTAAGCGACCGGGAAAAAACGATTGATAAGAAAGTGATTTTCCGGTCGTCGTTAACTATTTGAACCCTCAACGCATATAAACATATTGATAAGAAAGTGATTAAACATGAATAACAACCCAGATACGATTCCAATCAACTGCGAAATTCCATCAGAGCTTCATGCTATGATGATTGATTATAAATCAATCGTAAACCACTTAATCACTTTCGGGATACACCACAAACTTGGCTTGGAGCGACATTATTATCCAATCGCTGTTGGTGACAATAGCGGAAAGCCAAAACCTATTCCACCCTTTAGAGAACTCAGAGATGGTAATTTGGTGTGGTTTAAAGAATTTTACGGGAAGTATCCGGTTCATTATCTTGGTTCAGCCTCTTCCTTTACGATGCAATTGATAAAATCGTGGCGAACCTTGGGTGGGGACATTACTGCACTTCCTCATCTCAGGAAACCGATAGCACGGCTTGATAACGACCTTTATAGCATTAAGAAAACAGGCAATAAGTTACAGATAGAGGTTAAGACTGCTCCCCGAAAATCCATAGTTATAGAAACAGAAGTGAATCATCGTCATTGGGGTGCGTGGTCTCAGAATAGAAATGGTGCATTGGTTATCGTTCCTGACGGGCTTCGGCTTTGTTTCACAGACGATAC
>Ga0180732_1001305_pt1 | contig 15823 bp, 12 predicted proteins | sample KR11_01MetaG_FD_148674 | JGI IMG/M metagenome (GOLD analysis project Ga0180732, IMG submission 148674) | Groundwater microbial communities from the Olkiluoto Island deep subsurface site, Finland - KR11_0.1 MetaG | ecosystem: Environmental > Aquatic > Deep subsurface > Groundwater | place...
CCATTGAGGAGGCACAAATTATTATTTTAGGCCCTGGCTCACTCTATACGAGCATTATACCTAATCTCCTGATAAAAGAGATCACCGATAGCATTATTGCTTCGGGGGCAATTAAAATATACGTCTGCAATGCCATGGCCCAGCCCGGTGAAACAGATGGCTATAGCGCATCTGACCATATAAAGGCGCTAATCCGGCACAGTCACGGCCGTATTTTCGATTACTGCATTTTAAATACAGGAGAAATTTCCAAGGATGCACTCAAACGTTATGCGCAAGAGGATTCTTATCCTGTGGTAAATGATACAAAAAAAATCGAAAGCATGGGTTATCGTATAATTGAAGATGACATCATTATTGCCAAAGATGTCGTAAGGCATGACCCTTTAAAATTAGCCAAAGTAATCATAAGTTTTATTGAAGAAGTTTAACTCTGGGGTTTACCATGGCCTCAATTAAGAAGAAGTTAATTGTAAACAATAAGCAGGGCTTACATGCCCGGCCTGCTGCATTATTTGTGCAAATTGCTAATAAATTTGATGCGCGTATAACAGTCAAGCGCGATAAAGAAAGAGTGAACGGTAAATCTATTATGGGTATTCTTATGTTAGGCGCAGAAAAGGGTAGCGCGATAACGATTGAAGCCGAAGGCGATGATGCAAATCTCGCTATATTAGAGCTAGAAAAAATAGTTAACAGCGAAGAGTAAGTGAGGACATAAGTTATGGAGACAGCTATTGATTAGCTAATCAACATAACTTATATGTCCGAACTTACCCTTGACATTTTGAGGCGAATAGAAAGAAATAAAATGTCAAGGGTTAAATTCGCACAATAACTTATGTCGTAGCAGATTAAAATAGTTGCTCCATAAGTTATGTGCTCATTTAAAATGATACAACTTAAAGGCATAGCTGCGGCCGCAGGAATAAGTGTCGGACCCGCATATAAAATAGGCAGGGAAGAATTCACTGTCCCTAAACAATCCATAAAACCAGAAGAAATTCCTCTTCAGATTCAGCTCTTTGAAGAGGCGCTGATCAAAACCCGCAAAGAAATCGTAGAATTACAGAAGAGGATTGCTGTTGATATGGGGCAGGAACAGGCTGAGATTTTTGATGCCCACCTTCTGGTTCTTGAAGACCGCATGATTATCGAAGAGGTAATCTTGCGCCTGAAGCAGGAATGCGTAAATGTAGCTTATATATTCTCCGAGGTTTTAAAGAAATACATTAATGTCTTTTCTAAAATTGAAGATGAGTATTTAAAAGAACGCGTCGCAGATGTCAATGATGTAGGCAAGAGGATATTACATAATCTTTTGGGTAAGGAACGCAAGGGTTTCGAGGATTTAAAAGAAAAAGTAGTGGTAGTGGCGCATGACCTTTCTCCGTCTGATACCGCAGCAATGCATAAACAGAAAGTCTGTGCATTTATTACGGATATCGGAGGCAAGACTTCCCACACCGCTATTATGGCTAAATCCTTGGAAATACCCGCGGTTGTCGGTGCCCAGGAGGCAACCACAAAGATTAAGGCAGGCGATATTCTGATAGTTGACGGCGGCACAGGCACGGTAATTATAAACCCTGATGAAGAAACCCTGCAAGCGTATCAGCGAGAGGAGCTGAAACTCAAAGGAATAACGGAAGGCTTTTTATCAGTAAAGGACCTTCCGGCAGTTACCCTTGACGGTAAATTAGTAGATATAGTCGCAAACATTGAGTTACCCGAGGAAGTTCCTTCCGTAAAACTTCATGGTGCACAGGGCATCGGACTTTACCGCACAGAGTTCTTCTATATGAACAGAAAAGACTTACCCTCGGAAGAAGAACATTACCAGGCTTACAAGTACGTTGCCGAGGAGATGAATCCGCTTCCGGTAATTATTCGCACGCTGGATTTGGGCGGAGATAAATTTCTCTCCCAGTTTGAAATGCCGAAAGACATGCAGCCTTTCTTAGGCTGGCGGGCGATTAGGTTTTGCCTTGCCCGGCCCGATATATTTAAAGTGCAGCTGAGGGCAATACTACGCGCATCAGTACACGGGAAGTTAAAACTTATGTATCCGATGATCTCCGGTATCGAAGAATTGCAACAGGCAAAAAAGATACTGGATGAGGCAAAAAAAGAATTGAAGGATAGAGGCATACCATTTGATAATGATATTGAGGTAGGCGCAATGATCGAAGTCCCTTCGGCAGCCATGACTGCGGATCTCTTGGCAAGGGAAGTAGATTTTTTTAGTATAGGTACTAATGATCTTATCCAGTATTCTCTGGCAGTTGACCGTACCAATGAAAAGGTAGCTTATCTGTATGAACCCGCTCATCCTGCGGTTTTACGGTTGATTAAGAATATAATCGATGCAGCGCATGACGCAGGGATCAGGGTGGGAATGTGCGGAGAAATGGCTAGTGAACCCGCTTTTGTATTGGTACTTTTAGGTTTAGGATTGGATGAGTTCAGTATACCGCCGCTGGTTATTCCTGAAGTAAAGTATATAATTCGCTCGATTAAACTGAGTGACGCGCAGAATATCGCTAAAGAGGCATTGAAATTATCTACCGGAAAAGAAGTAGAGAAGTTCAGTCAGGTTAAATTAAGGGAGATTTTAGGATGAATCCCGTTAGAAAAATTGAGTTCTAACGGTAACGCAAAATGAATTTATAAAGGAAATAATATGGTTTATTATATAGAAAGGTAGTTTTCTAACGGGATGAAAAGACCTCCGAGTTTAGCAAATATAAAAAAGTTCGATAAATCAAATATGTTAAATCTGCTATTGGATTTTCCTTTACAATGCAAACAGGCTTATGATATTGCCAAAGCCAGCCAATTGCTCTTTAAAAGTGAGGATTTTACAAAAATAGTTTTTGCGGGGCTAGGCGGTTCAGCTATCGGCGCCGACTTGGTGAGATCATATTTATATTTTGAAAGTAAAATCCCCATTAGTGTCTGTCGGGAATATGAATTACCCGCTTATGTGGATAACTCTACGCTTGTATTTATTTCGAGCTATTCCGGTAACACCGAAGAAACTTTGAGCGCATATCAACAGGCAAAGGAAAAAGGTGCCTCTTTAATTCTTATTTCATCGGATGGGGCATTAAAAGATTATGCCACAAAAGATAATATTACCTTTATCGAAATACCGAGAGGTTTACCGCCGCGGTGTGCCTTGGGATACCTGAGCATTATACCTCTTGCTGTATTGAATAAGTTAGGTGTGGTTTCTGATATAGCGCCATCTATTAGCGAGACGGTCGAAGTTTTAGAGGAACTAAAGAATAAAAATCTTAATGCAGCAATAGGCCAAAAGGATAATATTGCTAAATATATTGCCGATAAATTATTTAATAAGTTTCCGGTTATTTATTCCAGTTCCATACATTTCGATACGGCGGTAACGCGCTTAAGATGCCAGCTTAACGAGAATTCTAAAAGCTTGGCCTCAACTCATGTGTTTCCTGAGATGAACCATAACGAGATTATGGGTTGGCAGAGCCCTAAGAAATTATTCAAGAATTTTGTAGTGTTAATGCTTAGAGATAAAGATATGCATCGGCGCGTAACCACAAGGATGGATATAACAAGAGGCATTCTTAAGGACGAAGACATTTCGGTTTTAGAAATCTGGTCGCGGGGTCAAAACCTATTGAGTAGAATTTTTTCCTTAATATATATAGGCGATTTCATCTCGTTTTATCTGGCAATACTTTATGGAATCGATCCTACGCCCGTGGATAGGGTTACTTATCTAAAGAAAAGATTAGCAGAGAGTAAATGAAAGCATTAATTCTGGCAGCAGGCTATGCTACGCGACTATATCCCTTAACCAAGGAATATCCTAAGCCGCTTCTTGAGATGGGCAAAAGGCCCATAATCAATTATATTATAGATAAACTCGAAGCTTTAGATGATATAGATGAGATTCTTGTAGTGACAAATAGCAAATTTATGCCCCAGTTTAAGAAATGGCGAAGCCTCATGAGAAGCAGAAAACACATCAGTTTAGTAAATGATTTGACAAAAAGCCATAGTGCCAGGCGCGGCGCAATCGGCGATATAAATTTTGTGATTAATAAGAAATGCCTCAAAGACGACCTTTTGGTCATAGGAGGAGATAACCTATTCGACGGTGATTTAAAGGAATTTTTGTCTTTTGTTAAGGGTAATCCCAGTCCCGTAATAGGCGCTTATAATATAAAGGATATAAGCCAGGCAAAAAAATACGGCGTAATTAAACTGGGCGCAAAATTTAAACTCATTGATTTTAAGGAAAAACCTGAAAATCCCGAATCGACCTTAATTGCGATGTGCCTTTATTATTTTCCCAAAGAGAAGCTAAGATTAATTAAAGAATATTTAAACCCCGTTAGAAATACCAAATCTCTAAAGAAAAGAAACAAGATTTCTAACGGGGTAAATAGCAGGACAGACAAACGCGACGCTACAGGTTTCTACATAGATTGGTTAAGGAAGAAAGTTGCGGTTTACGGATTTGTGTTTGATGGTTTCTGGTATGATATCGGGGACCATAAGTTTTACCGGGAAGCAAAACAGAGATTTCAAATGAAGCCCAGACTTATGGAGTGATAACGAGCATAAGTCTGCAGGCTGAATTTGATACTTGACATTTTTTTCAAGCATTTTGAGAATGGAAAATGTCAAGTATTTAATTCGCACAAGCAAGGTAGTTATTCAAAGAAGATTGATACTTGACATTAAAAATGTCAAGTATCAAGTGCTCATTAAAGGAGGAGAGTTATGGCAGTGCGTAAGCATTTTTTTACTTCTGAGTCAGTGGGAGAGGGGCATCCGGATAAGGTATGCGACCAGATATCCGATGCTATACTTGATGATGTGCTCAGGCAGGACCCTTATGGCCGGGTTGCCTGTGAAACATATGTAACCATGGGGCTTTTGATTGTCGGCGGTGAGATTACCACTACTGGCTTTGTTGATGTGCATAATCTTACCCGCAACCTGCTAAAAGAGATAGGTTATACCCATCCTAAATACGGGTTTGATTATCATACCTGTGCAGTAATAAATACCATACACAGCCAATCTCCGGATATTGCTCAAGGAGTGGATAAAGGCGGTGCCGGTGACCAGGGGTTTATGGTAGGTTTTGCCTGCCGCGAAACAGAAGAGTTGATGCCCTTGCCTATAATGCTTTCTCATAAATTAGTGCGTAGAATCGCGGATGTAAGAAAGCAAGCTATATTAAAATATTTAGGGCCGGATTGCAAATCTCAGGTAACCGTAGAATATCACGATGGTCATCCTAAAAGAGTGGATTCCTGTGTTTTAGCCTGTCAACATACCGAGGAGATACTCGATGCTACGAAAGATAAAATTACCAAAAAAGCGCGTCAAGAATTAATTGATGTAATTGCCAAGCCCATATTAAAAGAATACATTGATAAAGATACGAAATATTATGTTAACGAGACAGGAAAGTTTGTGGTGGGCGGACCGCAATCAGATACAGGCATGACAGGTAGAAAGATAGTCGTAGATACCTATGGCGGCGTAGTCGCACCCGGCGGCGGAGCTTTTTCGGGTAAAGACCCGACAAAAGTAGACCGCTCTGCAGCCTATATGGCAAGATACGTTGCCAAAAATATTGTGGCAGCGGGCCTTGCAGAGAAATGCTTGATACATCTGGCCTATGTAATTGGCCGGGCTGATCCCTTGGCGATTATGGTAGATACATCCGGGACGAGCAAGCTTACCGAGAGCGCATTTATAAAGCTCATCAGGAATAACTTTGAATTGACACCCCAGGGAATGATTAAAGAGTTAGACCTTTTAAGGCCCATATACAAGAAGACTGCCTGTTATGGACACTTTGGCAGGACAGAACCCGAATTCAGCTGGGAGAGTATAGACAAGGCTAAAACGTTAAAGAAGCAAGCAGCCAAACTATAAATAAAATAAAACAGAGACGCTTTCCAACCCAAAGAGGAAGGTGTCTTGAAGCTGAACTGGAAGGTGTACCCAAAGAGACTTTTCAGTCCAAAGAGAGTACAGGTTCCCGATTGGCTCGGAAAGCGTCTCTAAAACTAATCGAGGGAGATATATGGATTCTAATATCAAGGATATAAACTTAGCAAAAAAAGGTGCCTTAAGGATTGAATGGGCGAGGCAGGATATGCCGGTATTACGCCTGATTGAGGAGCGTTTCGCAAAAGAAAAACCTTTGAAGGGGATGCGCCTTGCAGCTTGTTTACACGTTACCACCGAAACAGCAAATTTAGCCAGGGCTCTTAAGGCAGGGGGCGCCGAAGTTTATCTTTGTGCTTCTAACCCGCTTTCGACTCAGGATGATGTTGCCGCGGCACTAGTGAGATATTTAAAGATTTCCTGTTTCGCGATTAAGGGAGAAGATAATAAGACTTATTATAAACATATAAAATCCGTACTGGAAGCTAAGCCGCATATCACTATGGATGATGGCGCGGATTTAGTTTCCGTTATACACAAGGAAAAGAAATTCTTCCCTTTGGGCGGTACGGAAGAGACAACTACGGGCGTAATAAGGTTACGCGCAATGCAGAAAGAAAGGGTGCTTAAATACCCGATTATCGCGGTTAACGACGCGCAAACCAAGTATTTGTTTGATAACCGATACGGCACAGGCCAGTCTACGTTAGATGGGGTAATCCGTGCTACCAACCGGTTAATCGCAGGTTTGAATGTGGTAATCTGCGGATATGGCTGGTGCGGTAAGGGGGTGGCAATGCGCGTTTCGGGCTTAGGCGCTAAAGTAATCGTAGTTGAAGTTGACCCCTTGCGGGGCCTGGAAGCAAACATGGACGGATACCAAGTGATGACAATCAGCGATGCGGCGAGAATCGGCGATATTTTTATTACCCTTACCGGAGATATAAATGTAATCCGCAAAGAACACTTCCTGAAGATGAAGGATGGGGCGATTGTAGCTAATTCCGGACATTTCAACGTGGAGATAGATATACCGGCGTTAGAAAAGTTAAGCAGAAAGAAAAGACGGATACGCGATTTCGTGGATGAATACGACCTGGGTAACGGCCGTAAGGTCTATCTTTTAGGCGAAGGCCGGCTGATAAATCTGGCGGCTGCCGAAGGCCATCCGGCGCAGGTGATGGATATGTCTTTTGCCAACCAGGCGTTAAGTGCCGAGTACATCGCTAAACACCACAAAGAATTGAAGAAAGAAGTTTATAAAGTCCCTGAGGCAATTGACAGGGATATTGCGGCGTTAAAGTTGAAGTCGATGGGTATTAAAATAGATACCTTGACCAAAGAACAAGAAAAATACCTTTCAAGTTGGGAATTGGGCACATGATTAAACGCATAGCAGTTTTGACTACCGGCGGCGACGCCCCAGGCATGAATGCGGCAATTAGAGCTGTGGTGCGTTGCGCTATAAATAACAAATTAGAAGTTATGGGCGTATTCCGTGGCTGGTCGGGTTTAATTAATGAAGAGATGAAGCTATTGGACCATCGTTCCGTTTCTGGAATCATTAATCAAGGCGGCACGATTCTTAAAACCGCACGCTGCCCGGAGTTTGAAACTGAAGAAGGGCGCAAGAGGGCATTTGATACAGTAAAAAAGAACGCCATAGATGGCCTGATTGTGGTCGGGGGTGATGGTAGTTTTAAGGCCGCACATATATTTGGCAGGAAATATAATGTGCCTTGTATTGGCATACCCGCTTCCATTGATAATGATATTAATGGCATAGATGCCACTATCGGTTCGGATACCGCTATAAATACGGCACTTGCTGCTATTGATAATATTCGCGATACTGCAACTTCTATGGAGAGAATCTTTGTGGTTGAGGTTATGGGCAGGGAATCCGGCTATATTGCTTTACAGGTTGCTTTAGCCGGCGGTTGTGAAGATGTAATAATCCCGGAGAAAAGATTCAATTTAGAAAATATCTGTCACGATATTGTGGAAGGAAACTTAAGAGGTAAAATAAGCTGGATTATTGTTGTAGCTGAAGGCGCAGGGAGCGCCTTTGATATTGCCAAGAAAATAACTGAGATGACGAGCCTGGAAACCCGAGCTGTAGTTTTAGGGCATGTTCAAAGAGGAGGCCGTCCTACAGCCGCAAGCCGCGATTTAGCCCTGCATCTTGGCCAAGAAGCAGTTGATTGTTTATTAAGAGGAGAAAAAGACTTGGCCGTGGGTTTCTGTTGTAGCAAGATAACTACTGTGGATTTTGAAGTTGCTATACAGAAGAAAGAATTAAAATTTGATACCTGGTATAATTTAATTAAGATATTGACTTAGAGGAGGAATTCCGTTATGGGTAGAAGGCCGCTGGATATTGAGAGAGTTGTCATGGACTTAATTATGAGTGATGACCCCGCAATAAAAAAGAACCTCGCAGGGAGGATTTTTGATATTGCTTATAAAAAAGGGATTTATCCTTCCAGTATTCATCAGTTTTATATGGCACGGGGAAGAAATGAATTCAGTAGGTTTACCCCGTTAGAGACTATAGATAGACGGGAAAAAGATAAGGTGTCTCTAACGGGGTTTACTGTTCCCGCCATAAATTTAAGAAGTATGACCTATGATTTAGCAAAGGCAATATTTAGAGTGGCTAAAAAAAATAACTGCGCGGCATTTATCTTTGAAATTGCCAAATCCGAAATGGGTTATACTGCTCAACCACCCATAGAATATTCAGCAGTGGTCTTAGCTGCAGCAATAAAAGAAGGATACAGTGGGCCTGTATTTATTCAGGGCGACCATTTTCAGGTGAATGCAAAAAAATTCCAAGATAGCCCTGATGGAGAACTGGATGGTCTTCGTGCCTTAATCAGTGAATCTATCGCAGCAGGATTCTATAATATTGACATTGACTCATCTACCTTGGTAGATTTATCAAAAACTGCTGTAAAAAAACAGCAGTTTTTGAATTACGAAGTCTGTGCAAAACTCACGCAGTTTATCCGTCAAATTCAACCGCGAGGTGTTGAAGTTTCTGTAGGCGGTGAAATCGGGGAGGTAGGTGGCAAAAACTCTTCGCCTGAAGATTTGCGGGCATTTATGCTTGGGTTTAGGGAAAGGCTGCGCAAAGGGCGTACAGGTATCAGTAAGATAAGCATTCAGACAGGCACCTCTCACGGAGGCGTAGTTTTACCCGACGGAACAGTGGCGCAGGTTAAATTAGATTTTGATACGCTCAAGACACTCTCTGCTATAGCCAGGAGCGAATATGGTTTAGCTGGTGCTGTGCAACACGGGGCATCAACTTTGCCTGCCGAGGCATTTCATAAATTCCCCGAGTGCGATGCGGCTGAAGTGCACTTGGCCACAGAATTTCAAAATATGATTTATGAAAGCAAACATTTTCCGCAGGAATTAAAAGCAAAAATTTATGAATGGCTGAAAATAAACGCTGCTTCAGAGAAAAAGGAAGGCGAAACCGAAGAGCAGTTCTTCTATAAGACACGCAAAAAGGCATTAGGCCCTTTTAAGAAAGAGATTATGTCATTGCCGCCTGAGGTACGCGATGCCATTGCCGGTGAAATTGAAGAGAAATTTGATTTTCTGTTTAAACAATTAAATTCAGTAAATAATAAAGATTTAGTAGATAAATATGTCATCTTGAAGCGGGTAATTATGCGTAAAAGAAAAGAAGATACAAAAGCAGTGCAGCACGATACCGAAGGAGCAGATTAAGGAAAATGGGGTCAGAATTATTTTTCTCTGGCTTCATTTTAAATAAGAAAAATAATTCTGACCCCATTTTCCCCTTAAAGAGAGAGGATAACGATGCGTTCTGATAAAATCAAAAAAGGTTTAGAACGGGTGCCGCACCGGGCGCTTTTACATGCCACTGGGCTAAGCAGAAAAGATTTAGAAAAGCCTTTTATCGGCGTGGCTACTTCTTTTACGGATTTAATACCCGGGCATATCGGTATGCGGGACTTAGAGCGTTTTATTGAACGCGGAATCTGTTACGCAGGGGGCGTGCCATTTCTCTTTGGTGTGCCCGGTATCTGCGACGGAATTGCTATGGGCCATCTGGGTATGTGTTATCCCCTGGCTTTAAGAGAAATAGTCGCTGATACTATTGAGATAGTCTGTAATGCCCATCAATTAGACGGAATTGTTTGTTTGACTAATTGCGATAAAATTACACCGGGCATGCTTATGGGTGTGGCACGGTTAAATATCCCGGCAATTATTGTTACTGCCGGGCCTATGCTTTCCGGACGCTATAAACAGAAGAAACTTGCCTTTGTTCATGACACCTATGAGGCATTGGCAAGAGCAAAAAAAGGCGATATATCTAGCGCAGATTTAGCTTGTTTAGAGATAGAGGCCTGTCCCGGAGCGGGTTCCTGTCAAGGCCTATACACCGCGAATACCATGGCCTGTATTACAGAGACAATGGGGATGTCTTTACCGGGAACTGCTACAGCATTGGCAGTGTCGGCAAAGAAACGCCGTATTGCACAGGCGAGCGGAGAACGCATTGTGGAATTAGTAAAAAAGAACATTACTCCTTTAAGTATTATCAATAAGAAATCCTTAGAGAATGCTATTATCGTGGATATGGCTCTGGGCGGCTCAAGCAACACTGTTTTGCACCTGATGAGTATTGCTCACGAAGCAGGGATAAATTTGGGCCTTGAGACTTTTGATAAGATTAGTAAAGTCACGCCCCATATTACAAATTTAGAACCTGCGGGTACCCATTTTATGGAGGATTTGGAATATGCAGGCGGAATTCCTGCGGTGCTAAAGAGATTGAAAAGTAAGTTAAATAACACGGTAACAGTGAGCGCAAGAAAGATATTTGATATTGCCGATACTGCTGAGATCTCTGATGAGGAAGTAATCCGGCCTTTAACGTGCGCTTATCATAAACAGGGCGGTATTGCTGTTTTGTACGGAAATCTTGCTCCCGACGGAGCAGTGGTAAAGCAGTCAGCAGTGAGCCCTAAGATGATGAAATTTCAGGGTGCGGCACGCGTGTTTAACCGGGAAGAAGAGGCAATGCGGGCAATCTTGGGCCGTAAAATAAAAAAAGGAGATTGCATTGTCATCCGCTACGAAGGCCCTTCTGGCGGACCGGGTATGCGCGAGATGCTCGCTCCTACTTCGGCGATTGTGGGTATGGGCTTAGCTGAATCCGTTGCCCTGATTACCGACGGAAGATTTTCCGGAGGGACAAAAGGCCCTTGTATCGGCCATATTTCACCTGAAGCCTCAAGCGCAGGACCGATTGCGATTTTAAAAGACGGTGATATAATTAATATTGATATACCCAACAGGAAATTAGAAGTTAAACTGAGTGAGGCAGAAATAGAAAAAAGATTTAAAACATGGAGACCTATTCCGCCAAAAATTAAAACCGGTTATCTTGCGCGTTATTCTAGATTGGTGAGTTCGGCGGATAAAGGAGCAGTTCTGAGATGACAGGCGCAGAAATATTAATTGAGTGTTTAAAGCGCGAAGGCGTCCAAGTAATGTTTGGTTATCCAGGGGGTTCAGTTTTGCCTCTTTTTGATAAGCTTTACGACGCAGATATAAAGTTTATTCTTACGCGGCATGAACAGGGAGCAGCCCATGCTGCAGATGGATACGCCCGGGCAACTGGAAAGGTTGGGGTGTGTCTGGCTACCTCTGGTCCTGGAGCAACTAATCTGACTACTGGCATTGCCAATGCCTATATGGATTCCATTCCTATGGTAGCCATTACCGGGCAGGTAAAGACATTCTTAATCGGTAACGACGCCTTTCAGGAGGCAGATGTTACAGGCATTACCCGTCCGATAACTAAACACAATTATTTAGTCAAGGATGTAAAGGATTTAGCGCGTATTGTGCGTGAGGCATTTTATATTGCTTCAACCGGCCGTCCGGGCCCGGTCTTAATCGATATTCCGGTTGATGTCCAGCAAAAAGATATAGAATTCATCTGGCCAGAGGAAGTAGATATCCGTGGTTATAAACCCACTTATTTTGGTCATCCCGGTCAGATTAAAAAAGCAGTTCGGTTGATTGCGGAGTCTAAAAAACCACTTATTTATGCCGGAGGCGGAACAATTACATCCGGTGCTTATAATAAATTAAGAGAATTAGCAGAGAAGATTCAGGCGCCTGTAACCATGACTCTTATGGGTTTAGGCGGTTTTCCCGGGACACACGAACTTTCTTTAGGGATGCTCGGTATGCACGGCACAGCCTACGCCAATCATGCGATTATGGAATCAGATTTGATTATTGCGGTGGCTGCGCGTTTCGATGACCGGGTTACCGGCAGGCTTGATGCCTTTGCACCACACGCCAAGATTATCCATATTGATATTGACCCGGCTTCCATTAGCAAAAATGTAAAAGTAGATATTCCCATCGTAGGGGATGCCAAGAATATTCTGGGACAATTATTGGAAGAGATAAAAAAAGTCCCTGATACATCAGATTGGCGCAAGACCATTGAATCCTGGAAGAAAAAACATCCGTTACAATATAAAGATGACGCTAAAATTAAACCACAATACGTTATTGAACAAATTTACGAAGCTACTGGCGGAGAAGCCATTATTACTACGGAAGTCGGTCAGAACCAGATGTGGGCATGCCAATGGTATAAATATATTCATCCGCGCACATTTATATCAAGCGGCGGATTAGGCACGATGGGTTTTGGTTTTCCTGCCGCAATAGGTGCTAAAATGGGTTGTCCTGAAAAAATTGTTTTTGATATTGCAGGCGACGGCTCAATCCAGATGAATATCCAGGAACTGGCTACCTGCATCTCGAACAAAATAAATGTAAAGGTCGCTATATTAAATAACGGTTATTTAGGAATGGTGAGGCAGTGGCAGGAATTATTTTACAAGAAGCGCTATTCTTATACCTGTATAACCGGTCCGGATTTTGTGAAATTAGCAGAGAGTTACGGTGCGCTAGGTTTACGGGCTACTAAAAAGGAAGAAGTGCGGCCGGCAATTGAGAAGGCCCTCTCAGCAGATAACACTGTATTTATTGATTTCCATATCGAACCCGAAGAAGATGTCTTTCCGATGGTTCCGGCAGGCGAAGCTATTAACCGTATGATTGGCGGGATGGCATAGTAAATTCAAAATGCAAAATGTAAAATTATAATTTAAAATTTTTAATTTTGAATTGTGATTTTACATTTTAAATTTGAGGAGCGATAGCGACGAATGAGACATACAATTTCAGTTTTAGTGGAAAATAAATTTGGAGTACTTGCACGCATCGCCGGTTTATTTAGCGCACGCGGTTATAATATCGCCTCTTTAGCGGTCAGTGAAACATTGGATCCGGCTGTCTCTTATATGACAATGGTGGTAGAAGCAGAGGATGAAAAAATACTGGAGCAGATTAAAAAGCAACTAAATAAACTTATAGACGTGATCACGGTTACAGACTTTACTAAAAAAGAACACATCGACAGAGAACTTATTTTAATAAAAGTTAAATATTCGGCAAAGAAAAAAACCAAATTAGAAGGTATTTTGAATAAATACGTAGCTAAAATAATTCAACACAAGGGTGATGTTGCGATTATTGAAGCGGTGGATGAACAGGAAAAGATAAAGCAATTACTTGCGGACCTGGACCGGTTTGGAATTAAAGAGTTAGTCAGGACAGGTAGAATTGCTATGGCGTACTAAAATTGGGAGGGAATGTATAATGGCGAAGATTTATTATGATCAGGACGCAGATTTAAGTCTTTTAAAAGATAAGACCATCGCGATTATTGGTTATGGTATTCAGGGCCGGGGTCAGGCATTGTGCCTGCGTGATTCGGGTTGTAAAATAATCATTTCAGAACTCGAGGGTACCCCAAATTACGAGCAGGGAAAATTAGACGGGTTTACTCCTGTTTTGGCATCTGAGGCAGCTAAAGTTGCGGATATCATCCAGATTTTAACCCAGGACCATGTCCAGGCGAAAGTATATAAAGAAGCCATTAAGCCGAATTTAACAAAAGGAAAGGCGTTGTGTTTTTCCCACGGTTTCAATATCCATTTTAAACAGATAAAACCGCCTAAGAAGGTGGATGTATTTATGGTCGCGCCTAAAGGTCCGGGCGCTTTAGTCAGGAAGATGTATGAAGAAGGTAAAGGCGTACCTTCTTTAGTAGCAGTATTTCAGAATGCTTCGGGAGAAGCCTTAAAAATAGCTTTAGCTTATGCCAAGGCATTGGGTGCCACTAAGGCGGGAGTAATTGAGACAACCTTTAAAGAGGAGACAGAAACAGATCTTTTTGGCGAACAGACAGTTCTCTGCGGCGGAGTAACCGAATTAATCAAAGCCGGATTTGATACCTTAATCGAAGCAGGGTATCAACCTGAGATTGCTTATTTTGAGGTATTGCACGAGTTAAAGCTCATTACCGACCTTATTCAGGAGACAGGGATATCGGGTATGCGCCGTAGGGTTTCTAACACTGCCTGTTACGGGGATTTAAGCCGAGGTAAAAGAATAATTACTGAGAGAACTCGAAAAGAAATGCGCAAAATCTTAAAAGAAATCCAGAAGGGTAAATTCGCCAGAGAATGGATTAGAGAGAATGAAGCAGGCCGGCCGAATTTTAATAGATTGATAAAAGAAGGAGACGAGCACCAAATAGAAAAAGTCGGGCAACAATTAAGAGAAATGATGCCCTGGATGAAAAAATAGATTCCGCAAAAGCCTTTGCGGAACGAGCAAAAAATAAACGCAAGACTGCATTTTTTGCTCGAATGATGCCCTGGATGAAAAAGTAAGATATGGACAAAATAATTATTTTTGATACTACTTTACGCGACGGAGAGCAGGCGCCAGGCGCTTCTTTAAACCAGAGGGAAAAGTTAGAAGTTGCTGGTGCACTCACTCACTTAGGCGTAGATATAATTGAGGCAGGTTTCCCCATTTCTTCAAAAGGAGATTTTGAGGCAGTCAAAGCAATTGCCAAGTCCATAAAAGGCCCGGTTATCTGCGGTTTGGCCAGGGCAATCAAAAAGGATATCGACGCAGCTTATCAGGCAGTAAAATTCTCTAAGAGGCAGCGGATACACGTATTTTTAGCCACTTCCAAGATTCATATGCAATATAAATTAAAGAAGGCAGAGGATGAAATTTTGCGTCTGGCGGTTGCCTCGGTAAAATATGCCAAAAAATATTGCTCCGATATAGAATTTTCTCCTGAAGACGCCTCGCGCACCGAAAGAGAATTTCTTTTCAAAGTAGTCGAGGCAGTGATTGACGCCGGTGCCACCACAGTCAATATTCCGGATACGGTCGGCTATGCCGAACCAGAAGAATTTGGCAGTCTAATCAAGGCAATTAAAGAAAATGTTCCCAACATCCATAAAGCCATAATCTCAGTTCACTGCCATAATGATCTAGGTCTGGCAGTGGCAAATTCTTTAGAAGCGATAAAGAACGGCGCCCGTCAGGTTGAATGCACTATTAATGGCATAGGTGAACGCGCGGGCAATGCTTCTTTAGAAGAAATTGTCATGGCCCTGGACACAAGAGGTGATATCTTTGGTAATTTAAAAATAGATATAAAGAAAAATCAGATTTATAAGGCATCGCGTTTAGTAAGTAAACTTACCGGATTTGTCATCGCGCCCAATAAGGCAATTGTCGGCACAAATGCATTTAGGCACGAAGCAGGAATACATCAAGACGGTATTTTAAAAGAGCGTTCTACTTATGAAATTATAAAACCGCAGGATGTGGGTTTTTACGGCGTAGGCCTCGTTTTAGGCAAACATTCGGGCCGGCACGCATTTAGCGAGCGGCTTAAACAATTGGGCTTCCATTTAACCGC
>Ga0180732_1001306_pt1 | contig 15816 bp, 13 predicted proteins | sample KR11_01MetaG_FD_148674 | JGI IMG/M metagenome (GOLD analysis project Ga0180732, IMG submission 148674) | Groundwater microbial communities from the Olkiluoto Island deep subsurface site, Finland - KR11_0.1 MetaG | ecosystem: Environmental > Aquatic > Deep subsurface > Groundwater | place...
GAAAATATGAACGGCAACATTACGTTGGTATAAATCCCAGCCTTCGTGAGGAAGAGCAACAAAAACAATTAGATACTAAAGAAAGTGCTTTTCTTGAGTTAATATTAAATGCCTATAAAGCAGAAAAAACTGAAGGGTTCAACACTATTAATGGCAAAAAAGCCGGGAGAATGGTTGTTGTTGGGCCTGTTAATTTACCCGTAACAAGGCTTTTTATTGAGGAAGTTATACTTGAATGCAGACAAAAACATATTACAAAAGTAGACATTCTCGGCTTTGAATTTGAGATGGGGTTGTTTCCTAACGCTCTTGATGATGCTCGAGACAAAGGGATCGATATTTCTCCGAAATATATTCCATCTGATGTCTTTGATAAACGGGCCGTAGAAAAGAACCAGGTAGTTTTTCATGATGTTGCATACATTGAAGTTAAACCTTTAGTAAAAGGTAATACAGTGGCAGTACAATTAACTGATTTTTCAGTTTTTTACTCCCAAGACGCTATCTCAAATGCTGAAGAAACCCTGAAAGATAATTCAAGCAAAATTGTGGTTGAAAAAGGGCAAATCGTAAAAGTCATTAAAGATAAAACGGGAATTGTAAGCCGCGAAGTACTCACCAAGAGTTGGAAAGATTGGATAGACTATTGGGCTGTGGATTTTAATTTTGAAAGTAAACGCGAAATCATTCGGGTCGGAAATGGAAAAGTACAGCAAATCTACGTTCCTGGTCTGGAACAACCCAAACAACTTGAATTTCCTGAATATGAAGAAGTTTGGACCGGGGAATATGTGTTTGAGAATGAATGGCAATCATTTAGAACCAAAAAAGATAAGTCTTTAGAGTTCACCAGTATCTTTCAAGAATGTACACCGGGGCGACGTAAGATTGCAGTAAAAGTTGTTGATATATTTGGAAACGACACCATGACAATTGTTGAAGTAAACGTGGGGAGTAAATAACCATGGCTATTCATAAAGATTTTCCTTTATCACCATATGTTATTCTGGATCCATCAAAACGCTGGTTTCCGGCTGATGAAGCCCTCCGCGAGACAAGTATGGATAAGCTTATGCCCCCGCTCGTTTCGCAGCTTCGAAGGTGTGTTTTCGATTGGCGAAATGAAGGGTATACAGGAAGTTCAAACACAAGTAAGAGTCTTTTAAATTGGTGGTTCAACATAACTCATTTGTTACCAAAGTCTGATGGATCGCTGTTTGAATTCCAATATTACTTTGCTCAACGCGAAGCATTAGAAACAATAATCTACCTATTTGAAATTGTAGGAGTAAAAGACAAATTTGATTTAATGCGGTTCGATAGCTCTGGCCTGGTATCCGCGAGCATGTTTGATGAAACCTGGCGGCGGTTTGTAGTCAAAATGGCAACGGGGGCTGGAAAAACAAAAGTATTAAGTCTTGCGCTAGCCTGGAGTTTTTATCATAAGCTGTATGAACCCGGGTCCGCATTGGCCAGAAACTTCTTAGTCATTGCTCCCAATATCATTGTGCTTGATCGAATTTATAAAGACTTCAATGGATTGAGAATATTCTTTGAAGATCCCGTAATCCCTGACAATGGAATTGACGGTCATAATTGGCGTGACGATTTTCAATTGACGCTACACCGGCAAGACGATGTTCATATAACAAGACCAACCGGAAATATTTTTCTAACTAACATTCATCGTGTGTATTCAGGGGAAGATACAGAAGCCTCGTTCGACGATGAAGATACGCGGGATTATTTCCTTGGTAAAAAACCAACTGGCGCAACTAACGATAGTAAAGTCGATCTTGGAACAATCGTCCGCGATATCGAAGAATTGATGATCTTAAACGATGAGGCACATCATATTCACGATCCCCGTATGGCTTGGTTTAAATCCATTCAAGATATTCATAATAAGTTGAAACAAAAAGACGCGGTTTTATCCCTACAAATTGATGTAACTGCAACCCCAAAGCATAATAACGGAGCGATATTTGTACAAACCATTGCTGATTATCCCTTAGTGGAAGCTATTTCTCAAAACGTTGTAAAACATCCAGTTTTACCAGATGCACCCAGCCGTGCAAAATTAATGGAACGGGCGAGCGCAAAATACACTGAGAAATACGCGGATTACATTCATCTCGGAGTAATCGAGTGGCGTAAGGCGTTTATTGAGCACGAAAAGATGGGTAAAAAAGCCATCTTGTTCATCATGACCGATGATACGAAGAATTGTGATGACGTTGCGCTTTATCTTGAAACTACTTATCCAGATTTAAAGGGCGCTGTTCTAGTAATCCACACTAAAGAGAATGGTGAGATTTCAGAAGCCACTTCTGGTAAGAGCAAAGAAGAGATGGACTTTTTACGCAAACAAGCCAATGAAATTGACAGTATGGATAGCGAGTATAAAGTCATCATTTCGGTAATGGTACTAAAAGAGGGTTGGGATGTCAGAAATGTAACAACAATTGTAGGTCTTAGAGCTTACGCAGCACAAAGTAATATTCTCCCGGAACAGACCTTAGGGCGTGGTTTGCGTAAAATGTACCCGGGTGGAATTGAAGAATATGTTAGTGTTATTGGAACAGATGCTTTTATGAAATTTGTTGAGTCAATCCAAGCTGAGGGTGTAATTTTGGAACGAAAACCTATGGGTGATGGAACCGATGCCAAAACTCCTGTTGTGGTTGAAGTCGACAATGAAAATGTAAAAAAGGATATTGACGCTTTAGATATTGAGATCCCTGTTTTATCTCCGCGAATATACCGTGAATATAAAAACCTCGGTGACCTTGACCTGGATAAACTTACTTATCAGCGAATTTCATACTTGAAATTTAGTGAAGAAGAACAACGAGAAATAGTTTTTAAGGATATAACGACAGGCGAGATAACGCATACCACAATCCTGGATACGGCGGGGGTTGCAGATTATCGAAGCGTGATTAGTTATTTTGCTCAGACGATTATGCGTGATCTACGACTTGTTAGTGGATATGATGTTCTGTATGGAAAAGTAAAAATATTCGTCCAGGATTATCTGTTTGAGAAACCAGTAGACCTTGAGCACCCAAATACTATTCGAAATCTGTCTGAATTGACTGCCTCAAAGACGCTTATAGAAACCTTCAAGAAGGCCATTAACGAACTCACGGTGAGGGATAAGGGTGATGCAGAGATCAGAGATACCATAAAGCTTCGTCAGACCCGTCCGTTCGTTGCGAAGGACCAAGGTTATTTGGTTCCCAAGAAAAGTGTTTTCAATCGAATCATTGGCGACAGTCATTTTGAACTACTCTTTGCCCGCTTCTTGGAAGACTGCGATGATGTTATTTCTTATGGAAAAAACTTCTTGGCTGTGCATTTTAATATTGATTATGTAAATGCTGATGGCAATATTTCAAATTATTATCCTGACTTCCTGGTGAAGGTAACTAACAAACAAATCTATGTCGTTGAAACAAAAGGTGAAGAAGATCTGGATGTTCCGTTGAAAATGGAACGGTTAAGGCAATGGTGTGAGGACATCAATAAAGTTCAATCTGATGTGAAATACGATTTTGTTTATGTAGATCAAGAAGGATTTGAGAGATATCGGCCTTCCACATTCAAAGCATTGGTGACAGGGTTTAGGGAATATAAAAAGGAATCTTAGAAAGAGAGCGGGCTTAGGAATTATTTTTAATACCTATAGAATGAACAACCAAGCTGACCGCGCTCCTAAATTAGTCGGACAGAAGCCCTTCCGTGTCAAAACAAGAGGTCTTATAACATATAAACCTTTGCTTGCGTTATAATTCTTTCGTTGCTTCCGTAGCTCAATTGGATAGAGCGCTTGACTTCGAATCAAGAGGTTGAGAGTTCAAATCTCTCCGGGGGCGCTGCCGGCAGTACACCACCATATATGGGGTGTGCTGCTTTTTTATCCCAAAAAACAGCAAAATCCGTGCAATTTTGGGGTGTATTAAGTCATATTTTGGCTATATTTTGCAACTCCTTGAACCTCTATGCACGCAATGTAAACAATGGAAAGAGTGAACCTACTGACTGGCGCCTGGGGGTATTGTAATAAAAATTCCTTTCGATAGAATAAGAAAGCAACATAAAACTCATCGAAAAAGGAGATTAGACGTATGAAAAATAGTTATTCAACCGCAGATTTCAAAATTGACGAAAAGACCTTGAATACCCTGAATTATCTTTGTGAGATCACCGCAGACCCGCCGAGTTCGGTTATGGAATTGGCCGCGGATTCGCTTTTCAATGATACGGTCTTGCACAAGTTGGTACAAACGGATGATGTTTACTGGATACTGCGCCAACTGGAAGCTTTTGCTTATGCTGGCATAGAGGGTGAAAATATTAGAGCCGATCAGAAAGCCCATCGAGAGTGGCTTATCAAGAAGCTGGCCGGCCATGTAATCCCACTTTGCAAGAGAAACACGACAGGGATACTTGAGTGGATGGATGATTCGGCCATTCTTTCCGGTAATACTCCTGAAATTCTCGCTGAATTGTGGGACCGGGAGTTGAGTATTAATGAGGATGCTAGCGACAGGAAGGTGTACTCAGCTTACGAATTGTGTGTTGGCCACAGACCGCTAGACTAAGATAATCAAAAAACCACCTGAGAGGGTGGTCTTTTTTTGTCGTTTACAGGAACTTGGTAGCGGCGCTAGGCTCCTTTGTTTGCCCGGTCTTGAAATCCACGCTCATTACTTTCATTACATCTTTGGCCAGCGCACGAGTAGTCACAATTTTTCCGTCCTCGCACTTGATAATGAACCCTCGAACCTCTTTTATAAATTCATGTGTGGCTTCGTCAATTTCAGGTAAGTATGATTTTACATAGACAACCACGTAGGGGTACTTTATGATCCATTCATAGAACTGCTGGCGTAATTCCACGTCCTCGGCATGGTTCTCTTTTGGCTGGCCGTTTCTGGAGAAAAACACAATCCCATCTTCTGGACGCCTGCCGGCAAAATCGCTGGCGGCGTTCTCGGCGTGCAGCGTGTAGATTGCAGACGTATAACAGTACGAAGTTAGTTCCTTAACAAGTTCAATGAATCCTGGTATTTTTTCTTGAGCCATATTGATGTGTCCTTAGTAGATAGGTGTATGATCGGCGCAAGCACTTTGAATCATTGTGCAAAGCAAAAAGGATAGCCGTTTTTTCAACGCTAATAATAAATCGCTCCTGTCTCATTGGTGAACTGTGAACCAATAATAATATTAACTTGTACTTTGCTTCAATGTAAGCTTCGCTGTGTAGAAGACTTATTAATTTTATGTTTGTTTTAGAGATTGTCAAGTATATGTATATTGTTTTTATTATCAGGTTTATTGCGCTCCGGGCGGCCTGTATCCGCGCCGAGGTAGAATTGGCCAAACATAACTGTAAAGTCCGTAGAAACGGCTTGTAGCGCGATCTTAAAAGTGTTTGTGGTAAAATGTTGGTGTGTGTGTTACCGTGTGTTAAGAAAGTTTTTGGAACCTCCTTAACCGCAGTAAAGGCTCGCTCTCCAGCGGGTCTTTACGTTTAAGTGGGCAGGCAGGGCGTTGTTTCTTCCTTTTTTTGGGGTATTTGCCGGTAGAAATAAACACCCGGATATATAATTGCAGTGTGTGATTGCCTGACCCACTCAGGCGGTCACACTTTTTTAATAACTATGATTCGTTGTAGGGCAGGGTATCAGGTGGGGGAGTTGCGGAGCTGAGGATTGATACCTCAACCCAACCGGATTTTTGGTCTTGACCAACTTCTACGACCAGGATGGTGTAGTTTCCTTCGCTGATCACCTGGCCGGGCTGGACCCGAACAGGCTTGCCGAGATCTCTTTCCTCGAAGTCCACTGCCCACACAGCGGCCGACAGGCATTTCTTCTTTGGATTGTCGACACAAGGCTCTTTCTGGAAGGTCTTCACGCCAACACAAAGATGCTGGAAATACACCTGGTTATCTTCCTGAATTTTTGTTGTGTATCCGTCCTCGTAAGGGTTCGACCGTTGGCTTGCTGCCGGCGCACCCGGCCATCAGGAACAGGCACAGTACCAGGTAGACCAGTGTGATCGAGCGCGCACGGAATATCTGACATATTATAAAACGCAACAAACCGGGAAGGTGTAAATATTCTACAGTCCTAGTTGTCATTTAATCCCCCCACTCTAATATAACTAACTAACTAATACCGAGAAAAAGTATGGGGCGGACGGATTCATGTTTTACGGGTATGCGTTGAATGATTTTTCGTCAGGTGATGAGGGTGAGCGGAAAGTCGCTTCATTGAACGTCCGCATGAAGGGGTAAATATTTTGGTGCGACGAAAGGAGTTTTTTGACATCGATAGAAGGAAAATGACAGATTCAGAATCGAAACCAATTACTCCAATTAATTACTATTCCATTTGTGGAATGATTTCTGAAACATGAATTGCTAAGGTAACGGCTATGTATTTCCTTTTTAATTTCGAAACATCCCCATTAAGTAATAAATTGCCATGATAAAGATTCTCTGGTAATTTGGCTCTTTCATAAGACAACATACCATTTAGCAGTTGTAACTTATTGATTTTATCCAATTCTGATCTATCAATAACAGCTATTCCACCCTTATATTTAATTTCAACCCCATCATCTTTTTTTTGCGCCAAAGTAAACGGGATAGCTTTCTCTGGATCATTCCAATTTATTGAAAGCTCAAAAAAACCATTTGAGTTTTTCTCGTCAAAATAAAACAACTCATTATTAACTAATCCTTCTTCTGGAATTAGTGTTTTACTCTTTATTCCACGCAAACATTGATCTGGATAGTCCCCAATTATTGGCATGAGAAAATAATTACGAATTTGAAAACAAGAAATTAATTAATAGTGAAGTAATTTCCTTATTGTTTTGATCAGAAAAATGTCCGTATCCTCCCATTTCATTAATTCTTTTTGTTGTTGCAAGATACCAACCTGATTCAGCAAATTCTTTTTCAATAGAAAAACCAAGCCGATAATCTGGTGATATCCAATCTAAAGCAACTGACCCATCTTCATTTACAGCTGCTTTAATCGGTTGAATATTTGAAGTCTCATTCCCAGTAGCTACATATGAATCTAGAATATTATCAATTATTGAAATTACTTTTTGTAGATTTTTACCTACATTAGGATCAATTTCTTTTCTTAATACAGATCTTGCCTGTTCAGTAATAAATGAACCGAAAAAAGGTGAGTAACTTGAAGACCCACTTGTAGAAATTAATTGATTTGTTGGTATTTTGAACTCAGTAGTATTTGACGCGGAAAAAAAATTTTTTTTGGTAATCATAAGTCAGTTGGCCCCAATGCTTTAAATAATTGGTCTTGAATAGACCACCGTAAAAATCTAGTGGCCTTAAGATTTAATGAATTTAACACATCAATAGCATCCGTCGTTTCATTTTGGGTCGAATTAAAGAAATCACCATCTAAAATAAATATCTGTTCTGTGTCATCGATAATTATTTTGGCACGGATTCGTACCATGCCTGCATTATCGGCTAATTTTATCACTTGTACTGTTTCAAAACCATCGACGCTATTGGCGGTTTCTGGTGAACCTAATAATCCTATTAGTGCAGGATTTAACAATTCCTTCCATGGAACACCTTCAAGACCCAATTTTGATCGCCGAAAAACATCGATATATCGAAGTCCAATCCGAGAAAAATTTGTTGGTTGATAATATTCGGTTAATGCACTTACTGGTAACCTGAAATTTTCAATGAAATGTTCCCAACGATGATATTCAGTTGTAGTTAATGACAAAAAATTTCTAGTCAAATTGATTTTTAATTTTTCATCTTCTGAAAGAAACTCGTGGTTCTTTACACCTGAAGATTGCATTACTTGCCTTACCATTTCTGGTGGAGCATTTTCTCCAATACCAAATGGCATCTCAAGTTTAAAATCTATTGATTCGCTATAATTTGGAAATTTTGCACGGATTTTTTCCTGAAAATCCGCCGGCGGCGTAGAATCAATTCTTAAAATTGGTGGAAATCTAAGTTGACAAACAACCTGTTCCAATGGAGAATGCTCAAAAACAACCCTTTTCGTATCTGGAAATGGCATTTATTCCTCCATTAATTATTATCGGCATATAATCGTTTTTTATTTAGATTAGAGAATTAAGCTACAAACTCATCTTTATTGATTACGTTAGAAAAAAATATTAATTTTCAAAGGTGTTTTTATAAAGATATATCTTTTCCCTTCTGTTATTATATGTCAAAAACTACTAAATACTGAAATTCCACGTCTAATATTTTCACCCTGGAAGGATGAGGGTGGTGGCTGAACTCTCTTAATTGAAGCGTTCTTCTCCTTTTTGCTTTTTTTTGCGATCCATTTAATAAATATTGGCATTGGAAATGGTTATTTCAAGCTTAATTTAAATGGAAATAACAGATTGAGACATAAAAACGTGTCTTATCAGGAAAGGCTTTTTTCATATATCTCTTGATACGGATACTTTGCCGAAAGCTTCATCACCACATACCTTGCCGTTCTGATGATCTTCGCAGCCAGGAAAACATACTTCAATCGGAAGGTATTAATTTGCTGCCTGTATTCAGAAATATGAAGAGAATCAAACTTGAACAGTAAAAACAAGTTGTACGCAAGCATCATCATCTCAGAAATACGGCTTCATTTGCCCAAAATATTTTTATTACAAGATGTCCAACCGCATTACCGGCTTTCTTTGACTGCCTGGTTGGTAGAGAGGGGTTTATGGAATTAATAATATAATATCTATGTGCGCGGATGCCTGCCCCCCTCAGGTAGCCAGCGCACTTTTGTTTTTGATAACCAACTGTGCGCCTGAAATGAAGCCCACAGGAAGCCCTAGAATCGTTTCTGACGGCAAAAAGGGCCAATTTCCCCCTGAAAATAGGCTGAATTATTAGCAAGGACTCTTTCAAAACAAGATATAATGTTTTTCACAGAAGGAAGCCTGACCCCCTCAGGCTTCCTTGTGTTATTAATTCGTCTTTTGTGTGATAATAAATTCCTGATAACAATATAACATGGTCAAACAAGGGAAATTTCGACCTTTGAAGCAGATCCCATAAAAACGGTAGAGTACAATTTATTCCGTTTCGTGAGCCGACCCCATGTAAAAGAATTTTGTTCCAAGAGGAATAATTAATTATGGCAAAAATTCAATTATCACAACGAATGTATAGCATATTAGACATAATTCGACTTCTTAAAACTGAAGAGCTTTCTATTCAACCCAAGTATCAACGAAGAAGGACTCCGTGGCCTTTGACTGCAAAAACTGCTCTCATTGATACTATTATGAATAATTTCCCATTGCCTCCGATTTACCTTAGAGATTATATTGATGAAAATAATAAAAGGCGTAAAGAAATTATTGATGGTCAACAAAGAATCTCTACGATTGTAGAATTTTATAACGATAGTTTTGCTTTGTCGAAAAACATTTTTGATGAAGCTTTTGTTGGACTTACATATAATCATCTCCCGGAAATTGAACAGCAAATGATAGAAGATTTTGAAGTTTCCTTTATTTCTGTTAAAGGTGCTTCAGAAAGTGACATTATTTCTATTTTTTCTAGGTTAAATTCATTTAGCCTACCTCTTAACACTCAAGAAAAAAGGAACTCACTTTATGCTGGTGAAATGAAAACTTTGATTTACGAAATAGCTGCTGAATACCATACTTTTTGGATTGAATTTAGAATATTAACTCCAAATCAGATAGCGAGGATGGCTGATGCTTCATTAGTATCAGATATTGTCTATACACTAATTCATGGAATTAAATCAGCAAGTTCTCCCGCTGTCGATCAGATGTATAGTAAATTTGATGAAGATCTTCCCGGAAAAAAAGATATCTACAATAATTTCAACTCAGTAATAACAATTTTGGGACAATTATTTGAATCACAATATATCAAAAATGTTTTTAATCCCAAATTCATGTTTTACTCCATCTTCCTTGTTGTATATTCACGCTTATTCGGTTTTGAGGGACAAGAGGATGAGAAAACAGGTAGTATAGATATTAAAAAAAGTATTAAATCCTTAGAATCGTTCTGTATTAAATATGTAAGGCCAGATTTTGATCCAGGCTTCAAATTAAAATTTAAGCAATCAACGGGTAATGTTGCTCAACGCAAATTTAGACATCTAGAAATTGCAAAAATGATCAATTGAAATGTCTTATTCCTTAAAAAAGACTTACTTTTCTTTCAAGCAAGAAGTTGAAGGCTTGAATAGGATTGTTGTTGATCTTTCAGCACAACCCACTAGTCTTGAACGTGATACACATATTGAAGGGTGTTTTATCAGATTTGTTGTCTCTTGGGAATGTTTTTGTGAAGAATATTTCTTAAGATGTCTATGTGTTGGTAAAACACGGTCAGGTCATGAAATAAAACCATCAGTATCAGCACCTAGAAATTTGAATGAAGCATTTAAAAAAATAAATATAAATAAACATGATCGGGATAAAGATTACTTAGATTGGCTTGATTCAACTTTATTAAAAAACAGAATAGGTGATTACTTTAGGGCAAATTCAAGAGTGCAGAAACTAATCGACGCTCCTGATAGACTATTTGAAATTCGAGTAATCCGGAATGCAATCGCTCATAGGTCAACTAATGCAATAAATAAATTTGAAAAATTTGTTAAAGATCAATTGGGTTATCTATCCTCCCTAAATCCTACAATGGCAGACCTATTAATTATGAAAAAAAGAGGATCAACAAGATTAATTTTTCTATTACTAAGTGATTATTTTCTTGATTTATCCGAAAGGTTGACAAAATAATTCCCTAACACGAATCAATAGTTCTAGTGTCATTAATTATGGGGAATTTCTAGCTTTGATCATAAAAATGTGTAATTATGTGTTTATTAAATCGGATTATATATCATGTCCGGGAGGCCGAAGGTTCAATTCTACAAGAGCTGACAAAAACAAAAAGACAAGAGAAAATTTTTGTTCTGTTCTGCTAATAGGTATTTATAAAAAATTATCACATGCGCAACCTTTCCTCTAATGACCACGAGCCTTTTTGATTGCGTCAGAAATATCGGACTGTTTCAGGCCGGCAGTTTTCGCCTGAGCGCGGGTTTGCTGGAGCAGCTCGTCAAAATCGCTCATCACCGGTGCTTCGATGATCTTGAGCATCACTACGTCTTTTTCTCCTACGACCACAAATTGAGTACCTTCTGCCAGGTTCAATTGTTTACGGATTGATTCGGGGATTACTACTTGTCCTTTGGAAGACATTCGTGTGGTTGCTAATTCGGACATTGTTTACCTCTTTATAGTGTGTCTTACTGGTAAGATTGTATCACGGCAGGGGAGTGGTCGGCCAGCAAGATGGCAAGCCGTTTTGGGCTGCTGCGCCCGGAGTGCCGGCAGCCCAAGCTGTCGGATGTCACAAAGTTTGGCACTGTAGGGACTAAATTGGCACTTTTGGACAAATAGTTTGGCAATATGTGTCATAAAGTTTGGCACTGTCCATCATTTTTACCATAAAGTTTGGCACTGTACTTATTTTAAAGAATCACCAGTCAGGTCTGATTTGCGACCACAAAAAATGGTTATGTGAGTTCATGAAGTGTCCACCACGACGCTGGCCGACCCAACTCGCTCGAAAAGCACGAGCTCGGGGCGTACCCCTGCGACAAGAGTGCTCCCAGGAACAACCTTCTATTTCTTTTTCGTTTTTCTAAATGCTATTTTTCGTGGTTTTGTGGCATCTTTAACCATTAATCGGGTTAGATTTGGTTATTTTTAGTTTGTTTTTGCAGTCAAGTCATTAATACAATTCGTAATTCTGTTTTCGATATTTTGCCATTTCAACAATCATAAAACTATAAATGTATTCCATAAAATCGCAATCCAACATTATGTCAAAGTGTTGCGCTTTTTGCCTGGATAACTCGATTATTAATTCTATACTGCTTTGATAACTTAATAAAATATCCAACTTTCCGTCAGATGGACGTATTTTCTCTACAAATGAACGCTCATCTGATTCCAAATCATCATAAAGTCGCTTTGTACCTGAACTTCCCAATGAAGACTTATCAATTTCTAACTTCCAACCAAAATGTTTTTCGTAAAGTAAGGCGAGAGCTGTCACACTTATATTCGTCCAACGTCTATACATATCAATATCATGACGAAAAAGACACTTTGTAAATCTGGCAACTGAAAACATTATTTCTTTATTTAGATAACCTATATCATGAGTAATTGGAATATCTTCAAGTTTTTGATGATAGTTTATTGGCTTGTTCTGGTTTTGATAGACAACGTACTGATTCCAATTACACATTCCCTCACCTAAGATTGAAAAATCCACTTTTTGGTAAGGGCTGTAATCCACTAATTGCACCATTTCACTATATCCACCAGGATGAGCCTCCAACTGGATCACAGAACGTATTGGCGAAATTGAAGAAAAGACCTGTTTGTATATTGCTTTTGTCTTTGGTAAATCATTAGAGAAAACCAACACATCAATGTCAGAGTAACAATCATGTTTTCCTTCTGCTTCTCTTCCAAAAAAACAAATCTTATACACTTCATTTTGTGACGAAAAAGCGTCTATAAGCAGTTTTCTCAACTTGTCTCGTGACCCATATTCATTGGATTGAAAAAGCATTATTAACCCCTTATAGTGACGAAGGTTATCAAAATTTTATTCCGCTACTTCCTTAATTAATCAATATAAAAATAGCTTTTATAAGAAAAGTATATTCACCGACGACATATTCACAACTGTTGCGTTACCCGCGGTTGGGCGGGACGAGGCAACGCCGCTTTGACGGAACCAACTTCGAGCCACGCAAATCGTCTGAAAGCGCGGCGACTCCTACCTGTCGGGTGCACGCTGTGTTTGGCCGCTATGGTTTCTCGCATGGCTTTTTTCCCTAAAACAACTAGCGCCATTGACGATTATCATATGTCCAACCTAGCTTGGCCTTCGGATAATCTTCTATTATGCTACAGGTAGTGTGTCGTTTTGCCCTATTGGCACTACCGTCAGGTCTGGCTATTGTGGCTGGTAGTGGAGAATATGCTTGTGAGGAATTGCTGGCAGAAATCCACATTTGATTATCAGCAGCGCGTACCAGCAGGTTCGCAGCCATCAGGTTTTTAATGTTGGTCTGTTGTTTGTTCCCTGCGTTATGAAACGAGTGAAATAGTAGACTAACCCCCATTTCTCTATACGGTTGGTATAGTTCTGGAAAAGCATTATCATAACAAATCAAAAAGCCGCATTTGTAACCTTTAATATTTACAACGAATGGCGCATCTCCAACACTATAAAATTCTAACTCGTTTTTGTATAGTCTTTGTTTATCGTAGTATCCTGCGATTTTACCTGTGTTGGCAATGACACATATACAGTTTTTAGGTAATTGGTTTTTTTGAGAACGGATGGAACCTAGCATTACCCAAATATTATGTGAAAGTGCTAAGTCACAAACTGCATTTGTAAGCGTTTCAAGTGTATCCCAGTCAAATGCTGACGGGTAGCCTTCGGTAAAACTGAGATAGCCGGGTAAAGCTGTCTCAGGAAAATGAATAACTTCGACCGCGTTTTTAGCTGCGCTCACAATTTGTTTCTTTATACATTTGAAGTTTTTTTCCATATCCTGTGATACGGGAAATTGTGATGCTGCAATGCGTAGGTAAGTACTCATGTTTTCCGCCTAGATTTTTAGCCGCCCAACTACCGTTTCGTGAGCTGACCCCTATACTGACAGCGAAAGTTATCGTGACCCAATATTCTGTTTGACAAAAATAATACACTTTTTTTCATATGTGTCTGTCACATAATCTGTTTCATATCCTGCGTCAAGCCATGATACCGCTTGTGAATGGTCTCGATTATTTGACCACCAGGTTTCGGCATGTTTAGAAGCTGAAGGTGGTAACTTGAATTGAATTATTAGCTCAATTTGATCAAAGGTTAATGTGATTTGTGGCACCCCAGATCGCTCTAAGAATTTTCTTAGGTTTAAATATTTGTCTCCCTTTGGCATAATTATCTCCCTTTCCAAAAGTCAGATTGTTATCTCACTAAACCCCGTTATATCTCTTTCCCACCATTAACAAAATTAGTATAACCTGAATTCCACATCAAAACAAAAACACCGTCATTTACGTCCAACAGGCGAAGAATTTATGGGAATCTTTCAACATTGTGGCGTTTTCCGTGCCTCCTTGAAAAAATATTATCCTAAGATATTGCCGATACTTTACTGACAATACTGTCAAACATTATGAGATCCGTCAGCGAGAAATAATAATTAAAACACCCAAGCAAAAATTACTGGGTGTTTTATCGATCTTCCGAAGTACAGTGCCAAACTTTGTGTCCTCATTGCCAAACATTATGTCCTCAGTGCCAAACTTTATGACATCCTACACAAGCCATTCTGATGCCAAAAAGGGGTCTCAAAAAGCCCTCTTTAAGCCCAAAAATAGGTTAATACAATGGGCATTGTAAGAAGGAATAGGTATAAAAAGGTGGGTAGGGTCAATTTTTTAAGATTAGGAATCATTTTTGTGCCATAAAGTTTGGCACTGTGGACACAAAGTTTGGCACTGTAATTCCTTTCCTTTTTGTTAATGCGAAACCCTTTTGGTGCTGTATACTTTTTATACACATAAATATTAGGAGGCCAAAAATTTATGTCAATCAAAATCGAAATCAAAACCACCCACTTTACCCCGAAGCGATTTTCTGCGCCCTGGATTGCAAAAGTTGATTTTTTAAAGGTTATTAAAGGTGAATACATTTGGGGAAAATGGATTGGGGATGCAGCCCTCGGCACAGACGGATTACTGGTGATCGATGGCCTTGAACCTGGTGATATTGTTGCCACAGGCCAGAAAGACGCATCAGGCAAGAAAACGAAGGTCGAGTGGTTCCAGGTGCGCGGCAAGGAATTGGAGTTGTTGTCTGGAAAGGTCGAAGCCTACGAGCTGGCCAGAAAAGCCTACGAACCAAAAGACAAGTACGGCGATGTGTACCTTCACGAATCCCTTGGATCTCTCGCGCCGGAAGATCGCAACCGACATTTGAAAGCACTCAAAGAAAACAGATTGCTGGAGCAGCTTACGGTCCCCCAGGCGGCGATGATCGTGCTATTGCTGCAGGAATCCTTTGAGCGTGGCCAACAGGCTGCCGGCCAGAAGTGAATAGTGTTTCAGCGTGAACATAAAAAAGCTCCCCGGATTAAGGAGAGCTTTTTGTAATATCAGATATTTGTTGAATTTATGGTTTAGGCCAGTTTTCAATCATTTTAATAAAGTGAAACATAAAACCAGTCTTGACCGCCCAAGTGATAAGTGCAGTAATGAGCAGCAGGATAAGCCCCCAAACGAGATACGGTCTATATTTTTTGTCCGATAAATCCATAAGTTAATCCTTTTCTCTAATATTCTTGAATTAATTTTACTACACGAATCAAAAAACGTCCGTGCGGGATGTGTGAATAACCGTTTATCCAGGGGGCAGCTCACGATACGGAAGAAATAGTACGCTAAGGTTTTACTTATGTGATTTTTTGTAAGGGTCGAAATTTCCCTTGTTGTGCCTTGTACAATCGCGTTGGCCAACAGGAAAACAAGCAAGCTGCCGACCGTCGCCAGAACCACAACCCAATACTTTGATAAAAAGTTATCCACGGATACCTCCTTTCTGTAAAAAAATATTAGCAGGTTTTTCCTTTGGTTAGCGTGAAAGCAGCGTGAAGCTGGCACCTACCCTCCTGCTCCACCATC
>Ga0180732_1001307_pt1 | contig 15808 bp, 8 predicted proteins | sample KR11_01MetaG_FD_148674 | JGI IMG/M metagenome (GOLD analysis project Ga0180732, IMG submission 148674) | Groundwater microbial communities from the Olkiluoto Island deep subsurface site, Finland - KR11_0.1 MetaG | ecosystem: Environmental > Aquatic > Deep subsurface > Groundwater | place...
GGCATAAAATAGATATGATGTCAAGTAAAATCAAGATGTTAAATCAAAATAAATGTTTTTTTATGAGTTTGGGAAGTGAAAAAGGATTTACTGAAAAACAATTTTCAGGGAGTTATGCAAAGCTCTCGTATTATTGCGAGAGGTTATAAGTTAAATTAAAGTCATATAATTAACGGCTTTGTAAAAAGTTCATATGCAAGGCGTGCAAATCTTGAGAAGAGAGACGTACTAACAGTACGTCGCAATGACGAAAGATGAAGCACAACACCGCAGATGAATTTTTTACGAAGCCGTCAAATTTAACAAAAGACATCCGGTTATAAATATGCTAAACAGACAGCAGAATTTTGGGAAAAAAAATGAATCAATTGCAGCCAACCATCTGAAAAAAAACGGCTATAAAATCCTGGAACAGAATTACCGGACAAAACTGGGCGAAATTGATATTATTGCAAAAGATAAAAATACACTTGTCTTTGTTGAGGTTAAAGCAAGAAGTTCAAACCGGTTCGGCAATCCAAAATGGGCTGTAACTCCTATGAAACAGAGAAAAATTTCAATGGTGGCTTTATTGTACATTAAATCCACAAAGCAGAGTAATGTAAAAGCAAGATTTGATGTAGTAGCTATCAGTTCAGCAAAGGACAAACCCAGCATAGAAATAATAAAAAATGCCTTTGAACTCGCCTATAAATGATTCGGAAAAGAAAAATAAAAAGGGCCAACTTTACATAGTTGCGACCCCCATAGGGAACAGAGACGATATAACCATAAGAGCCTTAAATATACTTAAGCATGTAGATCTTATTGCAGCAGAAGACACAAGGCATACAGGCCTATTTCTATCGCATCACAAAATTAAAGGCAGTCTTGTCTCCTATCATGAGCACAATGAAAAAAAACGAACACCGGGCCTCATTAAAAAGCTTACAGAAGGATTGTCTGTGGCCCTCGTATCAAATGCCGGCACGCCTTCCGTATCAGATCCTGGATACTGTTTAATCAAGGAAGCCATTGCAAACAATATCAAAGTCGTACCTGTTCCAGGAGTATCTGCTGCCATTACGGCTCTAAGCGCAGCAGGCCTGCCAACCGATTCGTTTGTTTTTATCGGATTCCTTCCAAAAACAAAGAATAAGCGTCTCAAGCTGTTAATGGAACTTGCAAAAGAACCAAGGACAATGATATTCTACGAATCTCCAAAACGTATTTTAAAACTTTTGGACGAAATTAAATTGATAAGTGGTGACAGGTACTGTGTACTTTCCAGAGAGATGACAAAGCTTCACGAAGAATTTATAAGGGGTTCCATGTCCGAAATTCTTCAAAACCTTAAAGCCCGGTCTGCTATTAAGGGCGAGCTCACTCTTTTAGTAACTGGACTTACTAAAGATAAAGATGTCCCATTGGAGATCGTAAGACAAGAAATAAAAAATAATATAAAATTAACGGGTGATTCACTTCCAAGCCTTGCAAAACAAATTGCAATAAAATACGGCCTTCCCAAAAACAAGGTTTATGAGGAGGCGTTAAAAATAAAGGGCAAAAAATAAGTAACAGTTTAGCCTTTTGAAAAAGAATCTGACAGGATAACAGGATAAACAAGATTTGTAAGCGTTCACGGAACATTGAAATTAGAAATTAGAAATTTGGCCTTCCCGCCCGCCTCGCCTGAGCGAGAGCGATGGCGGGCAGGCATGCTTTTGTACTGTTCTTCCCAATTTCCAATTTCAAGCCGTGAACGGCTACAATAATTTAAATCATGAATATCCTGTCAATCCTGTCAAAAAACAATAAGTTATAAAGGAATAATTTTGCCAAATCTTGATGCAATTTTCTCGCCGCAATCAGTAGCTGTTGTCGGTGCTTCAACTACGCCTGGAAAAGTAGGACATGATATATTTGCCAATATTCTGAGAGGCGGATATAAGGGCATACTATATCCAGTAAATCCAAATGCAAAATCGGTCTTAAGCGTTAGAGCATATCCAAATATTTTAGACATTCGCGGCGATGTTGATCTTGCAATAATAATTCTTCCTCCCAGGATTGCGCTTAAATCTATTCAAGAAGCTATTGAAAAAGGCGTAAAAGCGGTTGTGATTGTTTCAGCCGGCTTTCGAGAAGTGGGAGGCGAGGGTCTTGAAATAGAAAACCAGATTGTATCAATATGCAAAAAGGCTGGTGTACGAGTTGTCGGCCCCAACTGCCTTGGTGTAATTAATCCCATTCCTTCTGTAAGCCTTAATGCAAGCTTTTCCAGGCGAATGCCAAAATCTGGAAATATCTCTTTTATTTCACAAAGCGGAGCATTATGCAGCGCTGTCCTCGACTTTGCAGCAGACCGGGATTTTGGGTTCGCAAAGTTTATCTCTATCGGCAACAAGGCAGATGTGGATGAGCTTGACCTTCTGCGCTATATGCATGATGACAAAGATACAGAAGTCATTATGATCTATCTTGAAGAGCTGAAAAGAGGCCAGGAGTTCGTCGAATCCGTTAAAGAAATAACCTCCGGCGACAGACCAACGCCGATATTGGTGATAAAATCAGGAAGAACAACTGCGGGCGCCAGGGCTGCAGCATCCCATACCGGTGCTCTGGCAGGCTCAGAAGCAGTATATGATGCTATATTTAAACAGGTAGGGATAATACGCGTTGACTCAATTAATGAACTGTTTGATTATGCAATCGCCTTTGCCTACAAAAACGTAAGTGAAAGAGGAAAATTCAGCAGAAAGGTTCCAAAAGGCAACCGGGTTGCCATAGTCACAAATGCAGGTGGCCCCGGCATTGTGGCCACAGACATGACGGTTTCATCCGGCCTGGAGCTTGCGAAATTCCATGAAGAAACAATTGAGGCTCTGGCAAGCCATCTGCCTTTAACAGCAAATCTGTATAATCCTGTAGATATTATCGGAGATGCCGCACAGGATCGTTATGAAAATGCACTTTCATCTGTTGTTAAAGATGAAGGGGTTGACGGTGCACTTGTAATACTTACTCCTCAATCTATGACAAATGCATTAGGAACCGCTGAAGCCATCGTCCGCATAGACAGGCGCACAGATAAGCCTATCCTATGCTGTTTTATGGGAATTTTTGACGTGTCTGCCGGGGTAAAATACCTTCAGGAACACGGCATACCGGTTTTCAAGTTTCCTGAAAATGCGGCAAAGGCCTTTGGCGCGCTTTACAAATATTTTAACTGGCTGAACCGTCAACACCTTGCGCAATTTACCTTGCAACACAATAAAGAACGCGCAGCCGAGATTATCGAAAATTTACTTGCGGCAGGGAAAACCTATATAGCTGAATTAGATGGAGTAGAGCTGCTGAAATGCTATGGATTTAATCCACTTCCGGCACAAATTGCAAAAACCGAAAATGAAGCGGCTGAAATTGCAGAAAATATGACATTTCCGGTTGCAATGAAAATTATTTCCCCTCAGATTCAGCATAAATCAGATGCAACTGGAGTTATATTAAGGCTTGACAGTAAAAAAAAAGTCAAACTGGCTTTTCAAAAACTCATTGAGAACGCAAAACAATTTAATCCGAATGTCATTATTGAAGGGGTTTTGGTCCAGAAAATGTCACAGCCTGGAGATGAAGTTATACTGGGTATAAATCGTTACCCTGCTTTCGGACCGTTGCTAATGGCAGGCCTTGGCGGAATATACGTTGAACTTTTTAAAGATGTTGTATTTCGCCTTGCGCCTATTGGAAGAAACGAAGCACGAAGAATGATTCGCAGCATAAAGGGATATAACATTTTTAAAGGATTCAGGGGAAGGCCTAAATCAGACATCGAAGCACTTGAAAAATCCGTTGTAAGTCTCTCAAATATGGTAATGGATCACCCTGAAATTGCAGAAATGGATATAAATCCCCTTATGGTACACGAAGAAGGAAAGGGAGCTACAGTAGCTGATTACAGGATAATTCTAAAGGCATTGGACAACAACTCTACAGGTCAGAGCTAACAGCTAAAATCTAAACTAACCACACGGGTTGAACAAATTTGGAAACCATATATCCGGTTATACTCGCAGTTCCCGAAGAAATCAGACAACTTACAGGTAAAAACAGGGTCTTAAACTTAAGCAAACACGCCAGGCAGGCACTTGAAATATCTGCCCAAAAAAGCTGTATTCATTTAAGCGATCTTTTAAAAGATAAAAACGGAGCTCCCCTGCCCTTTAACGGAAATTACTGGTCTCTAACACACAAACCCGATTATGTCGGAGGTGTGGTTGCATCAACCAGAATAGGAATTGATATAGAAAAGATAAGGCCGTGTTCTGAAGCCCTGTTCGCTAAAACAGCCGGTGAAAAGGAATGGAGCCTTGTTAATACTGATCCGATTAAACTTTTTTTCCGTTACTGGACCTCAAAGGAATCTGTTCTAAAGGCTGTAGGCGCAGGTCTTAAAGACCTTTCAAAATGTACTGTTGCAAAGGTTATAGATGAAAACAACCTGTTCATAGACTATGGAGGAGAAAAATGGCTTGTAGAGCATTCCTATTTTGACGGTCACATAGCATCTGTCACCAAGAATTCATTCAATATTAAATGGTCGCTTGTCATGGCCTAAAGTCTAAAGGGGGTCTTCAATGAATGTCACGTTTTATGGTGGAGTTCGTGAGGTTACAGGCTCAATGCATCTAATTACTACCGAGAATGACCACATACTGCTGGATTGCGGAATGTTTCAGGGAAGGCGCAAGGAAAGCGAACAGAAAAACAGAATATTGCCGTTCGAGCCCCAACTTATTACCAATGTAGTTCTTTCTCATGCCCATATAGACCATTCGGGGCGAATACCAATGCTTACAAAAGGAAATTTCAACGGACACATTATATGTACAAGAGCGACATTAGATACCTGCGAATATTTGCTGCCGGATTCCGCTTACATCCAGGAGTCTGACGCAAACTACCTCAATTATAAAACCGTCCGTTCAACCCTTTACCAGATGAAAATATCACCGCGTGCTAAAAAAATATCAAAACGTAAAAGTAACGATATAAAAAAATTACTTAAAAAAAACCAAACCCAATTAAATACAGAGGCAATTAATGAATTGATCGAAAAACATCATCTGGAAGGCGTTCATCCTATTTACACCATAGAAGATGCAGAGCAGTCGCTTAAATATTTTAACGGATATCCCTACAAGCTTCCCGTGAATATCGGGAATGATACGCTCTGCACATTCTACGACGCAGGACATATTTTAGGATCAGCAATAAGCATAATTAAAATTAGGGAAAACAGCCATAACCATACTATCTGTTATACCGGCGATATCGGCAGGTTTGACAAGCCGATTCTCAAAAATCCAACTTTAAGTTTTGCTGAAGAAGACAGGGATATAGATCTGCTTATAATGGAAAGCACCTATGGTAATCGATTACATGAACCTGTCCAGGATTTAAAACCACAGTTGAAAAAGGTAATAACTGAAACATTCGACAGGGGAGGTTCTGTCTTAATACCAGCTTTCGCATTCGGTCGTACCCAGGAGCTGTTATATGTTATTCACGAACTTTACAATGAAGGTGAAGTTCCTCGTATCCCGGTATATGTAGATAGTCCCCTTGCAACAAAAATAACCAAGGTTTTCGGCGAACATCTTGAAGTTTATGACAAGAAAACACATAAGACTTTCCTGGAAAACAGCATAAACCCTTTTTTGTTTGACCAGGTCCATTTTATCGGTTCTGTTGAAGAATCTATGGCTCTGATGCGTGAAAAAAAATCTCACATAGTAATATCTGCTGCAGGAATGTGCGAAGCCGGCAGAATTCTTCATCACCTGCGTTATAAAATTCATAATCCACTGCATACGATTTTAATCGTAGGTTATATGGCTCAAAACACGCTTGGCCGTCGTATTTTGGAACAAGGCAAAGAATATGAAAATTCCGGAAGAAGCGGTAACCCGCCAATACTGAAATTCCTCAATAAGGCATATCCGCTTAAAGCCCATGTTGTTAAGATTGACGGTTTCAGCGCACATGGAGATAAAAATGAAATGCTTCGTTTCCTTAAAGAATCAAATTTACGAATTAAAAAAATAGCTGTGGTCCATGGAGAGGAAGATCAGTCCATTTCATTTGCACAACACCTGAGAAATAATGGTTTTTCTGTAATCACTCCAAAGGTTGGAGAGACCATTAGCATAAAATAGAAATTTTTCTTTGACGGATAAGCAGGATTTCCCTATATTATTATAACCGTTCACGGTTTACAGTTTACAGTTAACGGTTGATCAAAACATAAAAAGCAAGAGGCTCAGTTGCGAGAACTCAAGTATATATTTCATGTGAGGTTAAGGTGTTTTCTGAAAAAAACCGTGAACCGTGAACCGTGAACCTGATCAGTTATCAACCATGTATCAAGAAAATAACAATTTAGAGCAGCAATCTATTCAGCGAACTGAGATATCAGATACAGATACAATAAACTCTCTTGGTCTGTGTCTCGGAGCTTCCACTGTGTCCATTGTCCACATGGAAATGAAACACTCTGAGACCAAGCCAAGGATTGTCGAATTTTCACTTCACCCTCACGAAGGAAATCCAAAGCAAACCCTGCTTACAGCGCTAAAAAACTTCGACTTAAAATCATTTGACAGGATTGCCGCAACAGGGAGGAAATTCCGCAAGTTTGTGAACCTTTCATCCATCCCCGAGCCCGAAGCTGTTGAATTAGCATATCAATTTGTCAAACCCGATGGCATCTCATGCCCGGCAATTGTCTCAGCCGGCGGAGAAACATTCATGGTATATGTTTTAAACAGCCTGGGCCAAATATCAAATGTAGTGACCGGCAACAAGTGTGCATCCGGAACCGGTGAATTTCTCCTTCAACAACTTCGCAGAATGAATGTATCGCTGGAAGAGGCAGCCCAGTGGGCTGCTACAGAAAATCCGTATCATGTTTCAGGCAGATGTTCTGTCTTCTGCAAGTCAGATTGCACTCACGCAACAAATAAAGGTATCCCGAAATCCAAGGTTACTGCCGGCCTCTGTCAAATGATGGCGAATAAGATTCTGGAGCTTCTGAAGAATGTGAAAAGACGGAATATCATGATCACCGGCGGAACAGCACGTAACAGAATGATGATTGAATATTTGAGTAAAAAGATACCGGGGCTTATAATTCCAGAGAAAGCGCCATATTTCGAAGCCATGGGTGCCGCACTCTGGGCGCTTAATAATGAAACCACCCCTTTTACCGGAATATCAAATTTTTTTAAGAAAGAAATTACATCATTTGACACGCTTCCCCCGCTTCTTAATTTTAAAAACATGGTAGAATTCAAAACAATTGAGAGGGGAAATATAAAGCCTGGGGATGTTTGCATACTGGGGCTGGATGTGGGTTCTACCACCACCAAGGCTGTTCTTCTGCGAAAAGATGACAATTCCATACTTGCATCAATATATCTGCGCACAAACGGTGATCCTGTGGGCGCTTCCCGGAATTGTTATCGAGATATTCTCGACCAGATAAAAGAAAAAGTAGATCCTGATGAAATATCAATCATAGGGCTGGGTGTCTGCGGTTCAGGCCGTCAAATAGCGGGTCTTCATGCCTTAACTGAAGGTGTAATCAATGAAATAATCGCACATGCAACTGCTGCAGTATATTTTGACAGCAAGGTAGATACCATATTTGAAATCGGAGGACAGGATGCAAAATATACTTATATAACAAACGCTGTGCCCTCCGATTATGCAATGAACGAAGCATGTTCAGCAGGAACCGGATCTTTTCTTGAAGAATCCGCGCATGAAACTCTGGGCGTAAAAATGGATGATATTGCAGATATTGCTTTCAGGGGAAAAAATCCGCCTAATTTTAATGACCAGTGTGCGGCTTTTATTGCCTCCGACATAAAAAATGCCATTCATGAAGGAGTCGAACACGAAGATATCGTGGCCGGTCTGGTTTATTCAATATGCATGAATTACTCAAACAGAGTAAAGGGCAACAAGCCGGTCGGCGAAAAGGTCTTTATGCAGGGAGGGGTCTGCTACAACAAAGCCGTACCATTTGCTATGGCCGCACTTGTTGGCAAGCCAATAATCGTTCCGCCGGAACCCGGTCTTATGGGAGCTTTCGGCGTTGCTCTTGAGATTAAAAAAAGAATTGAAACAAATTTAATATCTGAGAAAAACTTTAACCTTAAGCGCCTTGAGGACAGAGAGGTAAAATACGGAAAAACTTTCATCTGCAACGGCGGCAAGGAAAAATGTGACCGGCATTGCGAGATAGCAATGATCGAGTTAGAAGGCAAGAAATATCCCTTTGGAGGAGCATGTAACAGGTATTATAACTTACGGCAAAAAATAAAATACGACGTAGGAAAGCTGGATCTGGTGCGCATCAGGCAGAAACTGATATTTGAAAAATACGGCTCAAAACTGCCTGAAGGAAGCGGGGAAAAGCGTAGAGGCAGAATCGGGATAAACAGAAGTTTTCTGGTAAACACCTTTTATCCTCTTTACTCCACTTTTTTTACTGAACTTGGGTTTGAACCTGTAGTGCCTGATTCACCTTCAAAACAAGGGATTGATCAGAGAAACGCTGCTTTCTGCTTTCCCGGCGAGCTGTCTCATGGTTTTTTTTACTCCATGATTACCATGGAAAATCCTCCTGATTATATATTTCTGCCTCACTTAAAAGCAGTTCATGTCCCAAATGGTTATTCAAGCTCTCAGGTTTGTCCCTTTGTTCAGGGCGAAACATATTATCTTCAGGTAACATTCCGTGAAAAACTTAAAGAACTTAAAAATAAAGGAACGAAAGTACTTTCACCCCTTATAAATCTGACAAAAGGCCTTGAGAACTCAAGAGAACCTCTAATTGAAACCGCTAAAAAGATGGGAATAAGCCGGAAGGAAGCTGATAAGGCTTTTAAAAAGGCCATGCAAAACCAGATTGAATGTATGGATGAAATGAAGGCAATTGGAAAGAAGGTTCTTGAAGAACTTGAATCCGAACCGGAAAAGACAGGGATTGTTATCTTTGCAAGATCGTATAGCGGGTTTGTTAAAGAAGCCCACATGGGTATTCCCGACAAACTGGCATCAAGGGGTGTTCTCGTAATACCGTTTGATTTTCTTCCTTTTGATAACGAGAAGACAAAGCGCCATATGTACTGGGGTGTGGGGCAAATGATACTCAAAGCCTGTAAAGTCGTTAAAAGGCATCCTCAACTTTTTGGTGTTTATATTACCAACTTTTCATGCGGCCCTGATTCGTTTATACTTGGATATTTCAGAAATTACATGGGCCGAAAACCCTCTCTTACGCTTGAACTTGACAGCCATACTGCAGACGCAGGTCTTGAAACCAGGATAGAAGCTTTTCTGGACATAGTAGCAGCTTTCAGGCAATTACTATCAAACAAACTGATTGTTATGAAAGAAAGCTCCTTTGTTCCGGCCCGGCTCGTGATTGAAAACAGTGTCGCGAAAGTAATAACATCTTCCGGCGAAAAAATCCCGATGACTGACCAGCGTGTAACTCTTTTAATACCTTCAATGGGCAAGATAGCCTCTGAATCGCTTGCGGCTATGTTTCGCGGAAGAGGCACCAGAGCAATAGCACATCCTCCATCTGATGAAGCAGTGCTTAAACTTGGCCGCGCAAATACGTCTTGCAAAGAGTGCCTGCCGCTCATACTCACTACAGGAACACTGCTCAACTATATCCGCAACAAAAAGCAGAATAATGAAGTTATAGCATATTTTATGCCGACAGGTGCCGGACCCTGCCGATTCGGTCAGTACCACATATTTATGGAAGATCTGATAAAAAAACTTGAGCTTCCTGATGTCGCTGTGCTTTCGCTGTCATCAGAAAACGCATATGCCGGCATGGGAGGTGATTTTCAGCTTCATGCCTGGAGCGCTATAATCGTATCCGATGTAATGGAAGACATAAGATCGATGATGCTGGCTAATGCAGCGGACACCGAAGAAGCTATTAGAATATTCAATGAGGAGTGGCAGCTAATATTAGCGAACCTGGAACTTGGAGACTTTTCTAAGCTTGAAAAACGACTATCCGTAACTGCCGAGCGGTTCAGCCACATCCGATTAAAACGGCCGGTAGAAGAAGTGCCTACCATCTTGCTTACAGGTGAAATATTTGTCAGAAGAGATGACATTTCACGTCAATATTTGACTGAACGCCTTGCAGAACAAGGCTTTGCAGTGATTTGTACTCCGGTGGCCGAGTGGATTTTATATTCCGACTATATTCTGGAAAATAATTATTCTGATCATAAAATGTCAAAAATAGAAAGACTGGAGTTCATAATCAAAAAGAAATTTATGTCAAGATATGAAAAGCGTATCAAGTCAATACTGTCACGTTCAGGACTTGTTCACGCAGAGCCGCTCGATATGAAATCAATAATCAACAATGCCTCGCCTTACATTTCTCCATATCTTGGTGGTGAAGCCATTCTGACAACAGGTGGTGCTCTTACCGAAGTCGCAACCCATGTCTGTGGTGCAATCGCCATAGGCCCTTTCGGCTGCATGCCCAACCGTCTTTCAGAGTCTATTCTTAACGTCACTATGAACCGGGAAGGAAAGCTGGCAACTGATTCTAAAAATAAACAGCTCCGGCATATACTCACAGATATAGATGATCTGCCATTTCTGGCTATAGAAAGTGACGGTTCCCCTTTCCCCCAGCTAATAAATGCAAAACTGGAAACCTTCTGCATTCGCTCCGAACGCCTTCATAACAGGATGCTTGAAGCAAACCAGAAAAACAGAAAATAAAGGTTGCCGTTCACGGCTTGAAACTTGAAATTGGAAAATAGAAATTAGGAAGAACAGTACAAAAGCATGCCTGCCCGCCATCGCTCTCGCTCAGGCGAGGCGGGCGGGAAGGCTAAATTTCTAATTTCGACGTTCCATAAACCGTGAACCGTGAACCGTGAACCTTTGAACCGTGAACCTTGAACCGTGAAAATATTACTCATATACCCATATTTCCTTGAAGATAGAGTTCATGAAGAAGAGATAAGTGTTGTTCCCATGGGAGTTTATTATGTCGGCGCTGTTTTAAAGGAAAATAATTATGATGTTGAGATACTGAACTGGCATAATGTCAACAAAACATCTCATGATATCATTAAAGAAACATTAATTAATAAAAAACCGGATGTAATAGGTTTTTCGATAATGCATGCAAACCGGTGGGGAGGCATTGAAATTGCCAGGATTGCAAAACAACTCGACCCAAAGGTGAAAATTGTCTTCGGCGGAATAGGTACCACCTTTTTATGGAAGCATTTATTAAAGCACTTCAAAGAAATTGATTATGCTGTATTGGGAGAGGGAGAATACACTTTCCTGACTCTTTTAAAATGCATACAAAAACAGGATTATAAACAGATCGGGAATGTCAAAGGTATTGCTTACAGAAAAAAGGGTGAGGTCGTAAAAACAAAACCTGCCGAGATCATACATAACCTTGATAAACTGCCGATCCCGGCAAAGTATTTTAAATATCAGCATGTTTCCTTGACCAGAGGATGCCCAGGAAACTGCACTTTCTGTGGATCGCCTCAGTTCTGGGGACATAAAGTAAGATTTCACTCATCGGATTATTTTGTAAATCAAATTGAACTTCTCTTCAAAAAAGGAATAACTTTTTTTTATTTTTCAGATGACACCTTTACCTTCAAAAAAGAGCTGGTAATTGAAATCTGCAAAAAAATTCTGGATAAAGGACTGAAAATAGTATGGGTGGCAATTTCCCGCGTAAACTATGTGAACGATGAAGTTCTTTACTGGATGAGAAAAGCCGGCTGCATTCAGATCAGTTATGGTGTGGAAAGCGGATCTGAAAAAATAAGAAAAATACTGAATAAAAATATTAAAACAGATCAAATAAAAAAAGCTTTTGCGCTGACTCCTAAATACGGCATTATGGCCCGAGCCTACTTTATTTATGGATGCCCTGGAGAAACCTGGGATACGATTCAGGATACCATAGATTTAATTCATGAAATCAAGCCCCTGAGCATTATCTTCTACATCCTTGATATATTCCCCGGAACAGCACTTTATTCGGATTTTAAAAAAAGATGTAAAATTACTGATGATCTCTGGTTAAAACGCATAGAAGACATCATATATTTTCAAAGCGACCCTGATTTGTCGCAGGATATGATACTGGCTTTCGGGAAAAAACTCAGGATGAATTACTATGAAAATCTTGCAGGTTTTGCAGATGGAATTGAAGTAATTGATGATAAAGAACTTTTTGAAATGCACGCAGATTTCTTCTCAAGACTTGGGATGACATTCGATTATGGAGATTATGCAAGCATAGAAGCTATAAAAGATAAAGACAGGGTTGCTGAAAGACTATACAAAAAAGCTCTGAGCTATTATCCTGATCACCGGGCTTTCCTTGGTTTAGGTATAATCAAACAGAAAAAGGAAGAATACATACAATCGGCTAAAATACTATCAGAAGGAGTCGAATATTTCCCGGAAAGCGAGCAGCTTAATATATGCCTGGGAATCAGTTATATGAATTTAAGAGAATATAACAAGGCACTTCCGTATTTTCTGAAATTTAAAGATTCTAAAGAGGCAAATTACTACATCACGGCCTGCAATGAGGCTGTTGGCATTTCTTAACACCTGATTTTCTCTTCTCAATTCTTCGGATGCTGCCCGTGAGCACGGCCAGACCCACTGGATTGAATATATGGAATCTATATCATAACATTTTTCTGAATTGTATGGATTCGAGGTATATAGCGGATATCGCTACACAGCTCTATTGATTATTGTTCGCCTGAGGAGTATGAATGTATTGAAATGAAGAAAGCGGCTTAATTAACTGTCAATATTTTTAGGCTCCGTCCACTCTGAGCTTTTGCATTTAAACTCCCAATTAATGAACGCTTGATTTATGAACATCAAGAGCCATCTTGTATGCATCTGCAAAGTCAAGCCCTGTCTCAAGATCAGGTTCAATAATCTTGAAGCCTGTATACATCAGGCACAAAAGATGAAGCCCGGTAAATTCTTTCTCTGGGATACTTTTTAAGAGATGTGTCCTGTCAGGGTCGCTATAATCTATGCCTTTTGTTCCGAGCATGCCGATTTCTGAAACAATACTAAAAATTTCTTCTCGTGATTTATTATCAAATCTTTGAAGAGCATCGAGGCAATATAAAAAAGCCGCAGGTTCTTTTTCTTTTAGGAGTTCAGGGTTGGTTGTGCCATTTGGAGAGCTTTCTTCCGAAGATGGTTCTGTTATGTCCAATTGCCAATCATACCAGCCTTGCAGTTTCAGAAGCCGTGCATATTCATCAACCATTTCATATTCGTCGCCTGGGATAAAAGAATCGATCTTTTCTTTCCAGATGTTGAACAATTTCATGCCAACCTGGAAAACTTTCGATTTTTTATAGGGCGCGGCATAGTTTGATTTGTTATTTAAAAGATAATCAAAAAAAAAGAGCTGAAGCGCAATTGAGCGTTATATTGGCACGGTATATGAGGGGGGAGGTAAGCTTCCTTATTTTACTGCTTGTAAAAACGTAGAGTGCTTCCTTGTGCAACTGGTCTAATGAAACGATCTGACTTGGACGTAGTTTATCATATTTTTGAAAAACGCTGTATTCAACCACCATGTCAAGGGGACAGTTGAAAAGCTGGTTGCAGAGTCCGCTTGTAATTTGAAGTGTTACTTGTGTTATTTTATCCTCTGCGTAGCCTTGTTTTTGTAGTTTATGAATATGATCGCTGATTGAACGTATGGCATGTTCTCTTGTCTTTGCAGTTGTAATAAAATTGCGGTTGCGTCCTTTCTTTCTGGCTGCATCTTCAAGCAAAATGTGTTCAATTTCGTGGGCAATAAGATGTGGGGTAACAGCGGGCGATTTTTTACGATATTTGATAAGATGTTCATTTCGTTTGTGCTTCCAAGCCATCTGAGCTATCGCGGAAACATATTCGAGTGAATTGTCTTCAAGAATCTGTATTGGAAAGCCGGTTCTTTCTTCAGCCTCTTTTTTATAGTCCAAAATGTATGCTATAAGTTTGTCGCAGGATTTTTCTGCTATATTTTTATTGATCTCTAAAAACAAATTCCATGCCTGTTGATAAACCTGCTTACTCCTAATATCATCAGATTTTGGTTGATCAAATAATCTATTAAGCAGTTCTATTGCTTGCTCGTCATTACCTACAGTCTGATATAACAGGGAAAGTCCATAATAAGTATTGGGATAGGATGGGTCAATTGCAAGGGCTTTTTCAAACAGATCCTGAGCTTCTTTAAATTGTTTTTTCTCCATTTTCAAGGCTGCATAATTGTTAAGGAGCATATTATCATCCGGTTGTATAGAGAGCCCCTTCTGAAAATAGAATTCGGCAACATCAAGGTTATGATCGTATTTTGCATAAATGTTTCCAAGCAGGAGATATGACCAGACATTATTTGCGTCTAGTTGAATACATTCCTTTAGATATTTTTGTGCCTTATCTGAATTCCCTGATTCAAGATAGGCCATTGCAAGGTTTCTTCTTGTATCTACATGATGAGGGATGACACCCAGCGCCTTTAAGAGGTATTTGATAGCCATCTGATATTCTCCCTGCTGAGCCGCATTAACTCCTTTTTTATAGATTTTTAAGGCTTTATTAACATCTTCCTTTTTCGGCTCTATCAGCTTAATGATCACAATTCCATCTTTTATATAGATCTCTACCGAGGAGGAAAGAAAACCATACGAACTTTTAAGAAGGGAAATTACTTCTTCCTCAGGCAGTGTGGAAAGGTCAATATTTTTTAATGGATCCAGGATGATGTCTTTTAACGGCACAGAAAGGATTATCATAAAATACCTTACACTACATTCCATAGAGATTAAAAGAAAAAAAACTTATTATTGTCAGGTGATTAGCAACACAAAAAACCTCCCCAAAACCTCTTTAAACAAATTAAAAATAATGATATTTGTTCTTGTATGTCAAGGGAAAAGCACCGGAGTCGACTACAGGGTCTCAGACCATGATTTCTGAGAGTTGAAAGGAAAGTGGTGGTGTCTATTTCTTTTTGAACTCGTCACGCTTGACAAGTAATATAAAGTGCATTTCAGTCTAATTTCCCAATTAGCCATTTATATAGTTATCGAGTCTATGTTAGACTTTTATTGATACTATCTTGTATTTTACCTATCTGCGGAGTTTCTTATAGGTAGTTGTCGTTTCGGTTCGAAAACGGTATGCTTTAATATTTGTCTGTTCCTCTATTCACCAGGTCGTCCAATTTGCTGATAGATTCAAATATAAGGATAGAGAGTGGAGAGTAGGCCACTCAGCCCGTCCTCTACGCTACCCTTATCCCTCGAAAAATGGAAAAATCAGAATAGAAAATTATTGGAGTTTTGGAAATATAATATATTAGATATTATTCCGGTATGCTGAAATTGTAGACAGCTTGCATGCACGACAACTAAACGAATAAGTCTGTTTCAGATATGATTTATATATCGTAATCTCCTTAGTTTTTCAATTCTTTCTATATGCAACAACGGACAAAATAATCTTCAGGGGTACTTGGGGACGCCCTTTAGTTTTGAGGGGTACTTGGGGACGCCCTTTAGTTTTGGGGGTACTTGGGGACGCCCTTTAGTTTTGCAGTTTTAGGCCTAATGGTCGATTAGTTTGTAGCCCTTTTCTTGTACTATTTTCTCTCCTCGCTTCACAGACAAACTTACCCCTGATAAGGAAAGATTTAATC
>Ga0180732_1001308_pt1 | contig 15804 bp, 13 predicted proteins | sample KR11_01MetaG_FD_148674 | JGI IMG/M metagenome (GOLD analysis project Ga0180732, IMG submission 148674) | Groundwater microbial communities from the Olkiluoto Island deep subsurface site, Finland - KR11_0.1 MetaG | ecosystem: Environmental > Aquatic > Deep subsurface > Groundwater | place...
TCCGAAATTGTAGAACCCGGTTTATCTAAAATCAAGCATGTTGCACATTCTATAATTCTGTCCAATGTTCTTCCTATCATTTTTTATTTTCCTTTAATTTGTTATGATGTAGTAGCAACACACCCCCTTTTATATTTTATTTCTCCTTTTCAGGAGAAAGATTTATAAGGGAGAAAAATCTTGAATAGACTATGGAAACTTCAGCATTAAAAGAACTTGGACTGACTGAGAATGAAGTAACTATCTACTTCTTCTTGTTAAAGGTTGGAGAAAGCACAACCGGTCTAATCATAAAAGAAACAGGAATATCTAACTCTCGCGTTTATGAGTCCTTAAATTCTCTTGCTAAAAAAGGATTTGTCTCTTACAATATTCAGCGAAATGGAAAGCATTTTCAAGCAACTAACCCTAAAATTCTTCTTGAAAAAGAAGAAGAAAGAAAAAACAAGCTGAAAAAGCTCATTCCAGAACTTGTTTCTATGACTAATTTGAGAGAAATAGAAACTAATACTGCGGTTTATGAGGGATATGAAGGATTTAAGACAGCATTTAAAAAAATAATAGATGACTGCCCCAAAGATAAAGAGATATTTATTCTAGGTTTTTCAGAACAGCAGTATAAAACCGAATCACTAAGGCTCTTTTTAGAAAATATGAATTTAAAATCATCAGCTAAGAAACAAAAGCTAAAGATAATTTTAGACAAATCTGTAAAAGAGACCCTTGGCAGGGATAGAGAGAAAGAGAAGTTTACAGAAGTGAAATATATGCCAAAAGGATATGTAAGTCCTGGGGCAATTGATATATTTGAGGATTATGTTTACATCTTTTTATGGGAAGAAAGACCATTTGTTTTTATGATTAAAAACAAGAAGATTGCTGAAAGTTTCAAACAATACTTCACCCTTCTCTGGAAAATTGCCAAGAAGTAACAAGTTTATAGGTAAGCAGTGGGAGTGGTTGGAGGGTAATGGGTATCCCGAGCGAATGAAATGAGCGAGGCAAGATTTCTAAAACTTGAGTATAATAAACTTTATAAGCAAATTAATTCTAAAATAATCATGAAGATAAAAGATGTGTGGGCAGAGAAGGTTCATGATTCTAGAAAAAAGGAGACTATCAGAATTTATGTGAAGACTGATTTTGGAATATGGAGCACAAGCTCGCCTTCTGGAAAATCAACTGGAAAACATGAAACACTATCTTTTCCTGAGTCAGTCAGCTCGAGTATAAAGCTGTTAGATAGTTTAAAAGAAGATATTCTGGAACTAGAAATTGAGAGCTTTAATGATCTTGAGAAAGTTGAGAATATTGTTGATAAGAAAGAGGCTGGGGCAAATACACTCTATGCTCTAGAGGCAAGTATTCTGAAGGCACTTGCTTACTCTGAAAAAAAAGAGCTGTGGCAGTTTATAAATCCTGATGCAAAGAAGATGCCTTTTCCAGTGGGAAATGTTATTGGGGGCGGTTTGCATACTCCTGAGACTCACGGGAGAAAAGCAGATTTCCAGGAGTTTCTGGTGATTCCTAAGATGAAGAAGTTTTCTGATTGTGTTGAAGCTATGAAGAAAGCGCACTCCATGATTGGAGAGCACTTAGGTGCTAAGAAAGTAAAGGGCTCGCTAAATGATGAGGGGGCGTGGAGCACTAGCCTGGGGAATTCAGAGTGTTTGGATATACTAAATATTGTGAGAAAGGAGATTGCAGAAGAATCTGGTGAGAAGATTGATATTGGAGTTGATGTTGCTGCCTCGTCTTTTTATGCTCCAGATATTTACCATTATACTAATCCTGAAGTTTTGATGAATACAAAAGAGCAGATTAACTATGTTTCAGGGTTAGCTGATAAATTCAAGATTTTTTATATTGAAGACCCTGTTGATGAAGAGAATTTTTGCGGATTTAAGAATTTTAGAGAGAAAAATCCTGGGAGAATTGTTGTTGGGGATGATTTAATTGTTTCTAGTGAGGCTCGATTCCTGACTGCTTTGAAAGAAAGATCAATTGATGCTGTTATTTTAAAACCAAATCAACAGGGCTCGTTGCTGGAAATCAAGAAAATAGTTTATCTTGCCAAGAAGTATAATGTTGCTCTTGTTATGAGCCATAGAAGCGGGGAGACAATGGATTCTACAATTGCTGATTTGGCTTTTGGGTTTCAGTGCGATTATATTAAGACAGGGGTGCACGGGAAAGAGCGCGAGATTAAGCTTAGAAGGCTGGTTGAAATAGAGAAAAAAATTGGTTAGTTCTTATAGCTTAGATGACAGAGTTTAGGAGGGGTTGAGAAAAACAAGAGAAGAAATTTCAGATGATGCTTGAACAATTAAGTTTAAAATAAACCTTTGCCCGCCTTTACTTAATTTACTCGCAAGGTTTAAAAACCCACTAAATATCTAATCTTAACTTAGGCACGTACCAACTGAAACAATTTGGATTAACCCGTGCGCTTGTTATAAATTAGTTATCAATAAAAATGACAGAGGAAAGATTAAACATAAGAAATTATCAGATATAAAATGCCAAGACAAAAATTAACTGAAGCTTCAGAAACACTTCCTGTTTCTGACAGTGCTCAGAAATCTGAAAACAAGAAGATTTCTGACGAAGAGAAAGCAGCAAGAAAGCTTGAAAGAGAGAAAAAGAAGCAGGCAGAAGCTGAAGGAAAGAAAGAGATTCTGGAGAAAGCTGAGAAGATGGCTGAAAGTTTAGGTGATAAAGAGGCTGAGAAAGAGCTTGAGGAAGATGAGAAGAGTTTAGACAAGACTGAAGAGGGCAAGAAGAAGAAATTAGGGAAGAAAGATGAAGATGAGAAGAAACAGACTTCTAATACACTAATTCCTATTGAGGATTATGTCAAGGCAGGGTGTTATATTGGAACAAAGGTGATAACTCCTGATATGAGAAAATTTGTTTACAGAAGAAGAGCTGACGGCATAGCAATTATTAATACTAATATTATTGACCAGAAGATAGGCGAAGCTGCAAAAGAGATTGCTAAATACAAACCACAAGACTGGGTTGTTGTCTGCAAAAGAGAGGCAGGGTGGAGAGCTGTTAAATTATTTTCAGAACTAACAGGAGTTCGGGTATTTACTAAGAAATATCCTGCCGGGATAATTACGAATACAGATTTGCCTGATTTCTTTGAGACAGAGATGATTTTTGTATGCGACCCCTGGCTTGATAAGAATGCAATGACTGATGCTTCTAATGTTAAGAAGAGGATATTTGCTGTCTGCGATACTAATAATCTTGCAAGAGATGCAGATTTTATTATACCTGCAAATAACAAGAGCAATAAATCTCTTGGGGTTCTCTTTTATATTCTGTCAAGAGAATATATGAAATCGCAAGGAATATCAAAGAAACTCCCTGATATGGAAGATTTTATTGGTGAGAAGCTTGAAGACCTGCAGCCAAAGAGGACTAAGAAGGCTATTGATGAGAAGAGGAAAGATATTGAGAAGATTGAGGGAATCTTGAAGTTAGATTCGGAAGAGAAGAATAGGTGATTTTTTTTTGATAACTCTATAACTATCTGCTTAAGGGATAATTTTTGTATAGCTTATAAAAATTTTAGCAGGTTTTCACAATCTTTCAAATATAGAATCTATAAGGCAAAAAATTAACTTTCAATTGAACCATCTGTTTGAATTAATCTTAAATTTTTATTAACTTTGGAATAGTCTGTACTATTAATCTATAATCCGCTTGTTTTTAAGATTGATTAAATTGGTTAGGAGAGATTAACTCTCAGCACAATAATTCTTATAAATCCAAGATAATAAGAAGACTTATGATGTTTATTGATTATTTATCTGAGCAGTTTCGGGAGAGAGCTTATGCTGACCCGAAATTTAGAGATGCTGTGAATATTGTCAGCATGAATTCCCGCGGGAGAGTCTGGGTTATCGGGGGATTTCTCTATAAAACCCTGATTAGAGCTGTGCATGGAACAGAAGTTGCCAGCAAGGATTTTGATTTTGTTGTTGAGAGAGCGAGAGAGAGGTTAAAGCTGCCTGATGGTTGGACTTCAAGAACAAACAGATTTGGAAATCCTGAATTATCTGCTGCTGAGAATCAAGTTGATTTAGTTCCTCTTGATAATATTCTCTATTTGAGAAAAATGAATCTCGCGCCAAGCATAAGAAACTATCTTGCAAGTGTTAATTTTGATATTTTTGCACTTGCTTTTGACTTGCGAGACGAGGCAATTGTTGATGGAGGGGGAGTTTCTGCTTTAGAGAGGAAAGTTTTAAGAGTTCATAATCTCGTTATGGCTGAGATTAGTGCTGAGATTTATGGAAAAAGTGTGAATGAAATGATTTCTTCTAGGGCGAGAGAGATTGGTTTTGATGCTGAGTTAGTTTGAATAATTCAATCTCAATTGAACCTATCGCTAGGTTTAAAAACGTCTTAGTTTACAGATTTTTATGAAAAACAAGATTAAAGGAAATATTTATAAAGAAGAAATAATTAACCCTAAAATGAAGAGGGGTGTATTAATTTTAGTCTCATTTATTTTGTTATCTAGTTTGATTAGTGTTGTGAGTGCTTATACTTGTTATGATGCTGATGTGAATAAAGACGGGAAGGCAAATTCTGTGGATTTATCTTATATTAGTGCAAAAATAAATCAAACCTGCTCTGAAGCGAATAGATGGTGTGATTGGGCAGACATGAATAAAGATAGGCAAGTTAGCCAGGATGATTTAACTTTAAATTATAATGTTAGAACTGAAAATAAATGTGCGTCGTGGGTTGCTGCATGCACTGATTCAGATGCAGGAATATCAAAGTATGTTAAAGGTAAGGCAGTTATTTCTGGAGTAGAATCTAAAGAAGACCAGTGCTTGGGAGTGAATTTACTAGAATATTATTGCGAGAATGATGCTATAAAATTAATGGAAATTCCTTGTGGATGTTATGAGGGGGTTTGCTACGAAACTGCTACTTGCACAGATACTGAACAGCCAGGTAAGAGTAATTGGTATCAGGATAAATTCTTAAAAGGAACAACTACAGTAAAATATAAAAATAATAATGGTGGTGAATCTGGAATAGAATATGTAGATGAATGCAATGATGAAGGAAAGCTGGTTGATTATACATGCAGCCCTTCAGAAGACTCTAATTTTGTTGCTGTTGGGTTTGGGAATTATATTGATTGTGAGTATGGCTGTTCTAATGGAGCTTGCTTAAAAGAAACAAGCCAGACTTGTTCTAATATTAAATGCGATGATGGAACTATTGCAAAGTGTGCATTAAATATGGGAACTGGATATTGTTCATGTGAAAGCTGTCCTTCTATTGATCTTGATATTGATTCTTGTTTAGATAATCCTAAAAGATACTGGGATCAGGAAACAGATAAATGCTATGATTATAATCCTAACTGGATTCCAAGTTATTGTTCTGATCCAGATGGGGGGAAAAATATTTTTGAATATGCTCATACTTATGGATTTAGAAGTTATTCTTCTGCAGACGACCCTTCAAGAGATTTAAGAATAAGAACTGGAGGATCTGATGGCTGCTACAATTGGCAGTTAATTGAACATTATTGTGATGCTCAGGGTTACATACAAACTGAATATATCACTTGCCCAAACGGTTGTGATACAAATAGCAAGGGAGCATGCATAAAAGGAGAAGCAATTACAGAAAAGATAACCTGCAAGTTTGAAGGAACAAGCAAGCAGCAGCAATGTTATTTAGCTGGGCAATTTACTCCTGCTGATGAAGGCACAAAGTTTTGTTATGCAGAAGCTGGACCAGGAAGTTGTGTAATTAATTATAAAGATTATAAAGGCGCAGAAGTAACATGGAAATCAACATGCGGCAGTTTAGCTTATACTAAACAAGATGGGAATGATGAAGTTATTTATTTTAAATGTTCAGAAGGAGAGACCAATATTAGTGAAATATTAAACAAAGGATTTAGAAATGTTTATTTTGAGTGCTATGATGGCGAGAGTTCTAAATCAACAGAAAGAGACGCTTGCAAGTCAGCTGATTATTGGAAGAAGTTTGCTTCTAATTTTTGTGCCAGCCACTGCGAGAAAAGTGTAGAGAAGTGCGAGCAAAAATATGGTGTTGAAGAAAAGAACGAAGATGTGATTAAATGCATCGGAAAGTGCGGAATAAATTCTTTCTCTTTGGGGAATGAGTGTTATCTTCAAGAGGAAACTACTACTAGCCCAGTTCAGGAATGCAAAACTGATAGTGATTGTTCTCAACCTTCTTGTGAACTTGGTGTTCCTGCGGAAGAGTGCCCAAAAACTAATAAATGTGTAAATGGAAGGTGCGAACCAATTGTTGAAATGGTTTCTGAAGGAATAATGCTAATATGCAAAGATTCGTGCCCTCTTGATGGAAAATGCTACCCATTTGGATATAGAAAGTCAGGAAAATACTGCTCTGATATGGGCGGATTTGTTGAGCAGAAGAAGAATGAAGCTTGTGATAATAATTTTGAATGTTCTTCAAATGTTTGCGTGAATAATAATTGCATCTCGCAGGGATTTATTGAGAAGATTATTTCATGGTTTAAGAGACTGTTTGGCGGGGGATAGTTCAATTGAGATTGAAGTTATCGAGATGTTTAAAAAGAGGAAATAATTTATCAGATTATGAGAAAATCAATTTTAATTATTGGGATAATACTCTTGGCGATTTTGCCATTTGTGAGTGCAGATATACCTTCTCCTCCGAATCCCACAGTTAAAGACATACCGATTGAGAATCATATTTCTAATATGGATGATTTTCCAGAATATGTTTTTGTTGTGTATGGAGACATTCCAGGTATGTGCAGCCCAAAAATAATTGATGAGGACGGATCTGTCAGTGGTTCATTCTATAAGTTTTGTGTTATTTCAGTGTACGCTGTTAAAAAGTCTGATTTTGATTCTTCAATCTTGACAAATAATGATTATTCTCAAGTTCAGGAGTATTTTAATTCTTCAAAGGCAGTAAAAGTTATTGAAAATTTAGACTTCTCAAAAACTGTTTCGATTACAAGCACGGAAGATAAAGTCGTAAATAGCTATAATATCAGCCTTAATTCATTAGTCCCTCCAGAGCCAAAAATAAAAAGAGATTATAAGATTTATCTATACCTCATAATCCCAATTGTTGCTATTTTAATAGTAGTTGTCATCCTGAGTAAACGAAGAAAGTAAGATGAATTTAATTTTTGCCTGGATTTTAACAATAATAATTGAGTGGGGAGTGTTCTGCTTATTTTTTAGAAAAGATTATCTTAAACTAATAGGGTACTCTATTTTGATTAATTCTATTACTAATCCTCTCTTAAATTTTTTATTGTTATTTGGAATTAACATTATTCTATTAGAGTTTTTAGTTTTTGCAGTAGAAATATTTTTGATAAAACTACTATTTGACTTGAGATGGAAGACATCAGCAATATTATCATTTTGCGCGAATTTATCTAGTTTTTTAATTGGAATTGCCCTTGGGAGGTTTATATGAAAAACATAGTAAAGAATCTTAGTGTATATGGCTTAGGACATGGATTAATAGACGCTGTTTGCGCTGGTGTTTTATTCAGTATCTTAAAATTTGATTTAACTAATTTTCCATTTTTTGGGCTAGTGGTGTTATACGGCATACTGGCATTCGCGCTGCAAGTCCCATTCGGAGTCTTAGCTGATAAGTTTAAAGCCCCAAAACAATTTGCGCTAGGCGGAATTGTGTTTAACTTTTTTGCAGTATTTCTTTTGTTTTACTCTCCTCTAACTGCAGTTGTTCTTGCGGGAATTGGGAATGCACTGTTCCATGTTGGCGGGGGAGTTATTAGCTTGAATCTCACTCCTAAAAGAGCAACTGCTCCGGGAATTTTTGTTGCTCCGGGAGCAATTGGTCTTTTTATTGGGACACTGATTGGGAATCTAGGATTATTCAAGCAAGAAATATTCTACTTTCTGCTCGTTTTGTTTTTTGTTCTGATTACTATTACAAAACTTCCTAATCTTAATTACAAACATGAGAAAGTGAGAGTGAAATATTTTGAATTAATCTTCCTTCTTCTTTTCTTTGCAATAGCTACGCGGGGTTTTGTTGGTTTCTTGCTGATTTTTCCATGGAAAACAAATATCTATCTAATTATTTTTCTGGTTTTTGGAGTTTTTCTAGGAAAATTTATTGGAGGGATTCTTGGGGATAAATTTGGGTGGATAAGAATCTCAATGATTTCTCTTATTATCTCAGCAGTTCTGCTGACAATATTCCCCAATGTGTGGTATCTTGCAATAGCTGGAATGTTCTTGTTTAATATTGTAATGCCAATTACACTCGTGGCTGTGTCAAATCTTTTTCCAGGAAGGCCGGGTTTTGCTTTTGGAGTAAATTGCCTAGCTCTAATACTTGGAGTTTTTCCAATTTATTTTGGGATAAAGTTAACTTCCTTATGGCTAATTGGGGCGATAATCCTTATTTCAACTGCAGCAATTTATTTTGGTCTGAGATTTTCTCCCCTTAATAATCACAGAAAACAGCGAAAGGTTTATAAAGCAAATTAATACTACTTCATTGTTAAAATGTTAACTATGATGAGTACCTTAGTTGAAATTTTTAGTAAGGTATGATGTACGAAAGTTTGTCATCTAGTTAATACAAGATTTTGTTCTGATTTTTGATTCATCATGTCAGAAATGCCCACTAATGTTTGCATTTCTGAACACCCTAAAGTTGCAATACAATGTACTCAGCAACTTTTTGGTAGTTAATTATCGACGAGATTTTATATTCTAGATGATATTGTGTTGTAGTAGTCGCCAATGATTTTTCAGAAATTCTTATGAATTTCTGACCTTCAAATTCTAACGACTTCAAAGTTCTAAAACTTTGACAGTCATCAAAAATTTATATTTTTGAGAATTAGAAGTGGAGAAAGTGTGTTTTGAGAAACTTTTGTTTCTTATATAATCAGTAGAAATTAATAATCATTAAAGCAGCGAGAAATAATTTTGCTAAATTCTCGATAGAAAAACTGTATAAATCCAGTTTATCCTGCTGGCGGCTGCGGCTATCTGGCTTGCAATTAGACATGCAAGTTCCTTCAGCAATGGAGAGCGTACTGCTCAGTAACACGTAGACAATCTACCCTATGGCGAGAATAACCTCGGGAAACTGAGGGTAATACTTGATAAGAGATGGTTTCTGGAATGATCTGTCTCTGAAGCGTAGGATGAGTCTGCGGCTGATTAGGCAGTTGGCGGGGTAATGGCCCACCAAACCTTTGATCAGTAAGGGCCCTTAGCGGGGAAGCCCTGAGAACGAGTCTGAGACACTACTCGTAGCCCTACGGGGTGCAGCAGTTAGGGATTTTTTGCAATGCGCGAGAGCGTGACAGAGCGAGCCAGAGTGTTTTTCCATTTGGAAAAACTTTTGCCAGCTGTAAAAAGGCTGGCGAATAAGGACTGGGCAAGACCGGTGCCAGCCGCCGCGGTAATCCCGGCAGTCCAAGTCGCAGCCACAATTATTGGGTCTAAAACATTCGTAGCTTGCTTTGCAAGTTTGTTGTGAAATTCTGTCTCTTAAGGGCAGAGATTGCAATGAATACTGCTTAGCTAGAGACCGGTGGGCGTAAGAAGTACATCTGAGGTAGTGGTAAAATACGTTAATCTCAGATGGACTAACGATTAGCGAAGGCATCTTACGATGACGGTTCTGACAGTGAGGGATGAAGGCTAGGGGCGCAAATTGGATTAGATACCCAAGTAGTCCTAGCAGTAAACACTGCGCACTAAACCTTGTGACCTCCTCGAGAGGTTGCAGGGCTGCAGCGAAGGCGAAGAGTGCGCTACCTGGGAAGTATAGCCGCAAGGCCGAAACTTAAAGGAATTGGCGGGGGAGCACTACAACGGGTGACGCGTGCGGTTCAATTAGATTCTACACCGTGAACCTCACCAGGACCGACGGCAGAATGAAGGTCAGTCTGAAGGGCTTACCTGACACGCCGAGCGGAGTTGCATGGCCGACGTCAGCCTGTGTCGTGAGATGACCTGTTAAATCAGGTAACAGGCGAGACCCGCGTGTATAGTTGCTATCTGAATAAGATGCACTCTATACAGACTGCTTGCGTAAGCAAGAGGAAGGTGCGGGCTACGTTAGGTGAGTACGGCCCTAATGCCCTGGGCTACACGCGCGCGGCAATGCTAGATACAGTGAGTCGCAACTCCGAAAGGAGAAGCTAATCCCATAAAGTCTAGCTCAGTTTAGATTGAGGCTTGCAACTTAGCCTCATGACACCGGAATCCGTAGTAATCGTTCATCATCAGTGAACGGTGAATAAGTCCCTGCTCCTTGCACACACCGAAACAAATGTGTTCGGCAGCTTACAGAACTAGAGAGTGAAAATCTCTCTTTATAGTCAAAATGGCAGGCGTTTACAGTAATGGAAACGCTGAAGGGCCTGAGACAAAATTCAGCCTCGTGTTCAGTAATGAACAGAGAAATTTTCCGTTGAAAATTTCTATTTTTTCAAATCAGATAAAACAAAGATTTGAAAACAAAACAGGATTGAATGATTTCCATTGCGGGTCGGTGGTGGAAAGAAATTCAAATGTCGGAAATTAAGAATTTCCGAGCACTATCAGAAATAAGAAGTATTTCTGAAGTAAAAATCCTGACTTGGATGAATGAAAAAGCTTTGTAAGTGACCCGAAGAGATCCTTTTTAACTCTATAATTAAAACAAAGAGATAAATAGGAAGTCAGCTTACCTCATAGTAATCAATTAACTTTGATGAAGGGGGTAAACCTAGTGCTTGATAAAAACTACATACTTGGATTAGTTGATGGAGAAGGCTCTTTCAATGTTCGTGTAAACGAAACAGGAAGAAGAGCAAGAGTTGAGTTAAAATTTAGCTTAAAACTTCGACATCAAGATAAGGAAATCCTGCACGAACTTGAAAGGTTCTTTGGATGCGGAAAAGTCTACATTCAGAGAGACAAACGAGAAAATCACTCGCTTTGTTACAGATTTGAAGTTCAGAATAAGAAAGATATTATTGAAAAGATAGTTCCTTTCTTTACAGAAAATCCTCCTTTAATTCCGAGTAGAAAGACAGATTTTGAATTATTTAAGAAAATTGTTGAACTTTCACAAGAAGAAACAATTAATTTTAAAGAGATTCAGATTCTGAAACAACATATGCACTGGGGCTCGCTGCATACGGGAAAACCGTCTGTGCAGTGGAAACGACAAGTAGCTCATTAGTTTGAGTGAAAAAGTCAATGCCCGTCAAACCAACCGAGTTTTGCATCGAAGAGGCTTTTCGAAGACGATCCTTTGTAAGACAAGGTAGGTTAAGTCGTCACAAGGTATCCGTAGGGGAACCTGCGGATGGATCACCTCCTATAAATTTTATTATAATCTTGACGAGAAATTATTACACACAACTTTCGTTCATCTTTCGATGATTCATAGCCGCGAAAACGTAAGTTTTCGGGGCCCCAGAAATCCGAATATCAATGAGGATTTCTGAGGTTAACATTTTTTTATTATCAAAATGTCGATGAGAAAGTTTTCATAGAAAACTTTTGAGACATATCATATAGAAAACATTAAAAACCTGCAAAAACGCAAGTTATCATCAAGAAAACCTTGAGTGTACCGCACCTTAAAACATCAGAAATCTCGGATTTCTGAGTGTGCTCAGAATCTCACGATTCTGACAGGTGCGGTTTGTTTTGGGTTTTCTGGATGCTCAGAAAAGGACAGTTGTTCACAACTGTCTGCACACTGAAGTGTGCAGTTTACTTTTCTGACATTAGAAAAAGTTTTCAATTCCAAATCAAAGGAAAAAGATAGAGAATTAAAAACTTTTTGGGCTCGTAGTCTAATGGTAGAATTCGTCCTTTGCAAGGATGGGGTCCGGGTTCGATTCCCGGCGAGTCCATTTAATGTTTTCTAGAAATTAATCATATAGGAGAAACATGAGAAGTTTAGAAACATTAGATTCGAGCAAGCCTATTGCAACTTGCGAGATGGTTGAGCACTGGGATGGAAGATTCATCATTGGTGGGAGACAGTATCGCCCTGAATGGGGAAGAACACCTCTCGGAGAAGGATATGGGGGGTTTTCAGAAGCTGCTGAGAGAGTAGTTAGTCTTGCTGAAGAACAGGCAGATGCTGTGGCTAAAAGAACAGGCAGATTGCCAAGCCAGATTAGAATCGAAATGTATTACCCTGGGAAAACAAGGATAATTATCCAGGAATAAAAATCACAAGTGTCAGGATTAAGATTCCTGAACACTCTCAGAAACAAGAAGTGTTTCTGAAGTCATATTCACTCACGTGAAGTTCGGAGACGAACTAAAAAATCGATGGTGAGTTATCGGTGCAATGATAACTGATCATGCTGAGAAGCAAAATAGAGTTAATTAGCCGAATGAAAATTCGGAGATTAAATCATATTCAATGAAGCGAGTAGGAGCGATAATAATGGCGTCGCACACAATGTGTGCGAAGTAAAAGGAAAACCTGAGGAACTTAGATTCCTCGGGGTGTTAAGGAATCCGCAAGGATTCCTGACATATGGAACTTTAATACTGTTAGACGGATAGCTTGGTTTGAGTTGTGATGAAGGACGTGGCAAGCTGCGAAAAGTCTGGGGGAGCTGCATGCAAGCTTTGAACCCGGAATCTCCGAATTCGAAAACGACTAGTATCTCGAGAGAGAAATGCACGCCGGGAATTGAAACATCTTAGTACCGGCAGGAAAAGAAAATAAAAGAATGATTCCCCTATTAGCAGCGAGCGAAAAGGGAACAGGGCAAACTGAATCCTTGCTCGAAAGAGCGGAGGAGATGTGGTTGACGTAAATTCCTGTACTAATGAGTCAAAATGCTCTGGAAAGAGCTGCCTTAGAGGGTGATAGCCCCGTAGATTAAGTTAGTGTGGAGTTGTCTAATGAGTAACGCTTCCCGGATTGGAAGCGTGAATACCAAAAGAATCTTCGGATTCTTAGGGCACTGAAAATTCGCAAGAATTTTCTTTGTAGCGGAATTAACCGCTAACCCTAAATATAAACTCAAGTCCGATAGCGTAATAGTACCGCGAGGGAAAGCTGAAAAGTACTCTTAATAGAGGGTTAAAAGACTTGAAATCTAACAGTTACAGATTGTTACTGCTCGAAAGAGTTGTAACGTACGTTTTGAAAAACGGGCCAGGGAGTTTCTCTTTGTGGCAAGGTTAAATTAAGAAGCCGGAGCGCAAGCAAGTCTGAAAAGGCGTTAGTCACAAGGGGCAGACCCGAAGCTGGATGATCTATTCTTGGGCAGGACGAAGTTCTCCGAAAGGGGGATGGAGGTCCGAACTAGTGATGTGTACATGCTCTTGGATGACCTGAGAATAGGGGTGAAAAGCCACTCGAATTCGGCGATGGCTGGTTCCTGTCGAAATATGCCTCAGTATAGTCTCACTTTTATTTGGCATATGGGGTAAAGTACGGATAGAATTTGCAGAGGAGTTTTCCTACGGAATCCTTTCCAACTCAGAACCTGTATGTTAAGAAGTGGGAATCAGGGCCGGTGCGTAAGGCACTGTTCCGAGACCCGAACAAGGGAGACTAAAGTTAAGGTCCCAAAGTTCTGTTAAGTGTATCAAATCTTGTCGAGATCCTGAGACAGTAGGGAGGTAGGCTCAGAAGCAGCCACCCTTTAAAGAAAGCGTAACAGCTCACCTATCAAGGATATTGGCGGAGAAAATGGACGGGGCTAAAACAGAACACCGACACTTTAGAGCATCTCGGTTGAGATGTCTGGTAGACAGGCGTCCTTTTTGCTTAGAAGCGTTTTCTGAAGAAAGCGTGGAGCGAAAAGGAATGCAGATCCTGGTGGAAGTAAGATCCAATTTTCCTGAGATCGGAAAACGTCGTAAGGGCACGGTTTCCTTGGCAATAACGTTTAGCCAAGGGTTAGTCAGCGCCTAAGATGTACCTTAACTGAATACATCGATGGACAACAGGTTAATATTCCTGTACTGATTTGTATTGCTCGATGACATAATACGCTTGGAGATATCTTGAGGTCCGGAAGGGCTAATTGCAGAGAAATTTGTGGAGTGTAATACTAAGATATGAATGAATTTGCAGTGAATCAGGGGATTCTTAGAGCCCGTGAAAAAATTATGTCTAGATATAAATTAGCTGTACCAAGATTCAACACAGAGGCCCTAGCTGAGAAGGCTAAGACGTGAAAGGCGAAACTGGTTAAGGGAATTCGGCATATTTGGCCCCTTAGCTTCGGTAGAAGGGGTGTCTAGCTTTGTTTCTGAATTAGTAGGAAGCATTGTTAGATTTCAATAACAAGGACCGCCCGACTGTTTACCAAAAACATAGCCGGTTGCTGATCCGAAAGGATATGTATAACCGGTGAGACCTGCCCAGTGGTGGTGTTTCAAACCGCGTTTCAACGTGGCTAAGACCCATCAAACGGCGGGCCTAACTATGAGGCTCAAGCTACAATAAAATAAGGGCCTCAATAAACTTGACTATTTGCTGGAACTCCTAAATGACTATAAAGTTATTTAAGTTGCATCTTACTTGTTAACATAGAGGTTAGCAAGTGAAAATGGATACAACGCAAGGACAATCAGCAGGGAAGGACCTAGAAAGAATTCGGTATCATTTAGCTGGATTTGTCGATGGTGAAGGAGCATTTCCAATTCAAACAAGGAGAACACCTTGGACGAAATTTGGATTTACAATAACTCCCGAATTTAAGATAAGTCAACATAAAGCAAATGGTAAAATATTAGAAATTCTTCAGACTGCCCTCAAATGTGGAAAGATTTCAGTAAAATCTGGACAGCCAAATCTATTAGTTTTGGTTGAAAAGAATAGAAAAAATCTTTCTGAAAAAGTAATTCCTTTTTTTGAAAAATATCCTTTAATTGTTAAAGAACAATCATTCTATAAATTTAGAGAGATTGTTTCAAGGTTAAATAACAATGAACAGGATACAAGAGAAGGATTTGAAAGATTAATTGAATTGGTCTTTCAAAAATTTGAAGGCGGAAAAGGGAAAAGAAAATATTCTAAAGAAGAAATTTTAGGTAACCCTCAGAGACTATACGTCGAGACTGCAAAAAATGCAGTATGATATAGTCCGACTCTTTCAGTAATGGAAGTCAGATAGCTTAAGGTAGCGTAATACCTTGTCGTCTGAATGGCGACTTGCATGAATGGTTTAACGAGGTGGTCACTGTCCCTAACCAGAACCTTCCGAACTCACTTATCGGTGAAAATGCCGATGACGCCTAGTGGGAAGCGAAGACCTTATGAATCTTTACTATAACTTGTTGTTGCAGCTTTATGATGAATACATAGCATAAGTAGGAGCGTCGAACCTTAGTTTTGGCGAAGGGGAGCACCAGTGTAATACTACTTATTTTTTATGAAGTTGCTAACCTGAGAGGGGACAGCAGCAGGCGGATAGTTTGGCTGGGGCGGCACCCGGTAGAAAATGTATCTATCGGGCCTAACGGTAAACTCATCCAGGTCGGAAATCTGGAGTAGAGTGCAGAGGCAAAAGTTTACCTAACTGTATTTCAAACAACACGAAATGCAGAGATGAAAGTCGGGCTCAGCGACCCATGGATGGCTTTTAATGGGCCACCATTGTGACAGAAAAGATACTCTAAGGATAACAGGCTTGTCGCACCCGATAGTCCATATTGACGGTGCGGTTTGGTACATCGCTGTCGGCTCTTCCTATCCTGGCCATGCACAAGTGGCCAAGGGTGTCGGAGTTCACGCATTAAAAGGGATCGT
>Ga0180732_1001309_pt1 | contig 15796 bp, 20 predicted proteins | sample KR11_01MetaG_FD_148674 | JGI IMG/M metagenome (GOLD analysis project Ga0180732, IMG submission 148674) | Groundwater microbial communities from the Olkiluoto Island deep subsurface site, Finland - KR11_0.1 MetaG | ecosystem: Environmental > Aquatic > Deep subsurface > Groundwater | place...
AAATTTTTAATAACTGGTGTAAAGAGCAACGATAAGTTAAATGAAATTGTGCAAAGAATTTTAAATCTCCTCAATAACGGGGGAATAAATGCAGAACTCAAAACAGTGAAAATCCATAACATTGTTCTAATGGATAAAGTAAATTTGAATAAATCTCTCGATTATTTAATAGTTGCAATGGATGACTCAAGAGCATCCTACGAACCAGAACAATTTCCAGGGTTGATGTATAAGGATAAAAAAGTAGGAATTAATTATCTGCTTTTCCCAAGTGGAAAAGTGGTCATAACAGGGGTAAAGGACATAGAAATTGCCAAAAAAGAGTTTAAAGAGTTTAAAAGATTAATTGAAACACTTGGAACTTGATTTTCCACTATCACTTTTCCAAATAATCTATATTAATGTAATTGAAAATAGTCCACACGGATCCGTGAAAATCCGTCTGATCCGTGTCATCCGTGTTCGATTTATAAATAAACATATAAATCATGAATAATTAATAACTCTTTGAATAACTGTACAGAGCAAGCATGTAAAATTCCTTAACCGATGACAGATAGGCCGTCGTATGACCATTTCGATAGGGTAACAATTTCTACATTAGGAAAGATATCGCTTACGAATTTTTGGAAAACATTCGTATCGATGAGGTACATTACCTCCACTCCAATGCTTTATGTTGAAGTTCCACGGAAGTATATTTTTTTTTCAAATTCGACAAACCACCTTCCCAATCAAATTTGAATTTTCCTTTTTTAACTCTAGCTGCGCCATGTTTTTGCAGTAAAAACTCAACAAAATCGTAGACTTCTCTTTTTAAATCCTCAGGCAGTTCTTCCAATTTTGATTTGATTACTTGGGTTTCCATTGTTTACCTCCTATATTTATATTTGAGATTTAATGCAATCTTGAATATTCCTCAACAATTTCTATAAATTCTTTTGCCTGCTCTATAAGTGTTAGGGCTTTTTCTTTACTTATCGAACCTGGACTGCCATAATCGCCCATCTGTCTCAACTCAAAAGCTGAAACAAGCGAATCTCGCATTTTCTGAGGGAATATCTTTGTTTTGATAAAATCCTTTCCAAAAGCAGCGATTTCTTCATTCAAATCAGGATACCTTCTTTCTTTGCATTCATAATTATGGGTAATTTTCTTGTATTGTATTGATTCAAATCGAAGGGAATCATAGATATTAGAGTATCATAAGCGAGGTCTAATTGATGAATTTGTTTAGAGCATTTCTCTAATTCTTCTACGGGATTTTCCATGTTGTCCAGGAGAACAATGAGGTCAATATCAGAACCTTCAACTGCTTCTCCACGGGCATAGGAACCGTATAGAATAATGCCCTTTAATCTTTTTCCATAGATTTTTTGAAGGGTGGATTTTGCCTTCTCTAAAATCTCTTTTATATCTTTAATGGTTCTTTTCATAAAATCTCCATTGCACCATTAGGCTTTCTTTAAGCAGACCTGATAGTTCAGCACTTTCATAATTATTCAATGTCGTCTTAGGATATTAATAATTTCGGGTAGTGTTTAGGAATATAACACGTTGAAATTTTGGGGAACACATTCGGGCAAACGAAGGAAAAGTATGGTAATAATTGCAAAATATCTTTGCTAAACAACAATTTTACACGACTTATTCCGATTACAATCTAAACAAGTAACTCTAATGTTGTTCTCTTCTGAACTACCACCTTTTGAAATAGGAATTATATGATCAAATTCGATGTCGCTATCCTTTAATGTCCTACCACATATTTGACATTGATTATTGTCTCTACGAACTACTCCCAACATGGCTTGCATATATTTTTAATCCGTAGGTTCCATTCTTTTTTGGAAATCTTATCGTTAATCGTTGGTTCAGCCCCTGATAGCCTTTCCATTTAACTCCTCTTCTCTCTCGCCCCCTTCAGCAGCAACTGCAGCTCAGTCCTTGCCACCATATCCCTCACAGCTTCGACAGCATCAATATTCGCAGAGATACTCGTAATACCAAGTTCAACTAAGCGCTTCACAACCTTCGGATTGCTGCCTGCCTGCCCGCAGATACTGGTCTTTACCCCTGCTTTATTGCACTCGATGATCACATGCTCGATCAGCTTCATAATAGCTGGATGCAGTTCATTATACAGGTGCGCTACATGCTCATTGTTCCTGTCCACTGCAAGCGTGTACTGTGTGAGGTCATTTGTGCCAAAGCTCACAAAGTCAAGCCCTTCGGCAATGAATTGGTCGATAATGAGGGCTGCGGCAGGTATCTCAACCATTATCCCGATTTCAGTCTTATTAAAATCAATGCCTTTTTCACGCATGAACTCTTTTGCCCTTCTAAACTCAGAAGGATGCTGCACAAGTGGTATCATGATACCCATATTTGTAAAACCGCGCTTGATAAGCTCCTTGAAAGCCCTCACTTCAAGCTCAAAGTGCTCAGTATCGATAAGATCGCGCCTGATGCCCCTGAATCCAAGCATGGGATTCGGTTCAATTGGCTCACCCTCGCCCCCTTCCATCGCCCTGAACTCATCTGTGGGGGCATCAAGTGTCCTCACCCACACAGGCTTCGGGTAGAAAGCATCTACAACAGTCTGGATGCGCGATACAAGTTCATTCACATATTCGTCAGCTTTTCCTTCTTTAATATACTGCTTTGGGTGCTTTGGAAGACCGAGTATCATGTGCTCGATACGGAGCAGCCCCACGCCGTCAGCCTGTGTCTCAACGGCTCTGGCCGTGGCTTCAGGGATCGAGACATTCACCTTCACCTCTGTTGCAGTAATCGGTTTTGATCTTGCGAACGACACAGATGCATGCGGTTGTGCAGCTGGCGCCGCAGCGACCTCTTTCTTCCCTTCAAATACAAGCCCCTTTTCGCCGTCCACTGTTATTTTCATACCATCTGTCAGTAACTTGGTGGCTTTCCTCGTTCCTACAACAGCAGGGCAGCCCAACTCGCGCGACACGATCGCAGCATGGCAGGTCATCCCGCCCTCATCAGTCACGATAGCCGCAGCGCGCTTCATTGCAGGCACCATGTCAGGAGTGGTCATGACAGCGACAAGAATATCCCCGTCCTTCACCTTTCCAAGATCAGTTGCATCTGCCACAAACTTTGCCTCACCGTATGCCATCCCTGGTGAAGCGCCCAGCCCTTCAAGTATCGCTGATGTCGCTACTTTCTCTTTAGTATCTTTTTTCTTTTTTATGGTAGTTATCGGCCTTGACTGGAGCATGAATATCTCATGGTCCTTAATAGCCCATTCCACATCCTGCGGGATGCCATAGAGTTCTTCTACTATTTCTCCGAGTTCAACAAGCTTGCGTATCTCATCATCATCAAGCACCTTCGCGTTTTTCTTATCATCAGGCGGGGGAAGCTCCACTGTTTTACCTGTCTTTGGGTCCCTTATATGCATGATATTTTTCGTGGCTATCTTGCGCTCAATGATCTTTTTATTCCTATTATCAATAACGTAATAGTCCGGAGAAACCGAACCTGATACAACACTCTCACCCAGTCCCCATGCTCCCTCGATGATAGTAAGGGGTTCACCTGTTGACGGATGGGACGAGAACAAGACTCCAGCTTTCTCCGCGTCTACCATCATCTGGACCACAGCGCACAGGTTCACCTTTTTATGGTCAAATCCCTGCTTGACTCGGTAGTAAATAGCCCTTGCCCCATAGAGTGAAGCCCAGCATTTCTTGACAGCCTCGACCACATTGGCTTCTCCTTTTATATTGAGGAATGTATCCTGCTGACCTGCGAAGCTTGCATCGGGCAGGTCCTCGGCTGTAGCGCTTGAGCGCACTGCCACGAAAACCTCCCCGCCTTCTCTCTTGCACAGTTCCCTGTATTTTGACTTGATGCTCTTTTCTATATCCGCAGGGATACTTGCGGTAAAAATGATCTTTTTTGCGGTTTTTTCTGCATCTCGAAGGATATCAGCATTGTCAACGTCCACTTCAAGTGAGCCAAAAAGGGTTTCAGCTATACTATTTTCATCAATGAAACGCCTGAACGCCTGGGCAGTGACCGCGAAACCCGGAGGTACCGGGAGTTCAGCGTGTATCATTTCCCCAAGGCTTGCGCCCTTGCCGCCTACAATCGCTATATCTTCTTTTCCAACTTCTTCAAGCCATACGACCGTATCATCTGCCATATTATTTCACCTTTAATGATTTCCTTATCTTATTGAGTTTTTTATCGTAACTTTCCACAGCAAGCTTCAGCAGGAAAGGCAGTTTTTCGATCGAAAAACCTGACTCCCTTGCGATATTTTCAAGTAAATGAACATTTATTTCCTTATTCTGCGCTCTTTCAACCCTGATAGCCTCGATTAGTGCCACAGCGCTGATGAACGACTTCATAAAACCAAACGTCGGAGTCACGCTGCCGTTCTCAAGGCGCGAAATGGATTCACGCCTTAACTCCATTAATTCTCCGAGTTCTTCCTGAGACATGCCATATCTAGTCCTGTATTCCCTCAATACATCACCCGGCTCCTTGCTAAGAATTATCTCACCCGCAATGTCCCTCTCATACGAAGTAAGCCAATCAGGTGTGTAAAGATGACTCTTCAGGATAGTTTTCAAGTAAGTCCCCAAATAAATGTTATATGGCACGTCACATCTATTGCAATACTATATGCAAAAACCGTTATTTAAATGTTTCTTTTTATTACAATGTAAAATAACATGATTTATAATGTCACATTATTTCCTGGAAACTATCATTTCCTATAAAACTCGACCTTTTTTAAAGTGATATTTTCTTCCAGTATCCCCCTGTAAATCCTATGATTTTTAACCTCATCCCTGGTTTCATTAAGTTGAAACTCAAGTTCCTGCATAATTTCTTTGAGCTTGCTTATCTCGACATCTTTTTTCTCAAGCTCAACTTCCAGGTTCCTTATTGTAACTTCACGGCGCTGCACTGCAAACTCAAGATCCTCCTTCTCAAGCCTGTGCGACTCGATATAACCCTCCCTGGGCGCCACCCTTTCAATCTGCTGAAGCTTTGCCTTTTTTGGAGCAAGGGCAGAAAGAACCGATATCTCAACAGGCTTTCCCTGAAGCTTTTCGATAAAGAGCATGGAGACGCGGTGCTCTTCGGCAGATAGCGTCCAGGAAGGCCCCACATAGCGCTGTTGGTGAGATTCGGCAAGTTCGATCAACTTATCCGATACATTCATGCTTATCCAGCCAAGATCCTCATAGTGATCAAGGAGAATTGGAAGGTTGTTATTTCCAACTCTCTCAAGCATGAACTTGAGCCACTGGTCCAATATTTTTTCTTTGGTATCTTCCCAGATTTCCGTCTGCATTTATATTGTCTGCCAGAACTCCCTGGGCATATCCATGGCAAGCTTAAGAGCGCCATCTGCGCCGCCGTAAACCGGGTCTTTGAAGATCGAAACTTTGCCCCCTCCGATCAGTTCAAGGTGCATTTCGAGTACTGCCGGCAGGTTCCTTATCTGACTGCCGCCGCCTGCAAGATAGATGTTGGAACGCAGGGTATCCTGGAAGTCAGGTTCATAAGTCGATATAAGTTTCGATATTCCGGAAATAATATCAGGGATAATGGATTCGCATGCATGTTTCAATTCCTTTGTGACCGAGAGTTTAAGGATCGAGGAATTAACCGGTAATTCAACAATGATCTCCTTATCTATTTTTCCAACGAATGAATGCTGTTCCTTCCATTTCCTTGCCATCTCAAGCGTTACCCTTACATCAGTATAGCTGTCCTGAAGGAGCCTTACGAATTCCCTGTCAATATAATTCCCTGCTTTGTTAGTGCTTATCTGATCGTCAGAAACCGGGAAAGTGCCATGCACCCGGCACAGGTCAGTGGTACCCCCGCCTATATCAACGATAATCGTGTGCTCAAGTTTACCAAGCTTGTATGCCACACAGAATGGTTCGCTTGCCACCATCACCCCGTCAAAGAACTCATCTGCCATATCCATTACGATCTTCTTACTGAGCACACTTGCCCTGGCAGGTACTCCTATAATGGCATATTTCTGTTTATCCTTGTCCCCATCCACAGACTTGAGAACATGCTCAATTAATCCTTTTGCAGCTTCTATGTCCTCAGGCTGGTTTTTCAGTACGCCATCCTCAATGGGCTTGTACAGGTTCAGGGCCACCCTGTGAGTGAGCGCTTCTTCACCAAACAGGTGTTCCTTTTTAAGGAACTTTGATGCGACTGCATCCTTTGGCGTCCCTACGACGCTAAAAATGCTGTTCTTCTTTCCTTCGCTCGTAGATATCGCCGTATGATTCGTACCCAGATCCACACCGATGAACATAACTTTCGAACCGGGGGCCGGATTTTTTACTTTATTTTTTGATGCCATTTGTATCCCTCATAATGATAATCATAAATACTGTCTTGCTTAAATATATAGTTTACGTGATAAAAAATGTTGATCTTTTCAACGTTGGTTTATAACCTGGCATCTGTTGAGCATGATTTTTTAATATTGAGACCACTCAAAGTCAAGCGCGGGCACACCCAACAGCAGCAGGGATGCAGGGTATAGCGATTAAGAATTAATGACACCAGGTATCATACCGATAAGCTTCCGTGCCCATTTGAGCTTTTTCTTCTTGATATCAGTCACTTTTTCATCACTGAAATCAAATCCGGCGAGAGTAATGCTCCTGGCACCAAATTCATGAGCCATGAAAACGCATCTGTCCCCATCGCTTAATCCTCCGAAGTTATAGATGTTTTCTAAAGGCTCTGCCTGTGTTGTCCCGATAACATCCCTCATATTCCTGACATTATCAAGTCGACTCATATTATCTCCATGAGCATGCACCACCATAAGTGCGCCTTTCCTGTTCGCCTTTATCTCATCCGGGATATATCCGTCAAGATCAGTTACAACTATATCAGGTACTATGCCTTTTTCAAGAAGTGTACTCGTTGCGCCATCTGCTGCAATTACCAGGTATTTGTCCACAGTGATCCTGTCAAGGTCGTTGGAAAGTGTGAGCGCGTTACCACATACAAGAACATCTTTTCCTTCGATCTTTTTCTTGATGATGGAAATACTCCTGGATTTTCCGGCGAGCAAGCGGGATAAAAGCTTTGCAGCTTCCTCGTCTTTCTCCTTTCTCCAGCCGAAATCCATGAGTATTTCTTCGTATATAGGTGCCCAATCTTTAAATTCCATCAACAGGTATATTATTGAGGGTTATATATAGTTTTATTTCTTGTTTCGATTATTGCAGTTCTTCAAATGATCATTTTTACTTTTTCTGCGGCTTTTTTCAACTCGTTCAAAACAAGACCGATATAACCGTCTTTTCCGACCAGTACCACTATCAGCGCATCAGGTCCGGCAGCATAAGTAATAAGGTGCCTGTCATCTGTTTCGACTATGATCGTCCTGGGTTTTTGCTCGATAAGCCTCATCGTGGTCGATTCAGCCGACATATACAGCGTTGCAGTCAATGCTGCTATAGCCTCACTGCTAAGCTTCCCATCTCCCTCCCTTGAAACCATCAACAATCCCTGCCTGGAAACTATTGCAGAAAGTTCTATCCCTCCAACTGTGCTGAGGTCATTAAGAACTTTTTCAAGTGATTGGGATTTAGTTTCCATTAATTCTCCGGGAATTTATTACTTGATAAACAATCGTTAAGAAATAGGTTACGCCTGTTATGTTCTGTATCATATATATAATGTGCATGAACTCATCGTTTAAATGCATGGCCTTATCGACAAAATGCATAACCTCATCGCAAAAATAAAAAAATCATTTTTAAATCAGGCAAACATACCTTCAACATGCAAATTCGATTTTTCTCCAGAGGCTTTCAACTTTTTAATGGCATCCAGGAAATCATCCATTCCAACACCCTGGCGTTCTTCCCTGACTGCAAACATCCCTGCCTCCATGGCGATCGCTTTAAGGTCAGAACCGCTCATTCCTTCTGTAAGCGAGATAATTTCTTCAAAATCAACATCCTCAAGAAGTTTCATTTTTCTGCAGTGTATCTTTAAGATCATAACCCGGGCTTCCTCATTGGGCATAGGGATCTGTATGAACCTGTCAAACCGTCCAGGTCGAAGCAGCGCCGAGTCAAGTATGTCCGGTCTGTTCGTTGCAGCGATGATCCTGACATTTCCCCTGGCATTGAAGCCGTCCATTTCAGAAAGAAGCTGCATAAGCGTGCGCTGGACTTCCCTATCTCCCGAAGTTGCTGATTCAAGCCGCTTTGCACCTATGGAATCAAGTTCATCAATGAAAATAATACTTGGCGACTTTTCCTTAGCCATCTTGAATAGGTCGCGTACAAGCCTTGCGCCTTCTCCGATGTACTTCTGTACAAGTTCAGAACCCACTATCCTTATGAATGTTGCTTTTGTTTGCCCTGCTACGGCTTTTGCAAGCAGTGTCTTGCCTGTCCCCGGCGGACCGAATAAAAGAACACCTTTGGGCGGTTCTATCCCTATACGATCAAATACCTCAGGTCTTGTAAGCGGCAATTCCACAGCTTCTCTCAATTCGCGTATCTGTTCATCCAGTCCGCCTATTTCATAATATGATGCTTCGGGTTTCTCCAGTATCTCCATGCCGTTCACGAATGGATCGCGAGAGGAAGGAAGGATACTTGTCACAGCAAGGGTCTGGTAATTTAAGGATACCCTTGTTCCTGGAACTAGATCAGAGTTATTTATGAACTGGGACGCCCCAACCACGAACTGTGGACCTGTGCTGCTTCTGATAACCACTTTATTACCTTCAAGAACATCAACGACGTTACCTACGACCTGGGGTGTCATTTTAAGCCTGTCGAGTTCACTCTTAAGCTGGCGTATCTCTCTCTCATACTTAAGTTTCTGGTTCTCAGTAAACCGTTTCTCCAGTTCTATTTTGTTCGCCTGCTCCCTCAGTAGAGTGTTCCTCTCCTCCAGCATCTTGATCCTGTCCATCAGATATCTGGAAAAATCATCGTTACCTATTCCGATTGGTATTTCCCGGTTTTCCTGAGTCTCAGACATGTAAGTCTCCGAATGATATTTAAGCGTGGACGGTATATAGAGTTTTCGTCAAAAATGCAATGCGAAATATGCGGTGTAGATATTAAGGGAGCCCCTATCAGGGCGACTGTTGAAGGAACTGTCCTGGATTTATGTAGCAAGTGCGCGCGCTACGGAAAAGTGTCTGATAAGTGGACTCCGGTCTCAAGAAAGATCATGCCCAATGAAAAAATGATCGTTACCCGTAAACCCAGACGAGATGCCTTTGATAAACTTGAAGACGAGATTATGTCGGATTATGCAGGTATCATCAGGAGAGCAAGGGAATCGCATGGCTTAACGATAGAAGAACTTGCTTCAAAGATCATGGAGAAGTCTACTCTGCTTAGAAAGATCGAGCGTGAGGAACTGATGCCTGAGGATACTATAAGAAAGAAGCTTGAGACTGCGCTGAATATTAAACTGATGGAAAGGGTGTCATCACAGGACCAGCGCGGGGGCGGGTTTATCAGGGGAACCACGCTTGGAGATGTTGCGATCATTAAGAAAAAAGCGAAATAAGTTATCCTGTATTGTGTTGATAGAACAATCGCTTAAAGGTCGAACCAGCAAAACATATAAACACTTCAAAGAACATTATTACATTAAAGGGAGAAGTACATATGGAACTCAGGATGCCGGTAAAAGATATAATGACGAGGGATGTTGCAACTGTTGATATCAATAGCGAAGTTCCCGAATTAGCCCAAATAATGCTGGAGCTTGATGTTGGCAGTGTCATAATCACAGATAAGAAACATCCAATAGGGATTGTCACTGAGCGCGATATTGTTAGAAAGATAATAACCAAAAATCTTAAACCCAGCGCTATTTCAGTCAGGGCACTGATGACAACTCCCCTTATAACAGTATCTGCCAGTGAGGGCGTCACGGAAGCAATGCATATGATGGTCAAAATGAAGATTCGCAGGTTGCCTGTAGTGGACAAGGGCAAGCTGATAGGTATTGTTACAGATATCGATCTCATAGCAGTTTCAGCAGAAATGGGAAGCATTTTCTCTGACCTTATAAAGATGCACAGAGAAAAGATCTTTACAATGGAAACCCCTCAAAGAATTAACCGGGGCATCTGTGAAGAATGCGGAGATAACGCTGATGATCTACTGCTTGTGAATGGAAAACTGCTATGCGAAAGCTGTGCAGAGATCTAGTACCGTTGAACTGCATATATAATTAAATATATGTGTAGTAAATAGATATATGTGGTAAATATATATGAGAAAGGAGGATTCATTATGAAAGTGGAAGACATAATGACAAAGGACCCTGTTTTTTTGCATGATACCGATTTTATGACTCATGCACGTCAAATAATAAGAGACCATAATAAACGTACACTACCTGTTGTTGACTCAAAGAAACGGGTTATCGGAATGCTTTCTGAAAAGGAGGCTTTAAATATTTATTCTACGAAATCCAATGTCACAGTGGAAGGTTTTACAGCAGTGTCCCCTGAAGTGTATCCAGACATGGATATTCTTCATGCAGCAAAAATAATGGTGGATGCAGATGTGGGACGAGTCCCTGTGATCAGATCAGGTCAGGACAAAACACTGGCAGGAATACTTAGCACTGTAGATATCTTCAGGAACCTGGATTTAGATAGATCACCAGGAAAGAAAATTGAGGATGTAATGACCCGAAATGTAAAATCATGCTCTCCTGAAGACAGCATTGCAAAAGTGTGGTTGAATATGAAAGAGACGGGCTTTTCCGGATTTCCTGTTGTGAAGGACGGACAGCTTGTCGGGATGGTGACAAGACGAAATATTATTAGAGCAGGATATGCAAGGATCGAAAGAGAAGATGAGCACGGAACGAAATCTACCATGTCCCCCCCTGTTGAAAAAGTGATGAGTTCTCCCGCCTATACCCTGTCATCCCAGACAACTTTAAAAGATGCCATAAAGGCATTCATCAAACTTGATGTGGGAAGGCTTTCTGTGGTAAGCGACGGAACTCTTATAGGCATAGTGGATAGAAACGATATAATAAAAGCGTTCATTTAAAGGTGTTTTATGAAAAACCAGACAGGTAATGCAGTATCAAAAGAAGTACGCGGTGGGTATATAAGAAACCAGGGCCCGCTTGATTTCAAATCACGGATATCAGAGCATCAGGGTGACATAATGACGATCGCCTCAAAGGATGTAGTTACCATCCCGCCCACGATGTCTGTTATAGGCGCAGTAAAAACCATGTTCAGTAAAGGTTTCAGGAGAATTCCTGTCGCTGATGCGGGTACGAACCGGTTGAAAGGGATAGTGACCTCAATGGATATCGTGGATTTCCTGGGTGGAGGCTCAAGACACCTTATTGTAAAGAACAGGTTCAAAGGAAACCTGCTTGCAGCCATCAACGGAAGTATCAGCGAGATCATGGAAGAGAATGTAATTAGCCTGAATGAAAAGGATTCACTTAAAGATGCTCTCAACATAATGATCAAAGAAAACGTTGGCGGCATCCCGATCATAGATAGTGACAGCAGGGTAAATGCTATAGTTTCTGAGAGAGATTTTCTCTTTTTGATCTCAGGAGTGATGACAGCGAAGACCGTAAGTGAGTACATGAGTAAAGACGTTATTACAGCGCCGCCTGATATGACAGTAGGAATGGCTTCGAAATCAATGGTGAATAACGGGTTCAGGAGGATTCCTATAATAAGGGACAATGTTCTTATCGGGATAATAACAGCCTCCGACATCCTGCGCTTCCTTGGAAGCGGTGAAATGTTTGACCGACTTGTCACTGGAAATGCAAGAGAGGTTTTCGAAGTGCCTGTCCGTACCCTGATAAAAAAGGACGTGCTTTTTACTACGTCAGATGTGGATCTCGGGGAAGCAGCAGGAATGATGCTTGATAAGAACGTGGGCTCGCTTCCTGTACTTGAGGACGGAGAATTAAAAGGGATTATAACTGAACGAGACTTTGTAAGGGCAATAGCAGATTGAGGAATTATGAAAATCAGAGAGATAATGAGTTCGCCCGTTTACGTAGTATCGCCTGACGAAACTGTAGCAAGAGCAAGGAACCTGATGCTTCGTCACAAGATCGGAAGGCTTGTACTTATTGAGAACAATAAGCCTATCGGTATAGTGACGAAGAAAGATATCAGCCGGAGGCTTGACCAGGCAGAACCGCAGTGGCGGCGAAGACCAATCGATAATATACCTATCAGGCAGGTCATGACAGAGAGCCTGATCACGATATACCCAGATGCAACGCCCAGGCAGCTCGCTGAACTTATGGTCGAGAACAATATTGGCGGGTTGCCTGTTGTGAACAATAAAGATGAGGTTATAGGAATAGTCACAAAGTGGGACATGATAAGGTATTTCTCAGAACTGCCTCTTGAGATAAAAGTAAAGGATCTGAATATAGAGCCTGCCATAACTGTTCACAGGCATCATACAATAAGCCATATCCTTTACGAACTTGATACGAATTCATCAGACAGGGCTGTTGTCCTTGAGGATAATAATAAACCGGTCGGGATAATCACAAGTTCGAACCTTTCTTTTACAGAAATGAAAAGCAAAACAGGAAACCTGCCCCAAAAAGAAATAAAGATGACTCGTAAAGAGAGTCATGCAGGGAATAAACAGAACAGGTACATAAGGGAAGTGCCGCTTGTGGCAGAAGATATCATGTCAAGCCCGTTGATAACCGTTAACATTGAAGACCTGGCGACATCTGCCGCAGGGATAATGGTGACAGAGAAGATCAATGGAGTGCCCGTAATAGGTAACGGGGTAATGGGGATATTGACAGGGGAAAACATAGTAAGAACAATATTGACATTGTGAGGTGAAACAACATGAAGGTAAAAGACATAATGGTTGAGCCAATACTGGTTCACAAATCAGACACCGTTTCGCATGCCATGGAACTGATGAACAAACAGGAAACTCGCAGGCTCCTTGTTCTGAATGGTGACGATATCCAGGGCGTGATAACCATGAGAAGCATTGCGCGCAAACTGGGTACATGGAAGAGTTCGAATCTGCCTGCTTCATCACTGCATGTTGCAGCTGCAACAACGAATATGTTCGTGAAGGTTCTTCCAGATCTGGATATCAAGGATGCAGTTGCCCTTATGGACAGCAGCGGAGGTATTCTTGTGGTGACTGACAGCGGAAAGATCCACGGATGGGTGACGCCTCATGAACTCATGAAAAATGTCAGGGCAGGAAAAGGTTATGCTGCAGATCTGATGAAAGACGCAGTTTCGGTGACCCCAGGAGAACGTGTGGCGCATGCTCGCCGTTTGATGCTTGACAAAGATATTGGAAGACTTCCGGTGATCGAAAACGGGATTGTCGCAGGTATTATCACAGAGAGGGATGTTGCGAATGCGATGATGAATTTCAGGGACCTCGTGCCCGACAACCATCAGGATGAGAGGATACGCAATCTGATCGTGGCTGATATTATGACAAATAATGTTAAAATAGTCAGGACAAATACACCCATATCTGAAGTGGTTTCATTGATATTGAATGAAAATATAGGCGGTGTTCCGGTCCTGAATCTCAGGGATGAGATGGTAGGCATAATCAGCAGGAGATCTATTATAAAATATCTAGCTTTGATGAACCAGTCAATGGCGGATTGAGGTTATGGAACGGAGACAGGATGAGACGGGATGTCTCTTCGGAACTTCTTGAGAAGCTGGATGTTGAAAAAGTATCTGAATTGCTTGATATTCCTGAGCACAGGATAACAGGTGCGATACAGAGAAAGACATTACAGTATGTAAGAGGCAAACAGGACTTATTCAGGTTCGATAAGACCATATCAGGGATCGAGGCAGGGACATGCATATTCCCTGAGCCTTTTGACATTGTTCGAGGTTTTCCTAAAATACCGCGTGCCCTGATGCTTTATCCCGGTGTTGCCTCTCATTTCTCTTCCTGCGAAAATGTCGCTGTGGAAGAGAAGATGAATGGTTACAATGTGAGAGTTGCGCTTGTCGGAGATGAGCTTGCAGGGCTTACAAGAGGCGGTTTTGTGTGTCCTTACACCACTGATAAAGCCAGTGAACTCATCGGGCAGGACTTTTTTTTTGAGCATCCCAACCTTGTGCTGTGCGGTGAAATGGTGGGGCCTGACAGCCCTTATGTCCCTAAATCCATTTACGATATCGAGTCACTTGAATTCTTTATATTTGATATCAGGGAGAAGCTCACAGGTAAACCGATGCCAGTCATGAAGCGGCGGGAGCTTGTAGATGAATACGGACTTCGCTCAGTGAAACTTTTCGGGGAATATGACGTTGAGAAAGCGCATATTGAGATAGAAGGAGTCATCAAAGGTTTCGGGAGATCGCTGAATGAAGGTGTGGTTATAAAAGACCCGGAAATGGTGATCACGCCTGTGAAATACACGAGTTCGATGAGCAACTGCGCAGATTTGAGATATGCTTTTGAGTTTTACAATGACTATGGAAGGGACTTTTTTTTCCCCAGGGTATGCAGGGAAGCGTTCCAGGCTGTTGAGTGGAATGAAACTGAAGAAGAACTGGAAGAGAGATGCCGCATGTTCGGTGAGAGCATCCTGCTGCCTATGATCGAGACTATAAGGAATAAGAAGAATGGGGGGAATGTTACAGAAACTGTGCAGATAAGGGTAAAGGACCTCAAGACGGCGCAGGAGTTCGAAGAGCACCTCAGGCTCCTGGGAGTGAACGCCGTTTTTGAAGAACCTGAAATGACGGGGAATGGATACCTTGTCAGGATACAGAAAAAATACCACAGTACCAGCGATAAGACAGAGTCCATACTCAATGGGGATCTGTGGGCATAGAATCGGAATGAGATTGCTGGATGCAGGGCAACCAGTTGCCCCTTCAGTTACCGATGTGCTCCGCCCAGTCGCGCGCCGCGTTCGGGGGGAAGCGAAAGACGGTGGTGGTTTCTAGGGTGAAGATGCAAGGCTATTCGCGCATGTTCCTTGCAGCTTCCTTGAAGAAGGGGAGCGAGAGTATATGGGAGGTTCGATGTTTTCCTTTCCAGTCCTCTCCAGTCAATTTTGAGGGAGCGTTGCGTTTAAATATAGACCTTAACTAATTGTCCACTCGAAGGGGCGCAGTCTACCATATATCTGTGAAAATACTCCGGGAGGATATTTATGACATTGACAAAAAAGGGAGAGGATAAAGAAGAACACCAACCTGAGGCTGTTGGGATTTATCCGAAATCAGCGATTTTATGGTACAATAAAGGAGTTGATCTACATGATTTGGATAGATTTGAAGAAGCTCTGGTTGCATACGAAAAAGCTATTGAGATTTATCCGAATTTGATAGAGGCATGGAAAAACAAAGGACGTGTTCTAGTGTCATGTCAAGGCTGAATTGTCATATGAAATAGAGATATAGTTCTGCGCATAACAAACGATAAAATTATGACCATTGAGGAAAGAATCAGGTTCAACAAATCTGCGCCAATCTGTGAAATCTGCGGATTTTCATCTGAAATTTTATCCACAGATTGCGCAGATTTTCGCAGATAGAAAATATCGCAAGACTATAATTCTATCATTTATCTCTGTTATTTGTTGCTAATTGACACTTGACGAGACACTAGATTATTTCCCATGAAAAACATATCTTCGCCACTTCAACCGGAAGAATAACTCATGCCTTCATGACAACAAGAATTTTAAATATTAAAACCTGAATTCAGAAAAATCCCGTCTCAAAGCTCATTGGATATAA
>Ga0180732_1001310_pt1 | contig 15791 bp, 14 predicted proteins | sample KR11_01MetaG_FD_148674 | JGI IMG/M metagenome (GOLD analysis project Ga0180732, IMG submission 148674) | Groundwater microbial communities from the Olkiluoto Island deep subsurface site, Finland - KR11_0.1 MetaG | ecosystem: Environmental > Aquatic > Deep subsurface > Groundwater | place...
CTTTGCCAAAAGCGGCATCAGTTCATCTTTTGTCTCTGCGGTTATCAATAGATGTTCAGGAGCAGGCTCAACATTAACTACCGAGCCGTCTCTCCCGTCCAGCACGTTCCAGTCCTCTTTCCTGTAAGGTTTTCCTATAAAGGCGCGCCTGTATTTGGTGCCGTGAGGTCCGATAACAACAGGGATGCCAAGTCTGTTGCAGCCTGTGGCGATAGAAAAGGCTTTCTGGGAGTAGGCACCCCATGCTATCCCGACCGCTCCAACACGGTTTAGCACGTAATCGGCTATCTCTTCCCAGTTGCCTTTTGTCTTTCTCCCCGCGAAAATGGAGGCGACTTTTATCGTTGTCGCGGCGATATGCGCATTAGATACACAAGAGCCAGTGTTCAGCAGGTTTCCTTTGATGAACCTTCCTGGGTAGCGCTCATAAAGCGTCTTTCCTTCCTTATCCTTATACATTCCGATATCCATTGCAGCGCAACCCGAAGAAATAATGATGTAACTGCGCTGTATCATCTCTTCCACAACGTCATATACATCCTTAGTACCGTCTGGATAATTGCAACATCCAACAAAAGCAAGCACTCCTGGCGTGGTGCCAAGCACAAGATTTCTGCCCTCCTCACGTATCTCAGGGTCACCTATCTGTCCTCTTCCTATTCTTACCTTGCCTTTTTCTTCGCGTATCACGCGCTGGGCAGCTTTTTCGATGACGTTTAGCACAGGAATATCCACAGGACAACTGTAATCGCATCTTCCGCAACCCACGCATTTGTCATGGAGCACTTCGAACTGTGTGAGGTCTCCCTTCACCGCAGCAACCATTGCATCTGCGATCGGCAGACCCTGCGGGCAGTCGCGCGTGCACTGAAGGCATTTTGTGCATTTTGCCACAAGTTTCTTGAATTCCTCATCATCCGGGAGCGCGGTAAGCCCTTTGGCTTTCCTTATCGGTCCCATCTTCATGGCAAGTTTTGGAACCAATTCCCCTACCTTTTCGAGGTCAAGTATCAATGCACCTGCCTGTTTTCCGCTTACAAGGTCTTCTATGATCGAATCAATGCTGTCGTTCGATCTTTCAGGCAGACCGAGTGTGATTTTTTCATTGGTGGCTATTACAGGAATATGGAGTTTTCTTGCTTCCTTTAAAATATCTGCTCGAACACACTGCTCGTCAGTAACGAGCACATCTGGTATGCCTGAGCGGATATATTTCAATTCCTTGCTCATTGAGCCTATGATTTTAGCAGTCCTGTTGTAGCGTGTCATCTCGTGAGCTGTGCAGCACAGCCCGGCGATTTCAATCTTATTAAACAGACCGTTCCTATCCATGTGATCAAGAATATATGCAGGCGCAGCTATGTTATGACCTACGCATATCACCACAGGTTTCTTTGGGTCGAGGATACCCATTCCTATCTCAGCCATGGGTGTTTTCTCATCTGATTTGGGTAGATTGAGGCATGATATTTGTAGTATATCCGCCACTTCCATTCCCAGATGGTCAAGCATACCTGCATGAAGGGTCTTGGATTCAAAATCACGTGCTGAGCCTTCCTGTCCTGTATGGGTGACAGCGATAAGCTGGGTCAACTGCTCTTCGATGTACTCAAGCACTGGTAGAAAATCGCCTATGGTCTGCGGCTGGATGCCCATTATGGTCTCGGTAAGCGGAGCTTTCAGATTGCTTGGACCCACGTCTATGGGATGGTCTTTGCCGTATTTTTTAATAAAATATTTAAAAAGATGACGTCCATGGGCAGTATGGCACGCTGCTCCTGTTATGCATATCCTCAGCGCTTCTCGTGCAGATTGGCCCTCCAGGTCAATACCGCAAGCTCCCTCTTTATTACCCGTTAGGTCGCATTTCCCGTATGTGCAGTAATCGCACATGTCACTCGTTGGCGTATACGTGGGATTGTACCTGTCCAGGAGACGGTAGTCCCAGTTGCGAAGGGTGATAACTTCAGGTCTTGGTGTTGGACCTTCAGCTTCGAGTTGCGCCTCCTCCTCACCTATCGCGCCAATATTTATCTGGACATTCTCCAATCCTTCTATTACAAATTTTCCTTTCTTAACTATCATTTAATATCTCCGATGAACTCAAGTCTTAATGGATTTACTTTACTCAGAGCGTCTGATATCTTATAATTTACCCGTGTACTTAAACGTTACCATATTTATCATTAACGTCCATTACAGTTAAAAATACCAAAGACTTTAAAAAAACAGGAGCAGATACCCTGATATTTGTTGGCGTAAGCACTGATATCTGTGTCCAGAACAATGTTGGTCATGCTTATTTTTCCGGATTTGGAACAATAGTTCCACAGGATTGTGTTGCTTCAATAGATGAAGGCGCACACGAACAGGCACTTAAATACATGAAGGACATCTATGGGGCGGAGATAACAACATCTGATAAAGTGTTGTAGATGGGTTTTCATGATCGCAGGAATAGACGAGGCGGGAAAGGGACCTGTGCTCGGTCCAATGTGCGTGGCGGGACTAATGGTGGATGAGAATAAACTTGATAATATTTTGCGTCTCGGTGTTAAGGATTCAAAAAAACTGACGCCAAAAAAGCGGGAAGCTCTTTCGGTTGAAATTAAAAAGTTCGCTGATAAGATCTTTATTCTTGAAGTCAGCCCTGCGCAGATAGATGGACTCAGGAAAGTGATGACGATGAATGAGATCATGGTGGCATGCTATGTGAAAGTACTGGAAGAACTCAAACCGGAAAGCGCTTTCGTGGATGCAGCTGATGTTATCGCAGAGCGGTTCGGTGAAAACATAAAGAAAAAATATTCCCGTGATTTGAAAATCACTTCAGAACACAAAGCTGATGAGAAATACCCGATCGTCTCAGCTGCTTCCATACTTGCAAAAGTGAGAAGGGATGAACTTGTCAGGAATTTAGAAAGAACGGTTGGTAAAGAGATCGGCAGCGGTTACCCGGCAGACCCAAAGACCATTACATTCCTGGAAAGTTGGGTCAAAGAACATGGAAAGCTGCCGGATTTTGCCAGAAGTTCATGGGAGACATCGAAGAACATTATCGAGAAATTCAGGAAAAACCAGAGAACAATATCTGATTTCTTTCGTTAATTTAATAACCTCGCAGGAATTCTAAGGGGATTATCATTCAAGAGGAATACATGACACAATACAAAATCCCTGTTATCCCTGGCGACGGGATAGGTCCAGAGATCATAAGAGAAGGACGAAAAGTGCTTGAAGCAGCAGGCGAACGGTTCGGCTTTGACATAGACTGGATAGAATATCCCAACGGCGCAGACCACTACCTTGAAACGGGAGAACTCATCTCCGAAGATACGCTCAAGGAACTTTCGAAATACAGGGCTATCTATCTTGGCTCTATCGGAGATGACAGGATAAAGCCTGGTATACTTGAAAAGGGCATCCTCCTTACCACCCGCTTTTATCTGGATGAATATGTCAACCTTCGACCAGTTAAACTGCTGGAAGGGGTATGGACGCCGCTAAAGGATAAGACCCCTAAAGACATTGATTTCGTGGTGGTGCGCGAAAATACTGAAGATTTCTATATAGGAATAGGCGGGCGCGCTAAAAAAGGGATAAGCAAGAAGACGCTTGAGGTCACGCGCAACCTGTATAACGTGAAATTCGGGCTTGATATCGACTCGGACAGCGATGAGATAGGATACCAGCTCGGTCTCATAAGCAAAGAAGGTACGCGCAGGGTGATCCGATATGCTTTCGATCTTGCAAAATCGAGGAAAAAACACCTGTCGTCTGTTGATAAGGCAAACGTCCTGTCGGATATCTACGGATTATGGAGAGAGGAATTCACATCAGTCGGAAGCGAATACCCTGATGTAAAGACGGATTTCAATTACGTGGATGCAATAACCATGTGGTTCGTGAAGAACCCTGAATGGTTCGATACAGTAGTGGCGCCCAACATGTTCGGGGACATCATCACTGACCTTGGCGCAATGATCCAGGGCGGTCTTGGTCTTGCTCCGGGCGGGAACATTAATCCTGAAGGCACAAGCATGTTCGAGCCCATACACGGAAGCGCCCCGAAATATAAAGGACTGAACAAGGTTAACCCCATCGCGACCATCTGGGCAGGAGCGCTGCTGCTTGACCAGATCGGGGAAAAGGAAGCTTCGTCTGCTATAGTCAGGGCGATTGAGCAGAACCTTGTGAACGGGGAAGTGAAGACATATGACCTTGGAGGTTCTAATACCACTTCTGATGTCGGTGATGATATTGCACGGTTGATAAAGGAGAGTTAGAAAAATAAAAAACCGCAGATGAACGCAGATGAACGCGGATTTAATGCTTCAGCGCCTTCTGAAAAACGAAAAAAGCAATAGAACCGGATTTCACGGACGAAACGGATTCGCGCTTCATCATGGCAACGTATCTGCGTTTATCTGCGTTCATCTGCGGTTAATAAATTCCTAACTTTGAAAAATGGAAGAGAATGAATTAATAAAAACCGGACTGAACAACGTCTTCACTTATGTTGCCCCGGATGGTTCAAAAAGACTGGTCACAAAAGCTCTTGTTCCCGGGAGACAGGGTGGAAAGACCATAAAGATCGGGAGCAATGAATACCGCATCTGGGATCCGTACCACAGCAAGCTTGCCGCTCTTCTTATTAAAGGCGCATCCATACCTTTGAAAAAGGATTCCTCGGTGCTGTATCTTGGCGCTGCCAACGGGACAACGGTAAGCCATGTCTCGGATATAGTCTCTGATGGGTTGGTCTTTGCTGTAGAATTCTCACCCCGCGCGATGAAAGACCTTATCCGCACCAGTACGCCCAGGATGAACCTCATACCTATACTTGCGGATGCCAGGGATCCTGGATCATATACGAACATGGTCACTGAAGTAGACTTTATCTATCAGGATGTTGCACAGCGTGAGCAGGCAGAGATAGCGATCAGGAATACTGAGGTGTTTCTAAAGAAGGGGGGTTATCTTGTTTTAATTATAAAATCAAGGAGCATTGATTCTGCAAAAAATGCGGGTGAGGTTAGTTGTAACGAAGTTGGAAAGTTGAGAGAGCTTTTCAAATTAGACGAAATTATAGATTTAGAGCCATTTCATTCAGACCATGCAGCTGTAATAGCGCAAAAACGAACCTGATTAACTTGAATTTGTTATGACTGATGATCTCTTAATAAACTTTGTTTATATTCAACTTTTCATGTTTTTCAAATTCACCCATCGGATCATCATCTAATTCAAGTGTTTTCCCATTATAGAATCTCATGAAGAATGCATCAAACTCAGGTTCTGAACTTATGCGCTCTGCGAGTTCATCTGATAAGTCAAATCGCTCCTTTGCATTCATTCTTCGCAGTTCAGTCATTTTTATTATTGATATTTTATGACCTTAACTTACGATGCCATTTTAAAAAATCTATTATAACCTTCAAATCAAGAGGATTGCCAGTTCTTCGATAACCGTCGATACTTATTTGAAGTGCATCATTGTCAGGATATAATTTCTCCGCTTCCTCCATCAAATTCTCAACATCAGAGTACTTTGTCTTTGAGGATATTTCTGCATATCTTAACATCATCGATCAATTCCTTAATAATATCTTTAGCTTCTTCTATCTCATATACCTTTTTATCTCTGGTATAAATGAGTAAATCTCTAATTCCATGAACATGTACAATTGTCTTCCATATGGATATTCTTTCTGTTTCATCATGCACATAGGTATTTTGATCTATAACTTCAAATTTAAATCGCTCAAATCTCCATCTACGCCCAATTTGGAGTTTCCCTAAATAAGCCAAATAAGCTTCAATCAAATGATCAAAGGATAATAGCAAACATTCAGAGGCTAATGCGATATCTACGCGACGATTGCTCTGGATTAGCTCAATTGCTTTATCAAAAAATTCATCACTTAATTCAATGTGTTTTTTTCTATCAACCATGAGAACATTCAAAAAAAAGAAAAGATTGAAGGGATTTCTCCCTTCATTTGATTTTATTTATTTTCTCTGTCTAAGGACGAGGAAGGCTACTGCGAGTAATCCTGCGATTGCAAAGACTGCTTCAAAGCCTGGCTCGGTCTTAGGTGTGGTTGGTACCGCTGTTGCTGTAGTGGTTGTTACTGCTGCACCTTCGCCTACGGTCGTTGCCACTGGTGTTGTGACATTCGATGTCTTAGCTGGTGTTGTTGCGACCACTGTTCCGCTTGGTGTTCCAGTGGTTGTACCATCGCCGATTATTTCGTACTCAACCATCGGGTAATATCTCAGATTGGATGTATCGTCAGCAACCTTGAGTTTTATCTCTCCCAATACACTCACAGTGGTGTCAGAAGATAGACTTATGGTAGATTCTGAGTTCTTCAACGTAAGCGGGTTCTGGTTCGAAACTTTCGTATTTCCAAATACATCGCCGCTCTTGACCTCTGTGCATGTGTTACTCATCAACCATGTATATCTTAGCTGCACCATGTCAGTTGTCGCGCCTGCGAACACGCTGTCCACATAGGTTACGAATACCGGGACATCGTTTTCACCACATACGCTCGCTTCGACATATGTGTAGATGGGCTTTGACTGATCTGTACCTGCAGTGACGACCTTGTCGTCTTTCTTGACTCCGTCCTTGCTCAGGGTGAGCCAGACCTGTCTCGGGCTTGCCTTTGCATCAATGGAGTTGGCAGTGAGAGTATAGCCTGCGCCTACTTCCCATGATTCCCCTACAGTAAGGGTCTTCTTTTCTGAAGCTGCCGCGCCATGTTCAACCAGGAGCTTGGAGAGCTTGTAAGGCTTATTTTTGACTGCTATATATTTTTCAGCCATCCATCCGACAATTGTGTAATTGCCTGCCTTAGTTGCCATGCTACCGTCAGCGAACTGTTCAAGTCCTTTATCGATCGCAGATTGAGGAACACCCGAATATTGCTTTGATACGACCTTAAGTTGCTTAGCTTCGCCGTCTGTGGTATAAACCAAATCATTCTTATCAATCAATCTGGAACTTGTGGTATTTTCAGTGATTGTCAGGTTTTCCAGTCCTAAGTTGTCTTTTAGATCATAGAAGAACCCGGCGAAAGACGATTTATTCCAAGTGGTAGTAGTAATACTAGTACCAGTTCCAGATGCAACTTTTCCACGGACTTCGTAAATGCCTGGCGTTGTTTTCAAAACTATCGGATAATATCTCAGATCGGTCGAATCAGCTACTTTGAGTTTTATGTCTCCCATTACGCTCACAGACGTATCCTGTGACAGGGTCACAGTAGATTCTGAGTTCTTCAATGTAAGTGGGTTCTGGTTCGAAACTTTCATATTTCCAAATACATCGCCGCTCTTGACCTCTGTGCATGTTGCGCTCATCAACCATGTGTATCTGAGCTGCACCATATCAGTTGTCGCGCCTGCGAACACGCTGTCCACATAGGTTATGAATACCGGGACATCGTTTTCACCGCATACATTCGCTTCGACATATGTGTAGATTGGTTTAGACTCATTGGTGCCTGCAGTAACGACCTTGTCGTCTTTCTTAACTCCATCCTTGCTCAGGGTGAGCCAGACCTGTCTCGGGCTTGCCTTTGCATCTATGGAGTTGGCAGTAAGAGTATAGCCTGAGCCTACTTCCCATGATTCCCCTACAGTAAGGGTCTTCTTTTCTGAAGCTGCCGCGCCATGTTCAACCAGGAGCTTGGCGAGCTTGTAAGGCTTATTTTTGACTGCTATATATTTCTCAGCCATCCATCCGACAATTGTGTAATTACCTGCCTTAGTTGCCATGCTACCGTCAGCGAACTGTTCAAGTCCACGATTGATCGCATCTTGAGGATTGCCAGAATATTGCTTTGATACGACCTTAAGTTGCTTAGCTTCGCCGTTTGTGGTATAAGTCATATCACTCTTATCGATCACTCTGGCACTTGTTCTATTTTCAGTGATTGTCAGGTTTTCCAGTCCTAAGTTGTCTTTAAGATCATAGAAGAACCCGGCGAAAGTCGATTTATCCCAAGTGGTAGTAGTAGTACTAACACCAGTACCAGATGCGACGCTTCCGCGGATTTCAACGCTTGAAACTTTTACTGCTGCACTTGCAGGTAACGCTGCTGTTAACAGCATTAACACCACTAATGCAACTATTGTTATTTTTTTCATTATTTCTTTCCCTCCATATTAATATGGTTTATATCTCCTTCGAGATGCCGAATTAACGGCAAAAGAGTGATAGAAATCTATGACAGAATTACTTCTGTCGCCATCCTCAAACCATCTTTGTATGAGCCGCCCTTTTCAGGCGTTCCATAAAAGGCGATTTTAATCACCCTCTGTTAATCCCGTCATGGATTAATTAGTCAATACATAAGGCTGGACTTATATCTTTTTTGGTCGCTTTCTTGAAAAATATGCATGCCTGAGTACAATTGCCGATTGAGAGTTCACTTATAGTCGAACTATGAAAATACCTTGTTTTCTATTCTTGCAAGTGTTATTTTCATCTGAGCGATCTCCCGGCTCATCTCTTCGTACTTATTATGAAATTTATCAGCAATTTCCCCGGTACTGCTTTTGATTTCAGAAGTATCTTCCTTCATGGCAGGAATCATAGAGGTATTTTCCACTATATTGGGTATCTGAGCCGTATCTTGCTTTATCTGGGACGTATCCTGTCGTATCTGGGACGTATCCTCTTTCACGCTTTTCAGCGTAACATGCATATTATCTACACTAACTTTAATTTCTCCAAGGCGTGTATTCACCACTTCACTTTTATCAACAAAAATCTTCATGTAACCAACCATGCTCTTTAACAGTGCAGTGGTATTCTCATCCTCTTCAATAACATCATGCCCCTTTCTTTCAAAACTGGTGAATTCGCCAGCATATGGTACAAATTTAATCTCGGTATGATCCACTCTTGCAAAAGGAGGCGGTGTTTCTTTTAATGAATTCTCCAGCTTCAAAATTTTTTCTTCTTCTCCTTCACATACTATTCTTACTCTCCCGTCAGGGAGGTTCTCAGCATACCCTTTAACGCCAAGAGAATCTGCAAGATTTTTAACAAAAGTCCTGAAACCTGCCATTTGCACATCGCCAGAAACAAAAATAGTTGCCCTTTTTAATGTCATAACGTTTTTAATGCTCCATAAACTATTAAATCTTTTGTGGTCAAAATCTGCAAGCATGGGCACAATTGACGAATCCGGGTTCACTTATAGTCGAATTATGAGAATACTTTAGTTTCTATTCTTGCGAATGTGATCTTCATCTGAGCGATCTCCCTGCTCATATCTTCGCAACATCCTGGTTTTCAAGCATTTTTAAGATTATTGGGATATCCCTGCAACATTGCTCCATCTGGATTGCCAACATGACTCGCTCGATCGGAGGAATCGCATTCCCGTAATCTTCAAACGATATTCTATCCACTTCTGCCCCATCAGGTCTAAAGGTATTCACATAATCCTTGAACTCCTCAAGGACTTCTTCATCTCCCTCTATAAATGCGAAAACTGCCTGATTTCCCTCTAAAAGAGTATTGAATACATTAAAATTATTGATTCCAAGCGTGAGTGCTTTGTTTACAAGCATGACACGATAGCCAACGCCATGAACATTGCTGCCATTTATAATTATTTTCAATTTCATATTATTCATACATTTCTACTGCATTGCTTTTAAACCTTTTGTGGCATCAATCCTTTATTTTCCTTATAATCAATATACCGCCAATAATGACAAACAATATCAAAATTATCGCAACGATCCCCCTGTAATCCAGCCCCTTTCCTGAATCGAACTTGAGCAGCTTATCAGAATCCATGAATAGTTTTTCCTCATATGTTTTATCTGCGCCTACAGCTTTTATTGTATAGTTCGTATTAAGAGGCATCCCCGCAAAAATGAGATCTGATCCTGAGCTTTCTGATACTTTCTGACCGCCGTTCCATAATGAAACGCTGTATTCTTTGTCTGCTTTTACAAATATTGTTGCGTATTTTTTCACATTGATGGTTTTTCCGTCTGCGTATTGGAGGCTGTTTGGCAGGTCAAGCACGCTCAGGAGCGTTGGCGCTATATCCCCCTCGCGGTATTCCCCATTAAACACTCCTGGAACAGTATTTTGGGACATAATAACAAGAGGTATCTTCAGACTTTCCAACTTTATAGCGTATTTTCCTGAGGCATGTCCACCCCTGCGGGCGTTTTTGGTTGCAAAAGACATTCCGTGGTCAGCTGTGAAAAATAAAGCAATATTGTTCTCTCTTGCAGTAGTATATAATGGATAGATATCCCTGTCAAGGTCCTCGATCAGCAGGTAATAATCATCTTCCCCGAGATTATGACCACCGCTATCTATTGCCCCCACATTCACCGTCAGGAGGAATCTCTGTGAGGGGTGGCTCTTTCTCATGTATACTGCAACAGCGTTCGCCGAGTCTATACCCCATTTATTGTATGCTGAATATTTTTCCCTGCCCTTCCTGTTTTCAAGATATTCAGGCAGTTTCATCTTCCAGTCATACATTAATTCGTAGATGCCGGAAGGGGCTTTATTTGCCTGTATGGATATCAGCGGCTTATCTATCGAATTGTTTTGCGCGAACAATATTATATCCTGCTCATCGCGAAGGTTCTGGAAATCCCCTTTTTCCATAACAGCCAGATTCACAAAACCATGCTGTCTTGTAATATCATATATAGTAGCATCAGGATAACCCACTATTTCTTCGTTAGCCCCGGAATAGCCTGTCACGATGACCGAATGGGCTTGACCTGTCGAAGGGATCGGCGTCCTGATGTCCAGAAGCCTTGTTCCAGAGGTCAGATTGCGTGTTAACGCTTTTGATATCTCGCTTTCATCAATGGCGTAAGGCGTCAGTTCAGGGTAAAAATACGAAGAACCCAGCCCGTCCACAATAAAAAGAATGGCGCTGTCAGGTTTCTGGATATTGTTCAGTGTGATTTCGGTGGCACCGGAAGAAGCGACCGAAAAAGTAACAAATAATATTGAAATCAGTAAAACATATTTCATTAGGGGCTGCATAATTTTTGCTGAAAGCACAACCTTTCACTTAAGCGTTTCTAATTTTTTCGATATTTTCTCTGTTAAGAGTCTGCTTATTTCCTGACCGCTTACCTTTCCCCTGAGTTCTTTCATTACAATCCCCATCAGAGGACCAACTGAGTTCATTCCTTTATCTTTGATAAAATCCATCCTTGATCCAATTATTTTATCAATGGCAGTTTCAAGTTCTCCACTCTCAACCACCCCTATTCCTAGCGTTGCGATCGCCTTTTCCAGGGTCAATTCAGGCTTTCCTGCTATCAATTTTAGTACTCCGCTGACAGCTTCGTTCGGTATCTTTCCATCAGCATGGAGGCTGAAAAGCGAAAGTAGATGAGCTTCTTTTATATTATTGACATTCACTCCTTCTTTTTCAAGCTCGTATAGAACTGTTTCAAGTGTGCGTACAACTACATTTGCGTTAACATCAGGAACCTTATGCATTATGCCCTCAAACAGAACGAAGTTTCCTGAACGCGCTATCTGACCTGCAAGTTCCTCGTTCAATTTGAACTGCTTCATGTATCTTGGTATGCGATCCAAAATGAGTTCAGGCAATATAATGCTGTTAATACGGTCCGTCGTTATTTCAACTGGTGGAACATCTGTCTCAGGATACATGCGGGCAGCGCCCGGAAGGGGTCTCATGTATGCAGAATTACCGTCCGGAAGGGCGCGTCTTGTCTCTTCTGGAACTATCTCAAGTGCTTCCCTTGCGCGAATTATGACCGCTTCCATTGCTCCTTTTGCTTTTTCCTTTGAATCAGCGACCATTACAACGCAATCATTCTCCTGCGCCCCCACGGCTTTGCGCAGCGCTTTTACTTCCTCTTCCGTAATACCGTAGTTGGGCAGCTCATCAGTATGGAATATTCCCCCCACGCCAGATTTTTTGGCGCGGTCAGAGAACTCTGTCCCCAGCCGCCGTTCGGGCTGGAGTTCCCTGCCTGCAAGTCCGGCAAATCCCGGCAAATTGACCGCATATACTATACCGCCTTTTAATGCTTTCAATATTACTTTGGATGTAGTGCCTGCAAAAACAGAAGTAACATCGATTATTTTATCGGATACAGAAGCTTTCCTCTTATTGAGTTCTTTCTTTATTTCAAGGAGTGCCACCTGCCTTGCAGCTTCCCGCTCCACGATCGTCTCTATCAGATCCAGTTCCTGCACTCCTTTTATCTCAACCCTCGATCCTTCTGCTATCGAAATGTTGACATCCTGTCGTATGGTGCCAAGACCGCGCTTTACTTTCCCGGTTGAGCGCAGTATCATTCCGAGCTTCTCTGCAACCTCTTTTGCATGAGCAGGTGAAACGATATCAGGAGCCGTGCCGATCTCCACAAGAGGGATGCCAAGGCGATCAAGGGAATATAAGACAGAGTCGCCCCGGTCTTCTACTTTCTGCGCAGCTTCTTCCTCAAGGCACAGCACGTCTATCCCCACGCGACCTGCGGAAGTATCTATGTAGCCGCCGGTAGCAACGAGCCCTGTCCTCTGGAAACCAGAGGTGTTAGATCCGTCAATAACGATCTTTCGCATTGTGTAGAGTTCATCCACTATTTGCATGTTGAGCATGAGGGCGATAGTGAGCGCAAGATCCACAGCATCCGCGTTCAATTCGCGCGGCGGCTCTTCGTCATTCTCAACAAGACAGGTGGTATCGTATGCTTTATAGATGAATTTTTTTGTGAGTTTCATTTCCTCAAGCGCCGCTTTGTCTACCACTCCCATTTCGCTCTGAGTGGGGCGCAGGTACCTGAAAAATTCGAAATTTGATTCCTTTGTGTCACGAAGAAGCGTGGGACACCCGCAGAACAGTTTTTCTTTTGTGTCAAGCTGCTGGTGGATCTCAAGCCCGGATTTCAATCCAGGCGCCCTGTAGTCGTGACTCATAGGGTTTCATGATATGTTACTTCCTATAAAATGATTGTTATTCTTCTGGTTTTTTAGAAATGAATTCATTTAACATCCTGCCGTAGAACTCAGTTTTTCCAGCGTTCCCTCTCAGGGCATTCACTTTGTTGAACAACTCTTCGTCTATTTTGAACCTTATAGTCTTCATTTTTCTGAGTCTCTATTCAAAAATATATAAATTATGTTTTGGCTGTTATATTATTAAAGCCTTTCTAATAATTCAGTATATAAAGGAAATATTGGGTTTTTCAATTTGTCGATATTAATCCGTAACGGGATTTTTTAAGCGTTCACATTCATGCCGATTGTAAACAAATAATTTCAAGTTTTTATCGACCTTCACACTAATATACCCCTCCTCCCATCATAGCCAATCATGCCCCCAATCTTCGAAATAACCCACAAGGACATCTGCGGCAGGATCGGGCGCCTAGAAACCCGCCACGGCACCATCGAGACGCCGACAATCATGCCTGTGGTCAATCCAAATATCCGGACCATAAAACCTTCTGAAATGCGCAAGTTCGGTGCTCAGATAATTATTACAAATTCCTATATCATATACCGCAAACCGCAGCTCAGGGAACGCGCCCTCAGCGAAGGATTGCACTCACTCATCGGTTTTGACGGGCCGATCATGACTGACTCGGGCTCTTTTCAGTTATCGGTTTATGGCGAAGTGGAAGTGAATAATAGACAGATAGTCCAGTTCCAGCAGGAGATCGGCTCTGACATCGGTGTGCCCCTTGACATACCCACCCCGCCTGATGTCTCATGGGAACGGGCAGAATCGGAACTTGCAATAACCATAGAGAGGGAAAAGGAAGCCCTTGAATTAAAGAATGATATGCTTCTGGCCGCGCCAGTGCAGGGCTCCTCGTTCCCTGAGTTAAGGGAGAGAGCGGGACGTGAGTTGAGCGGCGCTGATTTTGACCTTTATCCTCTGGGCGCAGTTGTGCCTCTCATGGAGTCGTACCGCTACGCAGACCTTGTAGATGTCATCGTGGCATCGAAGAAAGGCCTCTCACCAGCAGCACCTGTGCATCTTTTCGGCGCAGGGCATCCCATGATGTTCGCACTTGCTGTTGCGCTTGGCTGCGACCTGTTCGACTCTGCATCTTACGCGCTGTACGCCAAGGAGGGAAGGTACATGACCGTTCGCGGGACGTACCACCTGGATAAGCTCCAGTACCTGCCGTGTTCATGCCCTGTATGCTCATCAACCGATGCTGAAGAACTAATAAAGAGCGATAACAGGGAAGAACTGCTTGCGCGCCACAATCTCTACGCAACATTCGCAGAGATGCGGGAAGTAAAGCAGGCAATAAAAGAGGGAAGCCTCTGGGAACTCGTGGAGCAGAGGTGCAGAACGCATCCGCGGTTGCTGGACGGGCTGCGGCGTGCGCTTTCATATTCTGAGTGGATAGAGCAGTTCCAACAGGCGCCGAGAGCAACTTTTTTCTATAGCGGCCCTGAATCCGCATTAAGGCCTGAGGTGGTAAGATTCAGGAAGAGGCTCAGGAATTTCAGGCTTGACGGCAGGGTGCTGATAAGGGCAAAGCGGCTGGAGATCGATGAAGATTTTGACCATGTGCTTGAGTTCAAGGCGCCGTTTGGCGCTTATCCTGTTGAACTTAAAGAGACTTATCCATTCAATGCTGAAGTGGCGGATGAGCCGGATCATGAGGCTCTGACCGTGGCTCTCCAGAATACGCTTGCTTTGATGGAGTTGAATCCGGGGACAGAATTTACATTTGTGTATGAAAAAGAGCATCCTTTGATGACGCATATGGGACAAAAAGCTAAGTTGGTCAATTTTCAATAATATACTTATGGTTTTATCGTAGCTACTATCTTCCCCTCTTTGAATATCCTTATCACTCCGCCGCTCTGGGATACGACGACTCCAAGCGCTTTTGTGGCCAGGGTCACGGCTGCAACTGATGAATGTCTTGTTCCCAGCCCCCTTGGTATTCTAACCATGCCTGTATCCATTGTGATGTACCGTCCTGCAGACTCCACTACCCCATCACCCGATACCACGAAAACACCATCAAGCTGCGCGAACTCCTTGATATTGTCTCCGATCTCGGCATCCGTCAGTTTTATTTTATCCCTGTTGTGTCCTTCGAACGGGTTCAGAACAAGCTGTCTTGACCGTGCCATGACGTTTCCTGCATCTCCTACAAGGAACGCTGTGCCTATGGCATGTCCTTCCCGCCCTTCATGGCTTATTTCCATGGCTATCCGCAGAACTTCACCTAATACTTCCTCCTGCACACCGCTTCCTCTTAGCAGTTCTGATACCTCGACCCCGGATGTTTCTTTTTTCACAGGCGCAAACGCCCGTGTATCTATTTCAGGATCGTTGAGCAGTTCATGTTCAATAGAACGGACACGTTCAATATAATAACTTGAAAGGCTTCGAAGAACGCTGATCTCATTGAAATCCCCTGATATATCAGAGGCCTGTCCGAATTTTGCGATAGCTTTAAGATACAGTTCTTTCGCGCGTCTGAAATTGCCTGCTTCCTGCTCTCGTTCCGCATGTTTAGCAATATTTTTTCCCTCATCCGAGAGAACATTTCTCCACAAGTTAGATCACATCGTTGCCTGTATTAGTGAACTGTCGATAATGCTTTCTAACAATATAAGGTTAAAGGCCAAATAATACAGTTAAGCGTGAGTTTAGCACCTTAAATACTTAATCTTCATAATTTTTCTCTTTTCCAACAGTTCAATAGGCTGCCGTAATGCGGTCAATGTTTTGTAGGGAAAACAATAATCAAGTAGTATTACCACA
>Ga0180732_1001311_pt1 | contig 15784 bp, 13 predicted proteins | sample KR11_01MetaG_FD_148674 | JGI IMG/M metagenome (GOLD analysis project Ga0180732, IMG submission 148674) | Groundwater microbial communities from the Olkiluoto Island deep subsurface site, Finland - KR11_0.1 MetaG | ecosystem: Environmental > Aquatic > Deep subsurface > Groundwater | place...
GTCTTGGCCTTAAATGGGGTGGTGGCCGCCGCCTGCCCGCCGGTCATGCCGTAGTTCAGGTTGTTCACGCACACCACGGTCATATCCACGTTTCTTCTGGCCGCATGAATGAAGTGATTCCCGCCGATGGCGAAAAGGTCCCCGTCTCCGCTGAACACCACAAGGTTCAACTCGGGATTGGCCAATTTCATCCCCGTGGCAAAGGGAATGGCCCTGCCGTGGGTGGTGTGAAAAGAGTCTATGTTGGCATATCCTGCCCCCCGGCCCGTGCATCCGATTCCGGAAACCATCACCATCTTCTGAAGATCCTGCCCGCTGGTTTTCATGGCCGTCAAGCAGGAGGAAAAAGCCGTTCCAATGCCGCAGCCCGGACACCAGATATGGGGGATCCGGTCGGTGCGCAGCAATCCGTCCAGAGGATGTTCCGGGGGCTTGCTTTTTTTCTGGGGTTGGTTTTTCAACGTTTTTTCTCCTTTAATTCATCAATGACTCTTTCAGGGGGAATGATGGTTCCGCCCGCATGGCCCACCAGGGTCACCGCTGCTTGACCGGCAGCGCACCGCTGGACTTCATAAAAGATCTGTCCCAGGTTGATTTCCACGGTCACAATTTTTTTAACTTTTTGCGCAAGCTGGCGGATCTGTTTTTCCGGAAAAGGCCAGATGGTGATGAGGCGAAGCATTCCGGCCTTGATGCCCATTTTCCTGGCCTCCTGCACGGCACTCATGGCGGTTCTGGAGGAAATGCCATAGGAAATCACTGCAATTTCAGCATCTTCCATACAATAGGATTCGGTTTGAATGATATCATCCAGGTTTGCCGTGATCTTTTTGGTGATGCGCTCCATCATCTGTTCCTGGGTTTCCACGGTCATGACGGGGTAGCCTTTTTCATCATGGGTAAGGCCTGTAATGTGAACTTTGTATCCCTGTCCGGCAGCAGGCATGGGGGCAACACCGTTGGGCCCCGGTTGATAGGGCTTGAAACGGTCCTTTCTTCCGGATGGGGCCGGTCGATTGAAGGTCCTTATTTCCTTTGCCGAAGGAATCACCACCCGTTCGCTCATGTGGCCCACAATTTCATCGGTCATGATCAGCACCGGAAGCCGATAGATTTCACTCAGGTTGAAGGCTGTGATGGTCTGGTAAAAAATTTCCTGGGGCGATGCCGGTGCAAGGGCAATGATTTCATAATCGCCGTGGGAACCCCATTTTGCCTGCATCATATCCCCCTGGGCTCCCATGGTGGGCAATCCCGTCGAAGGACCGGCCCTCTGGACGTTCACCACGACACAGGGGGTTTCCGTTACGATGCCCAGGCCGATATTTTCCATCATCAGGCTGAACCCGGGTCCGGAGGTGGCGGTCATGCTTTTTACGCCGGCCCATGAAGCACCCAGGATGGAGGCCATGGCGGCGATTTCATCTTCCATCTGAATGAAGGTTCCCCCCACACCCGGCAGTCTTTCGGCCATGTGTTCGGCCACTTCCGTTGCAGGGGTGATGGGATATCCGCCGAAAAACCGGCACCCGGCGGCCAGGGCGCCTTCAGCGCAGGCCACATCGCCGGTGAGAAAATGTTCTCCAGTGAGAACTGCTTGTTTCATGCTCATCCTCTGATTATACACTCTGTTGAGACTCACGCTGTTTATCGTTCAAACAGGGAAAACAGCCGAGTATTTTATGGGTTTTGAAGCCTCAGGGGGAAGCCGGGGCTTCCATGGAAAAAATCGCAAATTCAGGGCAGATGATTTCGCAGTAGTGGCAATTCACGCAATCATCGCCAACGAAAGGGGCTGGGTAATGGTACCCCTTAGAATTGAATTCCTTGGAAAATTCAAGAATCTTCTTGGGGCAGTACTCAATGCAATACCCGCAACCCTTGCATCTGTCTTCAAGGATGTAAACGATTCCTCTGGTGACTCCGATGTCCTGAGCATCAATGGGCGTTCGCCAATAGTCCATGGGGTTTTCTTCCGGTCTGGTTTAATAAATTGAAGTTCTTTGATCGTATTGGCGTTGATACCTAATATTCATTTTAAGATCAAGTTAAAAAACTCGTTGCACAAATAAAAACCAGACACCCCTATATTTTTTTAAGGGGTATCTCAGTTTTGGTAGATATTTATCCAAAAGCCCATTAAATTCTGCTATGGGAAATTCGATTTCCAACCATCATGAATATCCATCCCAAGCTTGGAGAGGGAATTACCAAAGGATGGTTTATTTTTTAAAACTTTTAAAAAGAAATGATTTCTGTTATTTTGATAAAAAGGTCCAAGCGTCATGTAAAAAACCGGAGACAAAAAAACAGACGGAAATGATGGGCGTATACAATTTCGGGACAACCGTTTCGGTCCTTTTCCCGTTCATAGATTTGAGGCATATGGAAAAACAAGCCAGCAACATGTTAAAGAAAAACCAAAACTCGATCAACGGCAAGGCGTCCGGGATGAAAAGTCTGACGGTCCAAAAAGACACTGAAAAGGCCGTGGTCAAGTATGACCCATTGCAGAGATACCTTTCGGAAATCAGCCGGTATAAACTTCTTACTCGCGAGGAGGAAAGGGAACTGGGCATTCGGGTCAAAGAGCATCAAGATCGGGATGCTGCCTATAGGCTTATCACCTCAAACCTCAGGCTGGTGGTGAAGATCGCCCTTGAGTTTCAGAGGGTGTGGATGCAGAACCTTCTGGATCTGATTCAGGAAGGGAATATCGGGCTGATGCAGGCGGTCAGGAAATTCGATCCCTATAAAAACGTTAAATTTTCCTACTACTCCTCCTTCTGGATCAAGGCCTATATTTTAAAATTCATCATGGACAATTGGCGTTTGGTGAAGATTGGAACCACCCAAGGCCAGCGCAAGCTTTTTTTCCAGCTTAAAAAAGAAAAACAGAAGCTCATTGACCAGGGATTTGACCCGAAACCCAAGCTTCTTTCCGAAAAACTGGGGGTCTCCGAACAAGAAATCATCAATATGGATCAGCGTCTGGATGGCTGGGATGTTTCCCTGGATGCCCCCTTGAAGGAGGGCTCGGATTCCGAAAGGATTGATTTTGTAAGCACTGAAACAGAGTCCGCTGAAGACCATATGGCCCGAAAGGAAATTGAATCGATTCTAAATGTTAAAATAGAAGCCTTTAAAAAGAAAATGACCCAAAGGGAACTCGAAATATTTAACCATAGAATTTTTTCGGATTCACCCATGACCCTTCAGGAAATTGGGGAGAAATATGGAATTTCAAGGGAACGGGTCAGGCAGATTGAAAAAAACATCATCAAAAAGATGAAGGAATTTTTCAGTGATGAAATTCCGGATTTCAGCGCTTATGCGGGAAGAAATCTTTAAAGCGGGAGATTTCTTTAATTGTACACACCAAGCCATGCTGTGGATAAATCAATTGACAATGATTCAAATTAAAAATTTTCTGTTGCATTTTGCCCTCGTGGCCATGCTTCTCACCCTGGCGGGCTGTGCCGCCCAATCAGCCAACCATGGGTTCCCGGCAAAAGGATTCGGATCCGCCAAGCTTTCAAAACAAACGCCTGACAAACCTGAAAATGCCTTCTTTTTTTATACGGAATCTCAGTTCAGAAAAAACAAGGGGGATTTGGAAGGTGCCTTGGCTGCATTGAAATCCGCCATGGAAAAAGACCCGGATTCTCTGTACCTGAAACGAGAACTGGTTCAGATTTACTGGCAGAAGAAGGACCCTGCCGGGGCCATGACGGTCTTAAAAGAATTGCTTGCGCAGGATCCGGACGATCTTGAAAACCTTATTCTTTACGCCCGGATCAACCATATGGCTAAAAATATGGATGAAGCCAAGTCGGCTTATGAAAAAGTGCTTGTGAAGGAACCGGAAAACAAGGGAATATACCTGCTTCTGGGAGGTATTTATACGGATGAGGGTAACCTTGAATTTGCTGTACAGATCTACCAAAAATTAATCCGGCAGTTTCCCGACTATTTTGCAGGGTTTTTTGTGATGGCTCAGACCCAGGCTGCTCTGGGAAAATATTCAAAGGCCGAAGAATATTATATCCAATCCCTGGAGCTGGAGCCTGCCCTGGACGATGCCCGATACGAACTGATTGATTTGTATAAACTCCATGGAACAAACCAAGAGGATACGGTCATTGAAGTTCGGGCCGGAGACACCATCGGGGGTTTATCCTTGAAAGTGTATGGCAAGTTTGATCCGAGTATTGAAAAATCCATTGCCCGGGCCAACCCGAGCATCAGGAAAATCTCCAGGATTCATGTGGGGCAGAGTATTCTCTTTCCGGGGTTTAACGGGAAGGATGAAAAAGCCACGGGTTCGGATAAAGAAGAAAAAATCAGATATTATTATAACCAGATTCTTGAAAATACTCCGGAGGATATTCGCGCAGCCATGGGGCTTGCCTATTACGAGTATGAAAGCGGGAATTTTGTGGAATCGGAGACAATTTTAAAGCGGCTCGGCAAAAGAAGCGAGGCGGAACCTGATATTGTGGACATTGTGGTTCGGTATTACATGGAAGAAAGAAATTATGATGCAGCCATTGTGATTTTAGAGGGCATGACCAAAGGGGCTTTGGACAAAAGCGAATTGGAGTACATCACAGCCTTGGCCTACCATGGCAAGGAAGACAAATTTCATGCCTTGGGTAGTCTGATGAGGATTGGGTCTGATTCCAAGTTTTTTGAAAAGGCGGTTGAGTATGTCAACTACCTGTATGCCCAGGATGAAAATACGGTCGAGGCTATAGACTACCTCGCCCGAGCCGTTGAGGCCAGGCCTGAAAACTCGAATTTCAGGATTTATCTTGGCAAACTGTATGAAGAAACCGGGGAATACGACAAGGCTGAAGCCATTCTTGAAAAGGGGATGGAAAATGACCCTGAGAACCCCAAGCTTTATTTTATGATGGGGGTGATTTGCGATAAGGCTGGAAAACGCGAAGAGGCCGTCCGCATGATGATAAAGGTGCTGGAAATATCGCCGGAGGATGCCACGGCCTTGAATTACCTGGGTTATACCTATGCGGATATGGGAAAAAACCTGGATGAAGCCCTCTTCCTGGTTGAAAAAGCCATGAGATTGAAGCCCAACGACGGGTATGTTACAGACAGCCTGGGGTGGGTATACTACAAGATGGGAGACTACGAGAAAGCCTATGAAGTCTTAAACAAAGCCATCAAACTAGTTCCGGATGACCCCACCATCATGGAGCACCTGGGAGATGTTTATCTCAAAAAAAATGACAGCGAAAAAGCCCTTGAATTTTACAGGCAAGCCCTGGAGCATGAAACTGAGAACCAAGGGAAGATCAATAGAAAAATCCAGGAGATTCTGGATGCGGGGAAGTAGAAGAAAACCCTTTCAATTTCTTTGGGTGTTCATAGCCCTGATACCCCTTCTCTTTATGGCCTGCGGAGGACGCCGTCCGGCATTGGATCTTGATCCATTTCATTTGAAAAATTCGGGAATAGCACTTTTGCCGCAAAGCGAAGCGGAAGAAATTTTTCAAAGGCTTTCCACAACCAACCTTGAACTAAAAAGCATCAAAGGCCTCGGCAAGGCAAAAGTTCAATCGGAGAAAGAAAATTTTTCTTCAAGGCTCGCCTGGACTGCTGATGATTCCGGGAGAATACGTCTTGAAGTTATCCGGCCCGACGGCAGGAGCCTGCTTAGCCTTTCCACAGACGGTGCCTTCATGTATTTCTACTCCCATGGAGAAAAGAAATTTTATAAAAAAAGAGTCAAGGATAAAAACCTGGGGGATTACCTCGGAATCCCGTTGAATTCCCATGAACTGACCGGCATCCTTTCAGGGCGGATTCCCGGTCTTAATCGGGACCAGATGGTTTTGACGGAAAATCGTGAAGGAGACGGCTATATCCTTCACCTTTTTGAGAAAAATTCCAGAAAAACAACCCTTGTTTTTCTGAATGCCGAAAAGCAAACCGTTGTGAAGCTGGAGAGAAGAAAATTCGATGGGACGATTAGCTACCAGATACTTTTTGATCACAGGAAAACCGTAAACGGCTTTCCCCTTCCTTTTTACCTGTTGGTTGTAGACGGCAAGGCATCGAGTTTTCAACTGGAGATGGACCGGGTCTGGATCAATCCGGCCATTGAGGATAAACTTTTCATCCTGTCTGAACCTGAATCCTGATACTATTTCCCGGGATCGATCTCCTTCTTTCCTTTTTGGCCGAACTCGCCGGGCCAGTTTCCGATCCAGTAGTGGGTGGGATCAACGAGTTCCCGGGGCATTTCTCCGGTCACTGGATTGGGAAAGTGAAAGGGCAATACGCCTGCCTCGGGAAACGGGTGATACCAGGTGGTGGGCGCATCCGCCGGGACTTTGTCATCCGGCCAGCGGGAGTAATTCGGTTTCACTCTCAGATCTTCCAGTCGGACCATGAAGGAGTGGGTATATTTGAATTTACTGATCTTCCAGATATCATCTTCCTTCACAAATCCCTGCTCGTAAACCCCGGCATTCAGGCTTACGCTCTGTTTTTTCGGGAACCCCGTGATAACCGGGGTTAAAACGGAGAAGCGGCCTTTGGCGGTTTGCCGGTCGTCTGCAACGGTGATCACATCCATGCCGCCCAATTGAAACAGGATATTCCCGAAAGACCATCCGATATCCTTGACATCGGCATCGGCCGGATCCCCGGGACTGATGAAGTTTTTCCGGAAACCCTCTTTGCCGTAGTACACTCCGCGTCCGGCAATCTCAATGGATTCTGCATTTTCAGAAATCAGGTCGAGCAATTGCTTCCCCATGCGGTTGCAGTTATAGTACATGTAGATGTAATGCAGCCGCCGAACCTCTTCAATGTCTTTCTGGGTCCCCAGTTCATGTTCCAGGGTCTTCATCCTGGCCTCAAGGGCCTCAATCCGTGATGTATCTTCCATTTCGTCTCCTTTTTAGAAAAAATAACCGGTTTGTCCATTACGACCGGGAACCCACGAAGGTCTCCCCTTCCCAGGGCAGGCGCACCGGCATGTCATCCCAGAGTTTGCGTTCCTCACTTCGAGGGTCATGTTCAAGTTTGCATGGGACATCAAAAAGCATGGTTGCCCGCATAGTCGCGTCATAGGGTTCCCAATGGGGGATGGCAGCATGGTCCGGGTTTCCTGTGCGGGCAAAATGGACCCAGGCCTGGCTCATCACCATGCCGAGTTGGAAGCGGTCCTTTCGGGTGCCGACGATGGCGGTTTTCTCGATATTATTGAACGTAAAAGGGATTTCCATGGTGTGGGCCGCCTTGAGCAGACCATAATTGCTTTCCCAGGTGAAGAGATACATATACACCGGGGCACCTCCCAATTTTGATTTTCTCTCCGCGGTTTCAACGGACAGAAGCCGCCTGTCTTCACTGGTGATGGAAACAAAAAGATCCCAGGGGGTTTCTTCGGGGCGGTTGCGGCGGTGCACTTCGATGACCCGGGCGGTTTGGTCGCCGAACATGGGTCTTAACTTCTCCAGCAACTGTTGGTCATCCATTTCACCGGCTTTTTCCATACCTGCATAAAAAATGGACATTTCATCCTTGTTGGTTCCGATGATCAGGGGAACGTTTGCACCCAGATCCCATGACGGATCAAAGGGATTTGCCGGAAGAACCTTGCCGTCCAGCACCGGGGAAAGCACCATCCAGCGACCTGCCTGGCCGGCGGGCAATTGCGGATCTTCCGTTTTTCGGAGATACCGGGCGGTTTCTTTGAACAACTGTTTGGACGGGATCTGTTGCAGGGTGGCCAGATCACCGGGCTTAATTTTGAGCCAATCGAAAAATCCCCGGGCAAACCGGTCGGCAAAATGTTTGGGCACCCCCCGTGGATGGGCCCCGCTCTGAATGATTCCCCGGTGGAATAACCCCTTGGCCGAAGGCATGCCCATCAGGATATTCACTTTCCTGCCCCCTCCGGATTCGCCGAAAATGGCTACATTGCCGGGATTTCCTCCAAAAGCTTCAATGTTATCCCGTACCCATTTTAAACCCAGGACGATGTCCAGCATCCCGGCATTGGCGGAATCGGCAAAATCGGGTCCGCAAATGGATTCCAAACACAAAAACCCGAAAATGCTTAACCGGTGGTTCAGGCTCACCACCACAACATCTCCGGTCCGGGCCAGGTTGGAACCATCGGTCAAGGTTGTACGGGCCGATCCGGAGGTGAATCCGCCTCCATGGAGCCACACCATGACCGGGCGTTTGGCAGCCTTATCCAAAGAAGAAGTCCAGACATTGAGCTTTAAGCAATCTTCACTCATGTATTCGTTAACGGAGTCAAAACTCATGGGGGGCTGGGGGCAGGCCGGGCCGTATTCCAGGGTGTCCTTGATGCCGGTCCAGGGTTCCGGGGGTTCGGGGGCCAGGAAACGGTTCTTGCCGCCGGTGTCCGTGCCATAGGGAATGCCTTTGAACACATGGATGCCGCTGTCCCGGACATATCCGCGGATCTGGCCGTATTGGGTTGAAGCAATGGTTTCGTTCATCATATGGGGTCTCCTTGATTTGGGGGATTGCCTTGAATCATAAGAAATCAAAATATTCATTGATGCTATGATTATATTGTTATAACTATATATGTAAAAATTCAAGGGAAAACAAAGACCCGGGATTGATGTTTTGTTTTTCATTTCTCAGCATTGTCAAAACCTTCGCAAGCGAAAAGGAGAAACAAATGGCAACTTATGTTTTTATCCATGGTGCTTTTCAGGGCGGATGGATATGGAAATTCGTGGCAACCCCTTTAAGGGCTGCCGGTCACTTGGTTTATACCCCCACCATGGATGGCTGTGCAGAGCGGGCCCACCAGATCAGGCCCGACATCACCATGGAAGGCTATGTCAAAGAGGTGTCGGATCTACTGTTTTTTGAAGATCTTAAAGATGTCATCCTCGTGGGAACCAGCACCGGAGGTCTGACAGCCTCCTATATCGCCAATCAGACCCAAGACCGCATCGGACATCTGGTTTTTATCGAAGCGCTGCTTCCCCTGCCCGGGGAGAAAATCAGAGACCTTTTAACCCCCATTCCCAACAGCGGTGCAAAGTGGGAATCCACAAAGCTTGCTTACGGACCGGCCAAAGAATTCATCTACGGCCCGATGCTGGCGGATTTGGACCCGGAAATACGGGCTTTTGCGGCCCCGCGCTTCAGGTTGTACCCTTTTTCCGCCACGCCGAGGGTCACCGGAGAAACGGATTTCTGGGACAAGACCTGGAAGGCCACGGTGATCAATTGCACAAAAAGTACGAACCCCGCAGATGCCCACCAGTACCGGTCGGCGGAAAAATTGAAGGCCAATCTCATTGAACTGGATGCCAATCATTATCCCATGTTGAGTCATTCGAAAGAATTGACACAAATTCTGCTGGACATCGCCAAATAACTGTAGAAAAAGGGAGGAGAAGGATATGAGTTCAGAGACAACCTTGTTGGTGGATGGTTTGATGTTTCCGGAAACCCCGCGATGGCATGACGGAAAACTCTGGTTTTCGGACATGGTGGGCCGGAAGGTGATGACTGTGGATCTCTCGGGAAAAACAGAAGTTATTGTTGAGGTACCCAAGGGGCCGTCGGGCCTTGGTTGGCTGCCCGACGGCCGACTGCTGGTGGTATCCATTACCGATCGCCGCCTGATGCGCCTGGATCCGGACGGGCTTAACGTTGCGGCGGACCTGAGCGATCTGGCCACCTTCAACTGCAACGACATGGTGGTGGATGGCCAGGGAAGGGCCTATGTGGGCAATTTCGGCTATGATGCTCTGGGCGGAAAACCATTTGCCCCGGCCACCCTGATCCTGGTTACTCCGGATGGAAAGGCCCGGATTATTGCCGAGGATATGGCCTTTCCCAACGGGACCGTGATTACGCCAGACGGTAAAACCCTGATTGTAGGGGAATCCCGTGGCAGTTGCCTTACCGCGTTTGATATTGAATCGGATGGAAGCCTTTCCCATCGGAGGGTCTGGGCCCAACTGGAAAAAGGCCACATGCCGGATGGCACCTGCCTGGATGCAGAAGGGGCGGTCTGGGTGACATCGCCGGGAAAGGGCGAGGTGCTGCGGGTCCATGAAGGGGGCACCATCAGCCGAATCATCAAGGGCATGAAACCGGCCTTTGCCTGCATGTTGGGCGGTACGGATCGACGCACCCTGTTTCTCTGCACGGCCATCTCGGCGGAATCCTTCAGGGGCAAAGCCAGCGGTCAGATCGAACAGATCCAGGTGGATGTTCCCGGCGCGGGCTGGCCATAAAATCAATTGGGTTAACCCAAATATTATTTGTCCTCTTTGTGCCTTTGTGCGAGAACAAGAAAGTATTTTTTGTGGATAAAGGAAACTGACCCTATGGAACCGGTGATTGGGATTTTACTGGGAGATGCGGCGGGAATCGGGCCGGAAATCGTGGCAAGAATGTTCGCCAAAGAGGATCTGCTGACCTATTGTCGGCCGATTATTATCGGGGACCGGCGAATCATGGCCCGGGGGATGGAAATCGCCAAGGTGGATTTTCCGATCACGGTAATTGAGGAGCCCTCCCAAGCCCGGTGGCCGGGGCCCATTCCCATGATCAATCAGGAATCATTGGACCCCGCAGGCATCCCCATGGGACAGATCAGCGCCCTTGCAGGCCGGGAAACCGGGGAGATGATGGTTTACGCCATGGGGCTGTGCACGGGCGGGCAGATTTCCGGTTTTGCCTTTGGCCCGTACCATAAGGCGGCCATGGAATATGGCGGGTACCCCCTGCTTGAAAAAGGTACCAGCTTTTTTGGGCGCCATCTCAACTGGAACAAGCCCTTTGGAGAAATGAACGTGGTGAGAAACCTCTGGACCTCCCGGGTGACCAGCCACATTCCCTTAAAAGAGGTGTCGGAAAATTTAAGTGTGAGAAGAATCAAAGGTTCCATCCATCTTGCCCATTCCACTTTAAAAAAAGCCGGTTTTAACAACCCCCGGCTGGCGGTGGCAGCTCTGAATCCCCACTGCGGGGAAGAGGGGTTGTGCGGAAGGGAAGAAATCGAAATCATCAGCCCTGCGGTGAAGGAGGCTGTGTCAGAGGGAATCAATGTTTTCGGGCCACTTTCCGCAGACACCCTGTTTGCGGAAGCGGTGAACGGGGCCTATGACGGTGTGGTTACCCTGTATCATGATCAGGGGCAGATTGCCCTGAAGCTATTGGATTTTGAAACCGTGGTTACGGTGCTTGCCGGATTGCCTTATGCCATCACCACTCCTTCCCACGGAACGGCCTTTGATATCGCCGGGAAAGGCGTGGCCAGGTCGGAAGCCATGCGCCAGGCAGTGATCATTGCCGCAAAAATCGCCGGGTGGCGGGACCCCGGATAAAATTCAGGGGGATGAAAATCCCCAGGCTTCGTTCAGGTCTTTTCAGAATATTCCCGCACCAAGCCACAAAGCTACAAAGGTTGTTTCGCCTAATTCCATTCCATGATACTAATCAGGGTCATAATCCCAACCAACATGGGGAACGAACAAAGGCTTTCCATGATTCCAAGACTGGATGCCTAGTTTGCGGCTTGGCGTCTTTTTGCGGGGATAAAAAAAATTAGACCATGACGGAAGAATGCAGGCATAAAAATATCAGAGTCATCATTGAAAACACCCAAAGGCTGCGATGCCGCCATTGTCATTTGACCCTCAAGGAGGAAGAGTTGGCCGGGGGGTATTGTCCGGAATGCTTTGAGACTCGAGGCACAAAACAATATGATTTCGAGGAGGTTCCCATGGCCGATGGCGGAACGGTTCGTTATCGTTGTGAGGATTGCCAGGCTTGGCTGGACACGAAGGCCTGAGACCGAAAATATTGACGAAACCCCCTTTGCCATCCAACCCTTGACACAAATAGTAAAATCAAATAGATTCAGTATATTGTGGTAAAAAGACTTAGGGTTTCGGGCAAGGCCCGAGATCCAATGGAAACCAGGCAACCTCTCTTTCAGACAAGGATAAGAAATTAATATGAACGGAAACAGGAATCTGGAACGACTGTTTTACCCGAAAAGTATTGCGGTTGTGGGCGCCTCACCCGGCGCCACAGGCAGAAGCCAGGGCAATAATTATATCATGGGCTCCATTGTTCAAAATTTTAAAGGAAAAATATATCCGGTTCATCCAAGCGGAGAGAATATCTTCGGCCTGACCACCTATAAAAACATCCGGGATATTCCGGAGGATATCGATTTGGTGATTTTTTCCATTCGGGCGTCTGCGGTTTTAAAGGTGTTGGAGGATTGCGCGGCCAGGAAAGTAAAGTTTGTTCATTTTTTTACCGCCGGTTTTAGCGAAACCGGTGTTCAGGAACTTGCCGATCTTGAAAAACAGATCCTGGATCTGGCCCAATCCAATGGCATCCGAATCCTTGGCCCCAACTGCATGGGAATTTACTGCCCGGATGGAGGCCTTGCCTTTCAACCCCAATTCGCCACGGCCGCAGGATCGGTAAGCTTTTTCTCCCAAAGCGGCCAGTTGTCCGGATATTTCACCGGAATCGGCGGGCTTGAAGGCCTTCAATTCGCCAAGGTCGTGAGCTTTGGAAATGCCATCGACATCAACGCCTCGGAGCTGCTTTCCTATTTTGCATCGGATGAAAAAACCACTGTGATCGGGTCTTACCTGGAGGGGCTTCCCGATGGAAGGCGGTTTTTCGAAATTGCCAAAGACCTTACGCGGAATAAACCTCTGGTGATCTACAAGGGCGGGCAAACCGACGGCGGATCAAGGGCGGCAAAATCTCATACGGCGAGCATTGCAGGCTCCCAGAAGATCTGGGAAGCCATGTGCCGGCAGGCGGGCATCATCTGTGTGGACTCCCTGGAGGAGATGGCCTGTACCATTTCCGCCTGGCAAAGAATAGCCCTGCCCGAGGGGAAGGGTGTTGCCATTGTGGGCGGAGCAGGCGGGGGAAGTGTCACCACCACGGACATTGCCGAGAAGACGGGGCTTCTGGTTCCCCATCTTTCAGAGGACTCCGTCAGGCGGTTGAAAGAAGTCGTGCCCCTGGCCGGGAGCAGTGTTTTAAATCCCCTGGATATCGGCATGGCTTCCATGTCGGATCAAATCCTGACCACGCTGGTATCGGTGCTTAAGGAAGATCCGAAGATTCACAGCCTGATTTTTATTCAGTCCATCAACGCCATTCAGCATATCCTGGGCTTTAAAGGCGTTGAGCAAATCATAGCTCTCACGGTTCATCTGAAAAACGTTCTCGGCAAGCCGATTTATCCGGTTCTGGAAGTCATCGATGCCTTTAGCGGGGCAAGCCAGAGCAAAGACTTTAAAACCCGTTACCATGAAAACGGTATCGCAACATTTCCTTCTTTTTCCATGGCGGCCAAGGTGATGAAAAATCTTTACGATTACAATGTGTATCTGCAGCAAACAGGTTAGATCAGCATGAATGGAAAACCCAATCATACTTTACCCTCCACAGAAACCCCTGAACTTAAGCTTGCCGGGGATTTTGTTGAGCATACCGGAAGGCATTTGTTTTTAACCGGAAAAGCCGGCGCCGGCAAAACCACCTTTCTCCACAATCTGAAAGGCCATACGGCCAAGCGGATGATGGTGACGGCCCCCACCGGGGTGGCTGCCATCAACGCTGGGGGCGTCACTCTGCATTCGTTTTTTCAATTGCCCTTCGGCCCCTTTTTCCCGGGCAGTGAAAACCAGGAAGAGAACCGCCAGCGCATGTTCAGGTTCAGCCGGGAAAAATTGCGGATCATTCAATGCCTTGATTTGCTGGTGATCGATGAGGTCAGCATGGTGAGGGCCGATCTCCTGGATGCCGTGGATTCGGTTCTGAGGAGGCTTCGCCGCAATGATCAACCCTTCGGCGGGGTTCAGTTGCTCATGATCGGGGATCTTTTTCAGCTTCCTCCAGTAGCAAAGCCTCAGGAATGGGACCTTTTGCAGCGATATTATGATTCCGCCTATTTTTTCTCCAGCCGCGCTTTGAATCAAACCGAGTGGGTGACCCTGGAATTGAACCATATTTTCCGTCAGACCGACGCCCGGTTTATTCAAATTCTCAACAAAGTCCGGGACAACCGGCTGGATGCCAAAACCCTTGGCGAGCTCAACCATCGGTATATCTCAAATTACACCCCGGAAGAAGGTCGGGGAACCATTACCCTCACCACCCATAATCGCAGCGCAGACGCCATCAACAAAACCCGACTTGAAGCCCTTTCGGGAAAGGAGCTTTGCCTGGGGGCTGCTGTTTCAGGGGACTTTCCCGGTCACCTTTTCCCGGCGCCTGAACACCTGATGTTAAAAGTCGGGGCCCAGGTGATGTTTCTCCGGAATGACGTCTCGGGTGAAAAGAGGTATTATAACGGCAAAATCGGAAGAATCACGAGCCTCTCCTCAGGAAAAATTCATATCGCCTGTCCGGAAGAGACCGAAGAGATAACTGTTGAGCCCGTGGAATGGGAAAATATCAAATACACGGTGAACGAAGAAAAAGATGAGATTCAACAGGAGGTCATAGGTAAGTTCAAACAATTTCCCCTGAAATTGGCCTGGGCCATCACCATTCATAAAAGCCAGGGGTTGACCTTTGACAAGGCCGTCATTGATGCGCAATCCGCATTTGCCCAGGGTCAGGTTTATGTAGCTCTGAGCCGTTGCAGAACCCTGGAGGGCATGGTTCTCAGCTCACCCATTCCGGCCAGGGGTATTGAAACCGAGGCAGCGGTTCAGGATTTTGTGAAGGCGGCCCGGCAGAATCCGGCTTCCAAAAACCGGTTGAAGGAAGATAAAATAAAGTACCAGCAGGAATTGCTGCTGGAATGCTTTGACTTTCAGGCCCTGAATAACCGTCTTGCCTATCTCTTCCGGCTTTTGCAGGAAAATATCGGGCGTGTGGAGGTGTTCGGGGTGTCCGATCCGGCCCGGTTGCAGGAAATCACCCGGAAAGATATCTGGATGGTCAGCGAGAAATTCAAACAGGAACTTCGCACCTGCTTTGAAAAACAGACTTTTCCGGAATCCGATGTTCATATTCTTGAGCGCATCGGCAAAGCCTCCGGGTGGTTCCAGGACAAACTCGGCATTCTCATTCAGGATCTTTTGAAGAAGTTCTATGTGGAGACGGACAATAAGGAGGTTGGCAAAAGGATAAAAAATGCCATGGAGAACCTCAAACAAGAGGTTTCATCCAAGCTCTCCGGGATCCGATCCTGTGAAAAGGGATTTTCTCCAGCCCGATATTTGCGGGCCCTGTCAAAAATCGGAGTGGATTTTTCGCCAGCAGAAGCAAAAATAACCAAGGCTCAGGACCAAAAGGAGTCCGACATCCAGCACCCGGAACTGTTCCAGCAGTTGAAGGACTGGCGTTCGGCCAAGGCCAAGGAAAAAGGGGTTCCACATTTTCAAATCCTTCATCAGCGGGTTTTGGTTCAGGTCGCCGTCCTTCTGCCTGAAACCTTGAAGGAGTTAAAAACCATCAAAGGTCTGGGGAAAAAGACGATTGAAAAATACGGAGCAGAACTTTTAACCCTGGTTTCCGATTGGCGGAAAAAACAAGGGATGGACAAGGAATCATCATGAAGCAATGGTATGAAGCATTGTTTGAAAATTATGCAAACAAATATGATGAAGAGAACTTTACCCGGGGCACTTTGGGAGAATGCGATTTCATTGAAAAGGAAATCAACTTCAACAAGGCCATAAAGATTCTGGATGTGGGATGCGGGACGGGCAGACATGCCATTGAACTCTCCAAGCGAGGGTATGACCTT
>Ga0180732_1001312_pt1 | contig 15773 bp, 12 predicted proteins | sample KR11_01MetaG_FD_148674 | JGI IMG/M metagenome (GOLD analysis project Ga0180732, IMG submission 148674) | Groundwater microbial communities from the Olkiluoto Island deep subsurface site, Finland - KR11_0.1 MetaG | ecosystem: Environmental > Aquatic > Deep subsurface > Groundwater | place...
AAGAATCCTTGATAATCGAAACGATCATTTCACCGTTACCGTATTGCAAAGCTTGTTCAACATTAGTAATAACGCGTTGCCGGTCGGTTTCTTTTGTCAGCACCAAGGAATCTAGAATTAACTCGATCGTGTGCTTGTTGGTTTTGATAAGTACGACCGTGTCATCAAGCGAATAAACTTCTCCGTCTATTCTGACTTTCCTGTAACCTCTTTTTTTCAGGCCATGGAATAATTCGGTATATTCTCCTTTTCTGTCTTTTACAATCGGTGCCATAAGCATAATACGCAGGTCTTTCCGTCCGGGCTCCTTGTAAGTTTTTAATAAATTATATATGGAATTCGCGATCTGCTCTTTGGATTGCCTGGCTATTTCCCGTCCGCAATTTGGGCAATGGGGATGGCCAATGCGCGCAAAAAGCAAACGGAGATAGTCATAAATTTCAGTTACGGTTCCGACGGTTGAGCGGGGATTGTGGCTTGTTGATTTTTGATCAATAGATATGGCCGGAGACAAGCCTTCGATGAGGTCTACGTCCGGCTTTTTCATCGTCCCCAGAAATTGACGTGCATATGATGAGAGACTTTCAACATACCTTCTTTGACCCTCCGCGTAAATAGTATCAAAAGCCAAAGAAGATTTCCCGCTTCCCGACAAACCGGTCAGAATCACCAGCTTGTTCTTGGGGATTTCCATGTTTACATTTTTTAAATTATGCTCCCTCGCCCCTCGAATAATTAATTTTTCCATAAATTTTAATTTGTCATCCCGACCAAGCGAAGCGCGTGGAGGGATCTCATACCCCAGTACCGCAAAACCTAATCAACCTCTCATTATAGCCTTAATCCGAATCCATATCAACCAGGCGCGAACCTGACATTACCCCACTTTGTCATCCCGACCGACCGGAGGGAGTGGAGGGATCTCATACCACTGTGCTTGTTTTTGCAATTTTATGGTGTGAGATTCCTCGGCTACGCTATCGCTTCGCTCGGAATGACAATCGAGGCAAAACCGGGGTAATGTCAGGACGCAAACGCTATGTCCAACTATTGTGCTCCAGGGAAATTGAATATCGTTGTTTTGTTGAGGTGCGGGGAAACTTTGAACAAATAAGTGTCCACCTGTCACCGAAAGCGTACGAGATTGACATACGAGGATATTTTTAGCTCAAACCTTTAAAACCGGATTAATCCTTAAGCGTTAACTCAATCCAGGCCGGGCGTGTATGGCTCTTATTCACTTAAAATAATTGACACAACAATCAAATAGATGTAAATTCAAAAGATAAATGGACAATATTTTTTCATGGGTTTTAGCTAATTTAATCGACAAGCGCCTACAAAAATTGTTTAATAAAGATAGAAATAAGCAAATTAGAGTATTTTTAAGTTATTCGCACTATGACGAGACACTTGTAAAAAGAATTGCTACCTGTTTCGAAAAATGTACGGGTTTTGCCGTTTTTTATTCTGGTGGAGATTTGGATTTAGGAGAAGAAGACTATATTCAAATATTAAATCATTTAAATAAAGCAGACTATATTATTCCTTTAATCTCAGAAAATTTTAAATGCTCTCCTTTCGCAAATCAAGAGATTGGAATTGCTAAGGCTAAAAATAAAAAAATCATTCCTTTAACCCTTGGAGGCATAGACCCATTTGGATTTATTCAGCATAGGCAAGCATATAAATTTGATAGTTGTTCTGAAGATGAAATTCTTGAAGCGGTAACAAAAATCTTTTTTCTTCCATTTGATAGCTCACATTACACTAGATACAAACTCAGAGCCATGGAGTCTTTAACATGCGCGTTTGAACACAGCGATCATTTTAGAACAACAAGTATCCTTATAGGAACTATGTTCCAAATTCATCAGGCAGGTAAAGCAAAATTTACTCAGAATCAAATTACCAGAATTATCAACGCGGCAAGAAAAAACCCGCAAATTCATTATGCGAATGAAATTCTTATGCCAAAACTGGCAAAGTTCTTAAAAGATTATTACAATAAAACTATTGACTTTTAGTATTGGCAACTTGCATAATATAATTATGAAAACTAAAAAAAGTATAAAAATCCTAAAAGAAGAAAATGAATATAAAAAAATTGAGAAGATAATTAAAAAATCTTTTAATAGTGCTCAAGAATATATTAAAAATACAAAAAAACCCACAAAATTAGATAAACTTATCTTAGCTCATTAAATATTTTCCTATTTTTTCAGCCACCACACAGGTACTGAATAGCGTTGACACATAGGGATATTTTTAGGCTTAATGGAACTAACGTGTTGTTTTTTTAGTCCTCTTTCGTTTTCTTCTGGGATAATTTTTCTTGATTGTAAAAGTAAACAAACCACTTAAGAAAATCTTTCCATCTCTCTCTTTTCATTCCCCTATGGGCGAGCCATCGTTTTCCAAGATGTCCAAATTGCGCCTCGATTTCATTGGTTGTTTTAGGCATTAATGGATGATCAAGAAATTTAAAACTTGTTTGCGGTAATTCTTTAAGCGTTGCAACAGCATGACGTACTCCTTTATGGACATACCACCAGTTGTAGTCAATATCATACCGCCTCTCTTTTAAAAATGTATGATAATTTTTTATCCATATCTCTATCTGTTTCTCCCACCACCTCAGAGCTTCTTTTGATTCAATAAGCCAGACATGATCCGCTAAAAGCTTGAGTTTTTTTACCCGTTCATCTCTTGGATACCTGCCAATTGCCGCAATAATACCCCTGTGTAAATGGGCAAGACAGATTTGGTGAGGAATATGAGGATAGACCTTGTTTACTGCCCCGATAATGCCTGTACCACCGTCTGAAACGATACCTGTAAATCTATAGCCCATTTCCCTGACAATCTTAAGATCTCGGCTAATCTTGGATGTTACCTCTCTCCCTGCTATGGCAATATGAAGAATCACAAGGTTTCCTGATTGTCTGTAAACCATGAGAACAAACCACCTGCCAAACCAAAGGCCGTCAATTAAGAGAAATGTTTCTGTAATACTTGATTGGTCAATATGTGGAAGCTCCGGAGGATTTTCTAAAAAATATGCATGAAATTTTTTTTCAAGGTAGCGTACTGAATAACCGGAAAGAGATGAAAGCATTTCGTAGGTATTTCCCCAGAGAATATATTGTTTAAAAAGTATGTATATTTTTTCTTCATTGTTCTGTTTTGTGTGGTAGGTGCGGGTTATATTGCAAAAAATACAACGATAGCGTTTCTTTCCAGATTGCGTTATTCCCCATTCAATCAGAACATTATTACAGGATTGACAAAGCAGGTGTCTTCTTGCCATTGAATAGTATTCAAGTTTATTTTAGCAAGAATTATCAATCAAAACTAGGAATTATACCAACACAAAATGCTATTAAGCCTTTTAGCTCAAGCATTTAAAACCGGATTAATCCCTAAGTGTCAACTCAAGACGGACCGGTTGTGTGTGAGATATTGAGACTATTGGACTATGTGTGGATCTATTTTTTAAGAGATTTATTTTTTTCTAAATGGTCAATAAACTTTTTCAATTCATTAGGTTCACCTGCCTGTATTCCTATTGGCTTTAATAACACTGACATTACAAAATAATTATTGTCTCTAATAGCACGCTTTGCGCTTTTAGACAAGCCCATTGATAAGTTTTTAATTTCTTCTGGAACAAGTATGTTCCTTTCCGAAAGCTCTTGCAGTTCATCTGGTAATTGTGCCAAAGTCAGAGCTTTATCAATCATTCTTTCGTTATATCCAACCGCGTTTTGTTTCACCAGTTCTAGTCGTGCTTGTTCTTCAAGGCGCGATATCATAAGTGCTGACTTTTTTAAAACATCAACAGCCGACATTGGTAGAATTAATTCCGGACCCTTTTTAATCCTTTCACCCATATTAAATATTATTATATCAAATTTTGTAATATTTACAAACTATAGGCTTTCATACTGCAATCACATGCCACACCATAATTGTATCAGGATGCATGAGGATTTTTAGATCAAGCATTAAAACCGGATTTAATCCTTCTCTCTCAATTCAACCCATGCCCGTTAGGTGCTATAGACGTCCACTACTGCATTGTTTTTCCCGCCCTTAACGCGCCTATAACAAAATTTTCACGAGATTCGCCAATGCATACAAACACTCCTATCTCCTTAAATTCTACATCTCCGGTAATGCGTTTTCCTAAATGGTTAGGTTTCTGTTTGTTAGTGGTGATTAATATATATCCCAAACCGGAAATTCCGGATTCGGGTGTAGCCAGGGAATATTCTTTTAAAGGCTCAAACAGTTTATTCCTGTATTCTTCAGTCGCAGCTTCTCCAAGGCTTCCGGACTTTGCTTCGATAGCTATTAAATATTTATATCCATTTTCACTCGTAGCAACCAGAAGATTATCATACTCACAGTATGTAAGACTCGTGCCGTTAATATCTTGAGGATGAGCAGTGGTTTGACCAAACCCCTTATTTTTTCTGAAAACATAATGCTCCGTTGAGAATCCTTCAGGAATTGGATCGATAACAAAATTTTTATTATTGGCTGCCAACCCCTTAACAATTCCATCTATATGCATTTCCAAAAACATACCCGGAAGCTCCTTATCCGAAGCCTTATAACTCTTTTTCTCTGAAAATGATTTTGCCAACATGCCCCATTCAACAGGGGCTGTATACAATTTTTTTATCAAAGCCGTGAGGTTCTTATCTGTTTGGTATTCTGAAGAGTTAAGAATTTTGATCTCACGATCTAGTTTGAGGACAGTTTTTTCTGGCCGGAAACCTGATATAAGTTCATGCATAGATTATTCAGCCTATTCTATTGAAACTATAAGGCTCTTGTCAAACTCTGCATGTTTTTATTATTTATCATTTTTGCTATACTTGCTAATACAATGACTGGAAGAACACACGATCTTGCGGCATTTACTGCTCTCAGCCTTACTATTATTTTTTTAACTTTCATTCCAAAATCCTGGACTTATTAAAAACCAATTGAAATAAAGTAGAATAAATTTATGTGGCAGGATCTAAAAAATATTTACCATCTTTTTCAATCAATGATCGCGAATATAGTTTACGGTTTTCCCTCAAGAGGGATGACTATTATCGGAGTCACCGGAACAGACGGAAAAACAACTACCTCCTCCATGATCTATCACATTTTACGCTCTGCTGGTTTAAAAACTGCCCTCATCTCAACAGTAGGAGCAATTATTGACGGGAAAACCTATGACATCGGTTTCCATGTTACGACCCCTGATTCTTTTGCCCTGCAGTCATACATCAGAAAAGCCAAAAAGGCAGGAGTAAAATACCTTATTATCGAAACAACTTCAATTGGTTTACATCAAAACCGCGTTTTTGGTATCCCTTTCGACATCGCGGTTCTCACCAATATTACAAATGAACATCTCGATTACCATAAAACATATGAGAAATACGTGAAAGCCAAGGCAAGGCTTTTCCAAACTGCCCGGACAGCAATCCTCAATGCTGATGATAAATCTTTTTCTTTTATAAACCACTACATTCGAAATAAAAAAGTTATTACGTATGGAATGAAAAAAAACGCCGACATAACTCCATTGAGTTTCCCCTTCAGGACAAATCTTATAGGAGGATTTAATCAATATAATGCTCTTGCATCAATCGCGGTAGCCAAAGAGTTGAACATTAAAGACTCCATAATTATTAAGTCGCTCCTTTCTTTTATGCCTCCGCCAGGCAGGGAAGAAATTGTATACGATAAGGATTTCACTGTAATCATTGATTTTGCACATACACCCGGAGCCTTTGAAGTAGTCTTGCCGGAAATAAAAAAAATGACAAAAGGCAAATTAATACACATCTTTGGCTCGGCAGGCTTGCGCGACAAATACAAAAGACCGGAAATGGGAAAAATATCTTCCGTTTACTCGGACTTAATTATATTGACCGCCGAAGATCCCCGCAGTGAATCTATAGAAGAAATTATTTCCGAAATAGAAAGGGGAATAGACCCCATGTTTAATAAAAAATATTTACTGAAAATCCCCGACAGGAAAAAGGCAATTTTTCAAGGTATTGAGCTGGCCGGAAAAGGCGACATAGTTTTAATAACAGGAAAAGGACATGAATCATCCATAAATTACGGTCATGGTGAAGAACCCTGGAGCGAACACGAAGTTGTGAAGGAAGCATTGACAGCACGCCTGAAAATCAAATAAATAGCTAACATAGTTACAACTATGATAGTTGAAAATATTATAATTTATGCTATACTATTTTTAATATGGGTACAAAATTCGTAAATCGCAAAATAGAACTCAAGTGGCTTGAAGAAAGTTATAAAAAGGTGCCTCAAGAAAGCCAACTTTTAGTTATTTATGGAAAACGCCGTGTAGGAAAGACTGAATTGGTAAAACATTTTAATCAGTCTAAACCTTATGTTTATTTTGTAGCCGAGAAGGGGACAGCTCAAGACCAGCTGCAAAGTGCTAAAAACGTTTTCGCAGATGCTTTACAGGATAATGTTTTAAAAATGTTACCTTTTCAAAGCTGGCGGGAATTTTTTGGCTATCTGGGCGCCAAACTGCGAGATCGGAAAGAGCCCATTGTTCTTGTTTTTGACGAATTTCCTTATCTGGTTGAGTCCAACGCCGGAATACCTTCATATTTCCAGGTAGGTTGGGATGAGTACCTCAAAAATACAAAAACAATGATGATTCTTATGGGATCAAGTATAGCCATGATGTATAAGCACGCGCTGGTTTACAGTTCACCTTTGTATGGCAGACGCACAGGACAATGGCTTCTTGAACCATTTAATTTTAAAGAAACAAAAAATTTTTATCCCAACGCTCCTTTTGAAAACACCTTTCCTCTATATGCGATTAGCGGGGGAATACCGGCTTACGCAAAAGTATTTAACGGCATGAAGACCCTAAAGCAGAATATTATAGATTATGTTTTACAACCCGGTGCCTTTTTGTCGGTCGAGCCGGAATTACTAGTTTCGGATGAATTTACTGACCCCAGATCGTTTTTAACAATCCTTAAGGCAATAGGATTGGGTAGAACAAAATTTTCAGAGATAATCCAGGAAACAGGGCTTCCGTCAACCGCGCTTCCCGGATATCTTAAAACGCTAATAAACCTTCGGTTAGTAAAAAAAGAAATACCAATTACGGAGAAGATTCCGGAAAAAAGTAAAAAGGGCAACTACTCACTATCCGATAGTTTTTTACGTTTTTATTTCAGCTTCATTTATCCCAATAATAGTTTAATAAAAAGCGGTAACCTTGACGCTCTTTTTACCCAACACGGAGAAACACTGGTTAGTTTAGTATCCAAATCTTATGAAGATATAACCGGTGAGCTCATACAGGAGACAATCAACCGCCGGATGTTGCCCCAATTTGAGCAAATGGGACGGTGGTGGGATAAAAACACAGAAATAGACCTGGTTGGTATGAATAAAGGCGAGAATGCAATTCTTTTTGTTGAAACAAAATGGAATACAAAACCGATAGACATAGACGTTCTGGAAAATCTTAAGAAAAGATCAAAGGCTGTAGAATGGGGAGGTAAAGGAAGAAAAGAATATTTTGCATTAGTGGCAAAGGGAGGATTTACTAAAAAGCTCATAGAGCAAGCAAAAAAAGAGGACGTAGTATTAATTCATAAGGACCGGGTAGTGAAGTAACTCATGTTACGCAAAAAATAATTTGTCATTCCCGCGAACCACGTCGGCGCAAAATAGCCGTTAAAATAGTGAACATTTTCGGAAATGACACGATGAAAGTGATTGAAGTAAATATTTAATGTGGAAAGGTTGTTATATATAGAAAAAATACAAGTTTTATTAACAGGGTATAAATCAAGAAAAGACTGATATAATAGGAAAAAGTATATATAGAAAAATTATTTTTTACTATATATATAGTAATATGTCTATAATAAATTGGCAGCAATTTGGAATAAAGAAAAATCCTTATGACGTTTTACCGCTAATTGAAGGCGGGGATATCTCCATAGAAAAAGCATTTGTAGGAAGGGTAAGAGAACGTAAGTTCCTTGAGGATTTATTTGCATCCGAATCAAGAGTGTGTTTGACGATATGCGGTAATATAGGCGTGGGGAAAACTAGTCTGGCAAACTTCCATAAATTTATTTGGAAATATTATAAGGAAGATAAGCGCCTCTTTTCTTTTCGGCGAGAAATAGAAATAAGCGAAAAGATGTTGGATAAAAGAAGTTTTCTTATAGAAATAATAGGTTCAATTCTTCGCGAAATTCAGCTTATTGATCCGGAAATAATGAAAAAATTTGATCTTTTAAAACGCGCGAATCAAGTTGTTGATATCAGTCAAAGTTTAAGTTTTACCGCAGGATTGTCAGGAGGATTTGCCGGATGGCAGTTAGGTGGAGATTTTGGTCGTGATTCTGCAAGCAGTCAACCGGTACAATTTCCTATTACTACCCTTGAACAGTACTTTTCTTCTCTTTTAGGATTTATCAGAACAGAAAAAATTGCGCAAAAAATTTTTACAGGGTTGATAGTGCACGTAAATAATTTTGAAGTTGTATGCAACAATAAAGAAAATAAAAAAAAAGTTATACAATTTTTCCATGAAATAAGAGATCTCTTACAAACCCCGCATGTTTATTTTTTGTTTCTGGGTCCCAAGAATTTTTTTAGAGAAATTATTAATAGCCAGCAGCGGGTCAAAAGCGTTTTTTTTCAGACTCCTTTAATAATGGTGCCTTTAACCAAGATAGAAATTATCCAGGCATTTGAAGAACGAATGAAATTGTTGAAATCAGATAATGTTGTTGAGTATATAAAACCATTTGAAGATGAGGTGATTTTTAAATTATACGACTTGTTCGAGGGAGATATAAGATCAATTATGGCGGCGTTACGGGATATTTTAAATCAATACTCCGATAAACTTGCCAGAACCCTTTCCATAGATGAAGCTATGATACTTCTCGCAAATGAGCGGTGGGATAGAATAGAAGCAATGAGCCAATTAACTGAAGAACAAAAGAAAATACCTGCGTACTTTGCGCAATCAAAACTATTTATTAGCCAAAAGGACATAGCGGAAATATTACACAAATTACAATCAAACATATCCGGTTATTACTTTAAACCTCTAAAAGAATGTGGAATAATTGAAGAAAAAGAAAAAAAAGGAAATATTAAATATTGGGGATTAACCCAAGACTATATACCATTACAATATTCACTGGAAGCTCAGAAAAAACTTCAAATGAAATCTGAAAATGAGGCAAAACAACAAACATTATTTTAGAATTTGAAAACAAATTTATGCAATTAACAGATAGTGAAATTCGGGACATAAATAAATATCTGGCGGAAGGTAAGCCTTTGCCGGATAAATATCGTTTCTTATTATTTGACGAGAAGCAACAGGTCGAGCTTGTTTGGAATGGTAAAACAGATGAGGTTACGAGTACTGTTTTGCCGTTTCAGGTGATCGAGCAAGTTGATGAGCCAAGAGCGGAAAAACCGGAAGATACAAAATTACAGTTGAGCCTTCTGGACTTGGACCCGCGCGGCCGGCAGATCAAAGGATGGACAAACAAGCTCATTTGGGGCGATAACAAACTGATCCTCTCAAGCCTCAAAAACGGCCCCCTCCGTGAAGAAATAGAAGCCCAAGGCGGAATAAAACTAATATATATCGATCCTCCGTTTGACGTCGGCGCCGATTTTTCAATGGATATTGAAATAGGTGACGAAACATTAACAAAAGAGCCAGGGATATTAGAGCAAATTGCTTATCGTGATACTTGGGGCAAAGGCGCAGATAGTTTTATTGCGATGATTTATGAGCGGTTGTCCTTGATGAGAGGTTTACTAGCAAAAAATGGGAGTATTTTTGTACATTGTGACTATAGAGTTAATTCGTATATAAGACTTGTTTTAGATGACCTTTTTGGTAAAGAGAATATTAAAAATGAAATAATATGGTGTTTTACTGGTCCCGGCTCTCCTGGTATGCGTCAATTTAATCGTAAACACAATAATATTTATTGGTACTCAAAAGACAAAGACGACTGGATTTTTAAGGACAAAGAAATTCGTCAAGAACATTCCGAAAAAACACAAGTAAACTTCAAAGCTGGATTAAAAGGATCAGGATTTATAGGAGAGAATTACGATTTACCTCCGGGTAAAATTCCTGAGTCGTGGTGGGAAATGGCAATAGCACAAAGATTTCCAGTTGATGGAGTAAAGAGAACGGGATATCCAACAGAAAAACCCTGGGCATTGTTGGAAAGAATAATAAAAACAGGATCAAGCGATGGAGATATAGTTGCGGATTTTTTCTGTGGCTCAGGTATTACTCTTGCAGTTGCAGAAAAATTAGGACGTAAATGGATTGGTTCTGATTTGGGAAAATTTGCAATACACACAACTCGAAAAAGAATGATAGCCGTTCAGCGGCAGATGAGAAAAGAGGGCAAAGACTACCGGGCTTTTGAGATATTGAACTTAGGTAAGTACGAACGTCAGCATTATATTGGCGTAAATCCGAATTTACGCGATGAAGAAAAACAGAAGCAAATAGAACAGCGGGAAAAAGAATTTACAGAATTGATCCTGCGTGCATATCAAGCGCAACCGGTTACCGGCTTTCGTACCGCTCAAGGCAAGAAGAACGCGCGCATAGTAGTAATTGGGCCAATTAACCTTCCGGTTTCGCGATTATTTGTTGAAGAAGTCATTAAAGAATGTGTTGAAAATAAGATCACCAAAGTTGATATTCTCGCCTTTGAATTTGAAATGGGACTGTTCCCGAATATCCAGGAGGAAGCGAAAACAAAAGGTATCAATCTGGCATTAAAATACATTCCTCCGGAAGTGTTTGATAAACGGGCGATTGAGAAAAACCAAGTTGTTTTTTATGACGTTGCCTACATAGAAGTCAAACCTCATGTAAAAAAACGTTCGGTGGCCATAGAACTGACTGACTTTTCTGTTTTTTATAATCAGGATTCGATTGCAAATGTAGAATCACAATTAAATAACGGTGCTAAAAAGTTAGTCGTAGAAAACGGTAAAATTATCAAAGTTGAGAAAGATAAATCCGGCATTGTAACGCGTGAAGTGCTAACCCAAAAATGGACAGATTGGATTGATTATTGGGCTGTGGATTTTGATTTTGAGAGTAAAAAAGAAATTGTTAGAGTAAAGAAGATAGATCATTCACAACCACGGCTAGATGGCAGCGAAGAACCAAAACAAACAAGAATTCCAGATTACGAAGAAGTGTGGACAGGTGATTATATTTTTGAGAATGAGTGGCAATCATTCCGTACTAAAAAAGACCGGACGCTTGAGTTAAAAAGTGTTGCTCGCGAATGCGAACCCGGCCGGCGCAAAATAGCGGTCAAGGTGGTAGATATTTTTGGCAATGACACAATGAAGGTAATTGAGGTAAGAATATGAAGAAAATTAAAAAAATTAACCAACTTAATAACGTTGAAAGTTTTATACAGGCAGATTTTGTAAAGGGTTATAGGTATATAGATAGAGCGGGAGAGCTTGTTAATAAGTTTCATTTGAACAGCACTCCTCCAAAATTTGCAATGAATTTAGACGGCTTAGTTATTATTATGCCCGATTCTAATATAAAGGAAATAAAGATATCCTCGCTCTCTTTTTGGGCACATTTTCTAAAACCAGACTCATTAGATCAAGCAAGACAGCTTTTTGAACAAAAGTTGAAAGTGACAAATAAAGTACTTGAGCCTGAGGGGTATTCAAGACTCGGGTGGAGAAATTACTTTATTTATGAGGTTAATAAAGATGAAAAAGAGGTCATACTTAAAAGACTTGTTCCGTCAGGGAAGTTTGATTTTAAGCAGTTAGTATTTTCAGTTAAGTTGGGCTCGTTTGAAAATAACATTTCTATAAATCCCGCTCTAAAAAATAACGATGCTAATTTCCCCGCAGTATTATTTGATGTAGATACATTTATTAAATATGAACAAGTAGTAGATATTAACAGGATTGAACGAGACCTAAAAAGTATAAAAGAAACAATAAGTGGAGATTTGATACTTGAGGTTATTAACAGGATATTAGGAAGAATTAAAGAACAAAATGGAAGAATTTTTTAAGTCCTTTGCACAATCAAAAATTCCATCTTTATTGCTGATGGGTACAGTTCTCTTTATAGGAGCATATATTGTAGTGAACTCTAAAAACTCACAGTCTGTACTTGTGACAGGAGCAGTAGTTATTCTAGTTGGATTAGTATTAGCAATATTCTCTTTTTCTGATTACCGTAACAGGGAATATGTGGATGCAATTATTCAACATTATAAGAATGCCTTGGATAATATCGGTAGGACACATAGTCTATTTGAAAATAAAACACAGCAAACTTTAAAGGGAAACTCTGATACTGTAGGGGCAGAAGAGCAAAGTTATTCAGTTGAAAAGGATAAAGGAACAATTACAACCTAATATGGCATTACATCCTAATTTTCCAACATCACCATACGAAATACTTGATCCGGCAATCCGGTGGTTTCCGGCGGATGAAGCCTTGCGTGAGCAGGGATACGATAAATTATTACCGCCATTGGTGGCAACACTGCGCAAAAAAGTAAAGGCGTGGCGGGATAGTGGATATCAAGGAGCAAGCGATACCAGTAAAGCATTATTGATATGGTGGTTTCAGACGCAACACATTATTCCTCAAGCTAACAGCGCAGACGTTGAGTTCCGGTACTATTTTGCCCAGCGGGAAACAGTAGAAACGATTGTGTATTTACATGATACGGTGAAAGTAAAAGACAAATATGATCTCATGCGGTTTGATAGCAGTGGTTCTATATCAGCCGGTATGTTTGATGAAGACTGGCGCAGGTTTGTTGTCAAAATGGCCACAGGCTCCGGTAAGACGAAAGTTTTGAGTTTGGTTTTGGCATGGAGTTATTTTCACAAACTTTATGAGCAGGAGTCGAAGCTGGCGCGTAATTTTTTACTCATTACTCCAAACATTATTGTTCTTGATCGGATCCGCGCAGACTTTGACGGCCTAAAGATTTTTTACCAGGATCCGGTGTTGCCGGACAATGGTTACGACGGCCATAATTGGCGCGACGATTTTCAAATGACCGTGCATATACAGGATGAGATCGGGGTTGTAAGAAAAACCGGCAATATATTTTTAACCAACATTCATCGGGTGTACGAGGGAGATGTAAAAACACCCTCATTTTCTGATGAGGACACTACAGATTATTTTCTTGGCAAAAAGCCTGTGGGCGCCACTAATGAATCTAAAGTAGATGTAGCCATGATCGTTCGGGACATTGACGAGCTGGTGGTGTTAAATGACGAAGCCCACCACATTCACGATCCGCGCCTGGCATGGTTTAAGTCTATACAGGATATTCATAACCGGCTCAAACAAAAAGGAAGTGCGTTATCGTTACAAGTTGATACAACCGCGACGCCTCGCCATAACAACGGCGGTATTTTTGTACAAACCATTTCCGATTATCCATTGGTTGAGGCAATACACCAAAACGTAGTGAAGCATCCGGTACTTCCGGATTCTGCCAGTCGAGCAAAACTATCCGAGCGTAAAAGCGTGCGTTATACCGAGCGGTACGCTGATTATATTCATTTAGGCTATTTGGAATGGCAAAAAGTATATGAGGAGCACGTAAAGGTTGGTAAGAAGCCGGTGTTATTTGTAATGACCGACGATACAAAAAACTGTGATGACGTGGCCGCATATCTTGAGGCAACGTATCCGGAGTTTAAAGACGCGGTGCTGACTATTCACACGAAAGATAACGGCGAAATTTCGGAGAGCGCTACCGGAAAGAACAAAGATGAATTAGAAAAGCTACGCAAGGAAGCAAATAGCATAGATTCGTTTAAGAGTCCTCATAAAGCAATTGTATCGGTCTTAATGTTGAAAGAGGGCTGGGACGTTAAAAACGTCACTACTATTGTTGGGTTGCGGCCATATTCAGCCAAGAGTAATATTTTACCTGAGCAGACGTTGGGTAGGGGACTTAGGCGTATGTATCGGGAGCAGGATTTATCGGAGTACTTAAGTGTTGTTGGCACAGACGCCTTTATGGATTTTGTTGACTCTATACGAAGCGAGGGCGTAGATTTGGAAACACGAAAAATGGGAGAGGGGACAAGGCCTACGGCGCCTATTGTTATTGAGGTTGATAAAGAAAATATCCATAAAGATATTGGGAAATTAGATATCCAAATACCGCTGCTTTCGCCCCGTATTTATCGTGAGTATAAAAATTTATCAGAGTTGAATGTTGCCGGTTTTAGCAATCAAAAGTTTACGGTAAAAAAGTATACAGACGAAGAAAAACGGGAAATCCTTTTTAAGGATATAAGTAGTGGTGAAGTAAATCATATTACCCAAATGGACAGCGATTTGGTGGCGAACTATCAAAGTGTCATTGGGTACTTTACGCAAGTAATTATGAAAGACTTGAGGTTAGTGAGCGGTTACGACGTTTTATACGGCAAGGTGAAAGAGTTTGTCCGGCAATACCTATTTGACCACCCTATTGAACTTGAGGATATGAATATATTACGCAATTTGTCAGAACTTGAAGTAAATAAAACCATCATTGAGTCATTTAAGAAGCAGATTAACGATCTAACTGTACTTGATAAAGGTGAGGCAGAAATCCGAGATTACATCAAAATAAGTCAGTGCCGGCCGTTTGTGGCAAAAGACCAAGGCTATATTATCCCTAAAAAAAGTCCGTTTAATAAAATCATTGGCGATAGTCATTTTGAGCTGGAATTTGCAAACTTTCTTGAAGGCTGTGAGGATATCGTGTCATACGTCAAAAACTACTTTGCGGTACATTTCCGGATTGATTATAAAAATGCCGATGGCGCCATTTCGGATTTTTACCCGGATTTCATTGTCAAGGTTTCTGAAAAAGAGATGCATATTGTGGAGACAAAAGGCCGCGAGGATTTAGACGACCCTCTGAAAATTGAACGACTTAAAGTTTGGTGCAAGGATGTAAATGCTACTCAAAATAAAGTTAAGTATACGGCTGTGTATATAAAACAGGAGGAATACGAGAAGTATCAACCAAAAACATTTCAGGATGTAATAAAACTGTTTTCCCTATAAAGAATTATGAAGAAGAAAAAACACATTCATTTCGTTGGCATCAAGGGCGTCGGCATGACTCCGCTTGCCATTATTGCCAAAGAAGCAGGATTCACTGTGACTGGATCAGATATTGATGAAGAATTTATCACAGACGAAGCCTTGAAAAAGGCAGGAATTATTCCGTTTATAGGATTTGATCCTATTCATATCACCAAGCCCGATTTAGTTATCACAACAGGTGCACATGGAGGATTTGATAATGTTGAGGTGAAGAAAGCAAAAGAACTGGGAATTGAAGTATTGACACACGGACAAGCGGTGGGTGTCTTCATGGAAGGGAAAATATTTAATAAATCTTTCAGGGGAATTTCAGTCGCCGGTACTCACGGCAAAACAACGACATCCGGAATGTTGGCAGTAATACTACATGAAAATCGCATGGATCCTTCATTTGTTATCGGTACCGGTTGCGTCGGTTCTCTTGGCGCCCCCGGCCATTTTGGCAAAGGCAAATATTTCATCGCCGAAGCGGATGAATACGCGACTGAACCAAAGTATGACAAAACCCCAAAATTTCTTTGGCAGCACCCTCAAATTGCTATTTTCACCAACATAGAATTTG
>Ga0180732_1001313_pt1 | contig 15765 bp, 8 predicted proteins | sample KR11_01MetaG_FD_148674 | JGI IMG/M metagenome (GOLD analysis project Ga0180732, IMG submission 148674) | Groundwater microbial communities from the Olkiluoto Island deep subsurface site, Finland - KR11_0.1 MetaG | ecosystem: Environmental > Aquatic > Deep subsurface > Groundwater | place...
TTGAAGATGCCATTAAAGAGCTCAGTAATACTGCCGAGGGCGAACGTGCTAAAGTAGATATCAAGCTCACAATCTCGGCATATATTTCTGAAGAGATAGTCAAAGAAGACAGGCTGCGTTTAGACATCTACAGAAGGCTTTCTCAGTGTGAAGAGGCTGTTGAGGTTTATGAGATAGAAGAAGAAGTTATAGACAGATTTGGCGAGCTTGACACGCCGAGTAAGCAGTTCTTTGAGCTTATGGTGATTAAGCTGCTGAGCTTAGGTAAAAAAATAAAGTCCATTACAAATTTTGGACAAAGCATTACTTTTAATTATGTGAATGAGTCAAAAGAAACGATTAAATCAGCGAGCAAAGATGATGATGACATCATCAAAGCAACACTTTTTTATCTCAGAAACGCAAAGCCAAAAGTGTTATAACAATGAAACAAAAAGGAAGCAAATGCGCATAGCGTTTATAGGTGACATTGTAGGTTCACCAGGAAGAAAGATGATAGAAGATCATCTCAAAAAAATACGCCAAGAGTATGATATAGATTTCGTTATTGCAAACTACGAAAATGCCTCACACGGTTTTGGTTTGACGGTAAAAAACGCAAATGAGCTTGTCTCGTTTGGTATTGACGTGATGAGTGGAGGTAATCATACTTGGGACAAAAAAGATATTTTGCCTCTTTTTGACACGCATGAACTGCTTCGCCCTCACAATTACCCTCAGGGAGTTCCGGGAACAGGCTGTAAAGTTTATGAAATCAACGGTGAGAAATTGGCAGTGCTGAACCTTATGGGACATTATTCCATGCCATTTACGGACAATGCATTTCGTTGTGCGATAGAGAGCGTAACAAAACTTCACAAAGAGGGTGTTAAAAATATATTTATTGATTTCCATGCAGAGGCCACAAGTGAAAAAAGAGCACTTATGATGCTGCTTCAAGGTAAAGTGAGTGCTATTGTCGGAACACACACACATGTCGGAACAGATGACTTGCAAATATCTGAAGCAACAGGGTATCTGAGTGACATCGGGCTTACTGGATGCCGCGATAATGTCATAGGGATGGATCAAAAAGTACCGCTCAAACAGTTCTTAACAGGAATGAAAGGACACTTTGAAATTCCTAAAAAATGTAAAAGAATTCTCCAAATTGTTGTGTTTGATTTTGAAGAGGGGGCTTGTATAAACGGCTTTAAATTAAAGTATTTTGATGACGCACGAGTGATAAAAACTGAAGCTTGGATGGACTAAGCGGTAATTTTGTAGTAGTTTTCGTTTGCTATGTAGGTGTTTATCATGAGTTTTCTCATCTTGGCATCTTTGAAATCTTGTGTGTTTTGTGAAGGTTTTACCTCTGCTAGTTGCGTTTTGTCTAAGGCAAGAAAAGTTTCCCGAAACAAAGAGGTCATTTTAGGTGCCTGTGTATAGGCTTTTTTGGCATCTTGCAGCGTACTTTGGTCTATGAACTTATGTGTCAGTTCTTTGGTCTGCGCACTTTGCTCATCTTGATGTTTTTCTAAAAATAGTTTTGTGTAAAAGTTGTTGTTTCTTGCAATGTAGTCTACGGGTAAAGAGGCATTTTTAGCCGTATCAGCAACACTTTCTTTTAGAAGTTTTGAACTAAAACCAGAGTCCTTGCCATAGCCGACATCTTTTTGTTTTACATTTTTGTCATTCGTGTTTGTCTGTATATAAGTACTATAAGAAGAAACAAACATAAGCGACCCTCCTATTATTTGCTCAGATTATAATACAATTGAACTTTATTAAAAATAAATAATGAAATAATATTCTTTTTGCTTACAAATTCTGCATCCAATTCATGAATACTAAAATAGAATAATACGATGATATAGCGAATATATTTATAGTATTTATAGTATAAAAAAATTAAATTTATTTTAAAATATTTTATTATATGTAAAAACAACTCTGTTAGCGATAAATATATGTGATATGTTGTTGTACTCACCCAATACTCACTTTTTTGGGGTAAAATAACAAAACTTTAGTTATATCTAGGAGATAGTAATGTTCAAAAGATATTTGTTTGCACTGTTAGCAATAGGTTCTTTGTCATTTACATCACTCAGCGCATTGACGCTTAAAGAGAGTGTTGTAGAAGCTATGAATACAAATCCGGTTGTGCAAGAGAGATTGAAAAACTACAGAGCGACGCAGCAGGATTTAAATATTGCTGAATCAGAATATTATCCAAAATTAGACTTTAGAGCTAGTTTTGGACATACTGAAGCAGGAGCAATCAAAGACAGTGAAGATGGCTCGTACAACCATTTGGTTCAAAGTGACGCTTATGAGAACTATGAAGCCTCCTTGATTCTTACGCAGAATCTTTTTGATGGTTTTGGAACTACAAATAAAGTAGATTACCAAGAATCCAGAATTTTGGCAGCTGCATATAATTACATAGAAAAAACAAATGATATTGCGTTTAAGATGACAAGTGCATATATTAACGTTCTGCGTTCGTACGAACTTCTTCAAACAGCAAGAGAAAATGTTCAGATTAATGAATCTATTTTTAGCAAAGTAAAAGATTTATACAACGCAGGATTAACAACTGACTCTGAAGTAAAAAAAATAGAATCGGCACTTGCTCTCTCCAGATCAAATCTTACCGTGCAGCTAAACAATACTCGAGATACTGAATTTAGTTTCAGAAGGGTTTTAGGTCGTATGCCTGATGTTTCTACTATGGTAAAGCCGGATGTTGATGTTCCTATGCCAGACAGTATAGAACGTGCAGCACTCTATTCAATTAACCATAATCCGTCTCTTTTGGTAAGCCGTTACAACATCAAAGGAGCACAGGCTCTTTGGAAACAAAATGAAAAAGATTATTATCCGAAGATTGATTTGGAAGTAAGTCAAAACTACAGTGACGCAAGCGACAGAAATGCGTTTGACCAGCCAGATGACAGATTTCGTGCCCGTATAGTTTTGAACTACAATATTTTTAGAGGCGGAGCGGACAGTGCAACTTCTCAAAAAAACATTAGTAAAATTAATCAGGAAATAGAAATACAAAGAGATTTAAAACGCCAAGTTATTGAAGGTCTTGACCTTTCTTGGAATGCATATGAGATGATAGGTCTTCAGCTTAAAGATTTAAAAGAGTATAAAGATTTTAGTGCAAAAACTCTTGAATTATATAAAGAAGAGTATGACTTAGGACGCCGTTCATTACTTGACCTTTTAGCTGCGCAGAATGATTTTATCAACTCGAAAAGTCAAATTATTACCGCAGAGTATGAACACCTTTTCTCAAAATACCGCATACTCGATGCGATGGGCTTGTTGCCGATGGCTGTAAGCGGGAATGAACAAGATTATGCTTCTCGAGTAAATCTTTACACAAACGCAGGTGCACATGAAATCCTTGACAGCGTGCCAGTGAAGTTAGATGTTGATTCAGATAATATCCCTGATAATGAAGATTTATGTGATAACTCAGTTTTAGAAAATAACATCATGCCTTACGGTTGTAAAAAAATCCAAAGAGACAGTGATGGAGATGGCGTTTATGATTCAAAAGACAAAGATGCACTCACTCCAAAAAATGCAAAAGTTTCTCCCGATGGGGTAGCTCTTGATAGCGATCTGGATGGGGTTAAAGATTATGAAGACTTATGTCCGAACACTCCAATTGGATATACTGTAGATAAAGACGGATGTACAAGTTCTTTAACACTGACAGTAAACTTTCAAAAAAACAGTACAGATATTGCTGCAGGTTTAAAAAATGAAATTGACGAATTTAGCCGTTTCATGAAAAATAATCCTGGGTTTAAAGCAAATATTGTCGGTCACTCAAGCCGTACGGCCGTGAGTAAAGCGGAGTATAATTTAAAATTATCTAAAGAAAGAGCGGATGCCTTTAAAGCAGAACTGATTAAACGAGGCATTAGCGCGGAGCGTTTAACAACTCAGGGTAAAGGTTTTGAAAAACCTATAGCGGATAACAGCACGGAAGAGGGAAGATATCTCAACCGCAGACTTGAAATAGAACTTTTAAAATAAAGGAAAAAGTGATGATAAATAATTTGAATACGCTAAACACAAAATTAGTAGCTGTTTCACTTTTAATGACTTTTTCTCTTTACGCAGGTACATATGATGAAAATTATATGCCGCTCAAAGATGCTAATAAAAGTATACAAGCAAATGACAACACTATTATGGACGGAGAATTTAAAGAAATTATTCGTTTTAATATGCTTTCTTACGATGATGATAGTATGGATGAAGCTTCAAAAAAAATACTTTCGAGTATCTCTGACACAATTAAGGCGTATAAAGCAAATTCACAAAATGTGCTTGTAAGTATTATCGGTCATACAAGTGCTACAAGTGATGATGCGAATGAAAAAACGATTGATTCAAATACTTATGCAAACCATATTCAAAATTGGTTTCGCGACTCTTTTGACACAAATGAAAGTCAAAAAGTAAGTAAAGAGTATGCGCAAGATACTCAAAAAGCTCTTATTGATGCAGGAGTTGATGAAAATATTATTCGGGTAGAATACCGCGGCTCAGCAGATTTAGGTTTTACTGATGAAACAGGAGAAGGAAAAGATTTGTCAAATCGTGTGATGGTTGCACTCTATGTCTTGGAGCCACAGGATATTGACAGTGATAAAGATGGCGTTTTTGATATGAGTGATAAATGTCAAAATACTCCAAGAAACACAAGTGTGGATGAATTTGGATGCCCCGTAGACAGTGATATGGATGGAGTGTTGGACTATAAAGACGAATGTCCTCAAACACCAGAAAGTGTTCCAGTAGATACAAAAGGCTGTCCGCTTGATAGTGATAAGGACGGGGTACTTGATTATAAGGATAAATGTTTAGATACTCCAAACGGAGTGCAGGTTGATTTAAACGGATGTCCACTCAGCAAAACGTTAGCACTTAGGTTTCAGACTGCTTCGGATACAATACTGTCTGATTCATATTCAGAAATTGAAGAGTTTGCTTTATTTATGAAAAATAATCAGGTATATAAAGCGGAAATAATCGGACATACAGACAGTGTAGGCAAAGCCGAGTCAAATATGAAACTCTCAAAAATGAGAGCAGAATCGACAAAAGCTGCTTTGGTAGCCAACGGGGTTGAAGCATCACGTATCAGTACAACAGGCCGTGGTGAGTTAGAACCGCTTCAAAGTAACCGTACTTCAGAAGGACGTGAAGCAAATCGCCGTATAGAAGTCAAACTCTCTTACTAAACAGCACGAAGGACCATTTTAATGAATGAACAAAACATAGCAGTTCAAGATGATACACTTCTAGAAATATTGGTCTTATATACAAGACTTTTTCATAAACCATTTTCTAAAGAAGCCCTTTTATCCGGGCTTCCAATGAATGATTCTCAAACACTTTTTTCCAAAGACAGTTCTAAGTCACTTTTTACAAGGGTAGCTGCACGAGCAGGTCTCAAGTCTACTCTTGTAAAAAGAGAAATTCCTGATATTTTAGAACTGCATCTTCCTATGATTTTACTTTTAAGTAATGACAACGTGTGCATACTTGAAGAATTTAATGAAGATAAAACAGAGGCAAAAATAATTTATGCAGAAGGAGAAGGCACTCAGGAATGGGTCAGTGTGGCAAAACTCAATAAAGAGTATTTAGGTTTTGCCTATATGCTCAAAAAAGAGTTTGAATATTCAGATAAGAATACAAAAACTCTGCAACCCAAAGCAAAACACTGGTTTTGGAGCACCTTAAATCTTTCTCGCGGTATTTACGGTGACGTACTTTGGGCCTCACTTCTCGTCAACCTATTTGTTTTGGCAACGCCTCTTTTTACGATGAACGTTTACGACAGAGTTATTCCAAACAACGCTCAAGAAACGCTTATGGTTTTTACTATTGGTATTGTTCTTGTCTATTTAATAGATTTCTTTTTGAAGTTCACCCGCGGATATCTGCTTGAGATTGCGGCAAAGAAGAGTGATATTATCATGTCTTCTATCATTTTTGAAAAGGTCTTAGACTTAAAGATGGCGGTACATCCTCAGTCAGTAGGTTCATTTGCAAATAATCTTAAAGACTTTGAATCGGTACGTTCATTTTTTACAACCGCAACCATGACAGCTGTAATAGATTTGCCTTTTGCGATTATATTTTTGATTGTTATTTACTACATCGGCGGGTATTTAGTTTTGGTTCCCATCATTACAATGTTTCTTATATTAGCTTACTCTTTAGTGATTAGAAAACCTCTTGAAGAGAGTATAAAAAGTTCTCATGAAGCAAGCGCGAAAAAAAGTGGTATTTTAATAGAAACGCTGCAAAATATTGAGACAGTAAAATCAATGAGCATGAGCGGTAAGCAGCAGTGGTCATGGGAAGAATCTACAGGTGAAATAGCGGAGAAAAATCTTAAGTCGCGTTTACTCTCCTCTTCCATTCCTAATGTAACAAACCTTTTCATACAACTCAATACAGTGTTTGTAGTTGTATTTGGCGTTTACCTCATTCAGGAATTTGAACTCACAATGGGTGGTTTAATTGCTGTAGTGATTCTTACTTCAAGAACTGTTGCCCCTATGGGACAAGCTGCAGCCCTTATAACAAACTACTCAGATGCCCGAACAGCCTATGACACGCTCAATGGCATTATTATGCAAGATGCAGAAAGACCAGAGGGCAAAGAGTTTGTTCAACGCATAAAATTCAAAGGAAAAATAGAATTCAAAGACGTGAGTTTTAATTATCCCGGAACACAAATTCCTGCGCTTGATAAAGTGAATTTTACGATAAACGCAGGTGAAAAAGTTGCCATAATTGGACGAATCGGTTCAGGGAAAAGTACGATTGCTAAACTTATATTAAAACTTTACGACCCGACAAGCGGGAAAATTTTAATTGACGGTATAGATATTGAGCAGATTGATCCGGCTGATATTCGCCGTTTTATCTCCTATGTTCCTCAGGATATCAATCTTTTTAGGGGAACAGTTAAGGAAAACATTGTCTCTTCTGAAAAACATCCTTATGTGGAAGATATTATAAAAGCAGCGCAGGTGAGTACAGCGGAAGAGTTTTTAAGCCTGCATCCTCTTGGGTATGATATGCCAGTAGGTGAACGCGGAGCCGGTTTGTCTGGCGGACAGCGTCAGAGTATAGGAATTGCAAGAGCTCTAATGAAAAGCAGTTCCATTATGCTTATGGATGAACCAAGTAACGCAATGGACCAGACGACTGAAGCAAAACTTCTTTCAAATTTAAGCGAACATCTAAAAGACCAAACAGTTGTGCTGATAACACAAAAATTATCTCTTTTATCAATGACAGACAGAATTATTGTTATGCACCAGGCAAAAGTACTTCTAGATGACACGAAAGAGAAAGTAACAAAGCAACTCGGAGGCGGTTCAAATGTCTGATATAAACAAGAAAAATCTTTCAAGCCGTGATTATGAGTTTATGCACTCTCTGAGTGCCGCTGTTCTTCAAAAATCTCCTAGTAAACTTAGAATGGTTATGTATTTTTGGGTTGTTTCCGTTTTTGTTTTCATAATTTGGGCGAATTTTGCGCTGATAGACGAGATTGCAAGAGGCGAGGGTGAAATTATTCCAAGCGGTGAAAACCAGATGATTCAAAATCTTGAAGGCGGGATTGTCGAAGAGATTTTAGTCAAAGAAGGTGAGGCTGTTGAAAAGAACCAGATACTTTTAAAGATAGACAATCAAAAATCACAATCTTCTTTAAGTACAAATGCGATAAAAGCCGATGCTCTTGAAGCAAAAATTGTGCGTCTTCAGGCTGAAGCCGCAGGCGAAGATTTTGTAGTAGATAAAGAGTTGCTTGAGAGACTTCCAAATTTTATAGCGAATGAAAGAAGTTTATTTCATACGAATCAAGAACAGCTCAACTCAAAGCTCAACGCACTTAAAGAACAATTGACGCAGAGAAAACAAGAACTCTCAGAAGCACGCTCACGACAAAGCAGTTTACAGTCATCTCTGAGTATGATAAACAAAGAAGTTGAAATGACGGAGCCGATGGTTGCAAAAGGTGTGCGTTCAAGAATAGACTTTTTAAAGCTTCAAAGAGAGGCTAATGAGGCTAAGGACAGATACGACTCTATTCGTTTATCTATTCCAAGGCTTGAAAGTGCAATAAAAGAAGTGCAAAGTACCATTAATGAAACAATCTTTCTTTTTAAGAGTGATGCAAAATTAAAACTCAATGAGGCAGTAGCTGAGTTTAGGGGTTACAGAGCCAGCTCGACAGCGCTTGAGGATCAGGTAACACGAACAATTGTTCGTTCCCCTATGAAAGGAATTGTTCAAAAACTTTATGTACATACAGTAGGTGGTGTAATTAAACCCGGGGAAGACATAATTGAGATTGTTCCAAGTGATCAGACACTCTTGGTGGAGGTTAAAGTGAAGCCATCAGACATAGCGTTTATCTATTACGGACAAAAAGCAATAGTGAAATTTTCGGCTTATGATTTTTCTATCTATGGCGGACTTGATGGAGAAGTTGTACTTATAAGTGCAGATACCATTAAAGACCAAAAGGACAATGTTTTTTATACAGTTCGTATTAAGACCACGAAAAATTTTCTTGGAAGAGAGTCTAAACCGCTTAAAATTATTCCCGGAATGACGGTAAATGTTGACATAATTACCGGACAAAAAAGTGTGTTAGATTATATACTCAAACCAATTTTAAAAACTAAACAATATACTTTCAGTGAGAGATGAGATGAAAATAATACTGCACAGTGACGATATTAATCTTCTGGCACATTGGCAAAACGCAATCAAAAATGACGCTGTCGTTTTTGATACGACGGATGAACTTCTAGAGATAAAGTCAAGCATTATCATCATAAACTTTTCTGCCTGTGAACCAAGTTGTGAAGAACTTATCAAAAGATTGTTCGCTAATGGAAATAAAGTTTTACTCCTTCACCGAACACCGAGTCTTGCTACGGCAAAAACACTGCTCAAGGCGGGGGCTATGGGGTATGGAAATGCACTTATGCGCGAGCATTTTATACTCTCGGCAGTTCACACTTTAAAAGAGAATATGGTTTGGCTTTACCCTGAATTTACTTCTGAACTTATTACGCAGATTCCAGCTACGAAGAACAATAACGATGAGAAGTTAGCAGAACTCACAGTGAGAGAAAAAGAGGTAGCTCTTTTACTTAAAGATGGTTTTTCTTATAAAGAGATTGCTGAGAATCTTGACATTACAACACGTACAGTAAAAGCCCATGCACAGCACACTTACGCAAAATTAGGCATAAAAGACCGTTTAGGTTTGGCCTTACTTATAAAATAACATTGATGGAAGGAAAATAATATAATTAATTGATTATATTAGTCTAAAAATTGACGATTCAATAACTCCAAACATCAGTTAAACTTTCCTGTTTTTTCCACCTCTTTTCATATTGTCCCTAAGGACAATAGCCTCAAATTATTTTTTCAGTTATAGTACATCATAATTACAGAGCTATGTAAATCAAGGGGTTAAGATGAGAACAATAGTTGGAAAAGTAGAAGCAGTTGAGGGTAAGTTTTTCGCGAAAGACAGTTCAGGGAACGTAATTGAACTGCATCTTGGAGATATGATTACGAGTGATATGCTTGTATACGGAGATAAGAGCAACAGTTCTTCATCAAGTATTCAAATAGCGCTCGTAGCTTTGGGTGAGATTATTAATCTCAACGGTACAGAGCAACAGCTTTTTGATTCATCTTTAGTCGCAGATAGCTCAGAATCTGAAGGCATTAACCCTGAGAATGTAAAGATAGCATTAGAAAAGACGGCTCTCGCTGATAAAAATGAAATAGCTAAAGATGCGAAAGAAGAGTTAGCTATTTTAGACGAAACTGCAGCCGGTGAGGAAAGAGCTAAATCAACAGATACTGTTGAAGGTGAATTCGCAGCACGTGACGGTGCTTCTGTAGACATTAGCACTGACCTTCGTACCGCTTCCTTTACGACCGATACTAACAGCTTTGAACCTACTAAAATTATTATAGAAGAGCCGCAAACCCCAGCGGAATTAACTACTGTAACACTTAGTTTGGCTGGCCAGGCTATGACCGAAGAGGGTGTTGCTGCTACATACACAATCACTACTTCTAAACCGGTATTAAATGAGATGCAAATAGAAGTAAAAATTTCTAATATTACAACCAATGGCGACATAGTTGAGGAAATTAGAACAGTCGTAATTCCAACCGGAAGCACAAGTGTGACATTTAGTTTAGATAATGTAGATGATGCTATAAAAGAAAACCCTGAAGATTATAAAGTAGAAATTACAAATGTACAAAATGGCGGGTTTGACACAGTTGCGTTTGCTGATAAAGAAGTTGTTACAACAATTACTGATGAAGCAAATCCTGCAGACAGAGAAGTTGGAGCTACTGTAAGTATTACAGGTGATGCAAGTGTAACAGAAGGCGCAATAGCCACCTACACCGTACATACAGATACTGTGTCGTCTAAAGATATAGTTGTAAATGTAACAACAGGACATATTACAACACAAGATGGAGATTACACTCCGGTGACTCAAGCAGTGACAATCTTAGCCGGCGATAGTACAGCAACTTTTACGGTGCAAACAACAGATGATAATTTAGCAGAACCGACAGAAACTTACAGTGCTCGTATTGTTTCTGCAAACGGGGATGAGTTTGAAGAGATTGCGATTAGTTCAACTGCGAACAGTGTAAATACTGACATAGTAGATAATGACCTTCCAAAAATTACTATTAATGATATGACTGTTAATGAAGCGGACGGTTTCATGACATTTACTGTGACTTTAAGTAATCCAAGCACATCTCTTGTAACTGTTGATTATCATACGGTGGACGGGACATCGACTGCTGGACTTGATTATACTCAGACAAGCGGTACATTGACTTTTACTCCAGGTGCAACAACACAGACTATCACGGTTCCCGTAAACGATGACTTCATTAATGAGGGCAGTGAGACTTTAGATTTGGTACTTACAAACGCAACAAACGCAACTATTACAGACAATACCGGTCTTGGAATTATTCAAGATGAACCGACTCCAGGCAGTGAAGATACAATTACAGTAACTCTAAGCGGAGATGCTTCGGTAACAGAAGGCGCTACAGCTACTTACACGGTAACTATCAGTGAAAATGCACTCACTCCAATGGATATAGACGTTGTGGTGGGACATGATACAACCAACAATGGAGACCTGACAGCGAGAACAATCACGGTGACGGTACCTGCGGGTTCAAATTCTGTAGATTTTACAGTAAGTAACAATGATGACGTTTATGCAGAAGGTGATGAGACATATGTTGTAGCGCTTTCAGGTCTTACAACAGGCGGCGGTTTTGAAGCAGTAAATGTAGATACAACACCTGTAAATACCGTTATATCTGATAACACGATTCCTAATACGGAAGTTGACGAAGAAGCAATAAATGTAACTCTAAGCGGAGATGAAACAGTTGCTGAGGGTTCATCTGCAAGTTATACGATTACCTTAGATTCCCCAACAAAAACTTCAATGCAAGTAGAAGTACAAACAGGACATACTACAACAGACGATGGGGATCTTATTCCGACAACTATGATGGTGGAAATTCCTGCAAACGCTACTTCTGTAAGTTTTACGGTTGCTAATACGCAAGATGCTATCAAAGAAGGTAACGAGGAATACACTGTAAAACTAACAGGTAACACTGTTGGCGGCGGATTTGAGACGCTTAATGTAAATACAACTCCAGTAAGCACTACAATCAATGATGATGATGTCTTGTCAATACGCATTAACAATGTGAGTGTGAATGAAGATGCAGGAAGCATGACATTTGTTGTTTCTCTGAGCACAACTTCAGCATCGGATGTGACATTTGATTATGCATCATTAAACCAGACTGCACTTGATGGCTTAGACTATACAGCGGTAAGCGGTTCAGGAATTATTACAGCCGGAAATCTTACGACTACTATCACAGTGCCTGTAACAGATGACTACATTAAAGAAAACTCAGAGACATTGTTAATGAACTTGACAAATGTAACTCCGGGTGTTGTTCTTGCAGATGTTCAAGGTGTAGGTACAATTTTAGATGAAGGAACTCCGGGAGCGTCAGACACAGTGACAGTAAGTCTTGCAGGTTCTTCAGATGTAAACGAAGGAAACGCAGCGACTTACACGGTAAGTACAGATAAGGCAGTTGAAACTGACATGACTGTGGATGTGACCTATTCATTCACATCAGCTTCTAGCGGAGATATTGTAACAAATACCGTGCAGGTTACTATTCCTGCAGGTGCAACAACAGCTTCGTCATTTAATGTGGCAACCGTAGATGACGTATATGCAGAGGGCGATGAGGTTTTTAATGTAACTATCTCTAATCCTCAGGGCGGAGGAGTTGAAAAAGTTGTTCTTGGAACAAGCACAGTAGCTACAACAATTCATGATGATAAAACTCCCGGAACTGAAGATAACCAAGAGACAGCTCTTGTATCAATCACAGGGGCATCGGATGTAAATGAAGGAAACGCAGCGCTATATACTGTGTCAGTAGACAGTCCGACAACAGAAGCGTTGAATGTATCTGTGACATACTCATACACTTCTGCTTCTTCGGGTGATATTGTTACAAATACAGTTTTGGTAACAATTCCTGCAAACAGTTCATCCGTTGATTTTAACGTAGCTACGGTAGATGATGCTTATGCCGAGGGTGATGAGGTTTATAACGTTACTATTTCTAACCCGGTTGGCGGCGGATTTGAAAATGTAGCGGTTGATGCAGCCCAAGCGACGGTAGCCACAACAATATATGACAATACTACTCCGGGTACTGAAGACAATGAAGAAGTCACTAATGTAACACTCAGCGGGGCTACTACGGTGGCTGAGGGCGGTGTTGCAACATATACAATCACTTTAGATGCGCCAACAGCAACTCCAATGCAGGTAGAAGTTCAAACAGGGCATATAACTACAGAGAATGGCGATTTAATCCCAACAACTGTGATGGTAGAAATTCCGGCAAACGCAAGTACAGTTGACTTCACGGTTGCAAATAACCAGGATTTGATAACAGAAGGGAACGAAGACTATAACGTCGTCCTCACAGGCCTTACAAACGGCGGCGGATTTGAAACTATAAATGTTAATACAACACCGGTAGTTACGACAATCATCGATGATGAAGGTAAACCGAGTATCACTATAAATGACGTGACTGTTAATGAAGATGCAGGCACTATGGAGTTTACGGTGACTCTTAGCAACCCAACAACTGAAGATGTGACTTTCAACTATGCATCTGCTGACCAAAGCGCAGTTGCCGGAGCTGACTATACAGCGGTAAGTGGCTTGGGAACAATCACAGCGGGAACTACAACTACTACAATCATCGTACCTATCACTGATGATTATATAGCAGAAGCAAATGAAAAATTTGTGATTAATCTTACTAATCCAAGTGCAAACGCAGTGATTGCAGATGTTCAAGGTGTAGGTACGATTACAGACGAACCTACTCCGTCAAATCCGGAAGACACACTCACCCTAACTTTAAGCGGTGACTTAAATGTTGAAGAAAGCAATAGCGCAAGCTATAGAGTAACAGCGGACAAAGCACCTCAAACAGATTTAACAGTGACCATAAAAACCGGGCATACAGATACAGTAACAGGTGACTTTATAGAAGTGAATACAACAGTGACTATTCCTGCAAACCAAACATTTGTAGACTTTAGCGTACAAACAAATGATGATGCTTATGCTGAGGGCGCAGAAAGATACACGGTCACTATGAGTAACCCTGTTGGAGGCGGTGTTGAAGCAATAGCTCTTGGTAATACAGTCGTTACGACAACAATTAACGATGAGGCATCTCCCGCTTCAGAAGATACAGCTACTGTAAGCATTTCAGGTTCAACTACAGTTGTAGAAGGTGAAGTAGCGACTTATACTGTATCTGTAAACAGAGTGCCAATAACAGATTTGTTTGTGGATGTAGAAACAGGACACATAACTACAGAAAATGGTGATTACACTCCGGTCATTACAACTGTAAAAATTGCAGCAGGCACACAATCGGCACAATTTACTGTTAATACACTTGATGATGCATTAGCAGAAGTAACAGAAGACTATAAAGTTTCTATCACGGATGTAAACGGCGGCGGATTCGAGAAAACAATTATCGGTGTTTCGCAGGTTGTGACTGCAATAACTGACGAGATTAATCCGACAGACAAAGATGTAGGCGCAACACTCACTCTTTCTGCTACAGATGTTACAGAAGATGACACAGGTGTAACTTTCACAGCAACGCTTGATAAGGCTGCAATCACACAAATGATTGTTACGACAGAGCATGGCGATATTATTATTGATGCAGGAAGCACGACAGGTTCTATTACGCTCAACACACAAGATTCTGATGCTTATTTGGATGCAAGTACAATTAGCGCTACGGTATCAAATGTAAGTGGTGGCGGATACGAAGTTGTAGATTATTCAATGGCAATAGCCACGGCAAATATCAGTGACACAATAGATAACACAACAGTAACTATTACAACAACTACCCCAACAATTAGCGAAGACATCGATACAGTTACTTTTGATATTCAACTATCAAATCCACCGCAAACAGCTGCTACGGTACAAGTAGATGTCAATGGAATAAACTACAATGTAAGTCTTGATGCAACAGGCGCTGGAACATTTACAGTAAATGGTCTTCAAGATTCAGATGTATATACGGAAGCCCAAACAACATTGACAGCTACAGTTACTGGCGTAACCGGTGGTAATTATGAAAATGTCGTGACGGGTCAAAGTACAGCAGTCACTATTAATGATTCTATTGATACTGTATACGCAGTAATCACAGGACCAGGCGCAACAACAGAGGGCGCAACAACCGCTGCGTTTACAGTAAGCCTTGTAGATCAAAACGGTACTCCTGTCACAGTTATAAACGATACAGATGTAACAGTAGTATTTGCAAACGGTACAGCTGAAAATGGTGACTACGTAGCAACGACTCAAACAGTTACAATTCCTGCAGGCAGCACAAGTGCAACATTTAGTGTACAAACAAACGAAGATGTAGATTTCGATAATGAGACATTTACAGCAACTCTTGACTCTGTAGAAGATACAGGTGAGTTCGAAGCAATCGATTATACAAACGCACCTGCAGGACTTACAAATAGTGTAACAGCTGAAATTATTGATAATGACAGCGCACCCAATCTTCGTATAACAGACGTAACTGTAAATGAAGATGCTGGAACAATGACATTTACAGTGAGCCTAAATCATACAACAACAGCGGATGTTACATTTAACTACGCAAGTGCAGATAATGGAAGTGCTACAGCTGGATTAGACTACACGCCAACAAGTGGTGCAAATGGATTAATTAGTGCAGGCGATATGACCTTTGATATTATTGTTCCTATCAGTGATGATTATATTAAAGAAGGTAATGAGACTTTTCTAATGAACTTAAGCAATGTTAGCAGTAATATTGATATTGCTAATAGTGATTTACAAGGTGTGGGGACGATTACAGATGCTGGAAGTATTAACCCTCCTCAGCCTGAGATTCCAGGTGCAGAAGATACAATTACCGTAAACCTCGTAGCAGTCGATGCAGCAGGAAATGTTCTCAGCACTTCAGCAATCTCTGAGGGTGAGACAGCCTACTACAAAGTAG
>Ga0180732_1001314_pt1 | contig 15763 bp, 14 predicted proteins | sample KR11_01MetaG_FD_148674 | JGI IMG/M metagenome (GOLD analysis project Ga0180732, IMG submission 148674) | Groundwater microbial communities from the Olkiluoto Island deep subsurface site, Finland - KR11_0.1 MetaG | ecosystem: Environmental > Aquatic > Deep subsurface > Groundwater | place...
GGGGTGGCGTTTATCATCAACGATGACATGGTTCTGGCCAAGGCTGTGGGGGCCGACGGGGTTCACCTGGGCCAGTCCGATGACCTTCCGGCCCTGGCCAGGGAGATCCTGGGTCCGGCCGCCATTCTCGGGGTTTCGGTTTCCACCCTGGATGAACTGAAGAAAACCGACCTCACTCCCTGCGACTACCTGGGAGCCGGGCCGGTTTTTCCCACCGGAACCAAGCCCGACGCCAAATCCGTCATCGGGCTTCAAGGCTTGAAAGCGGTGGTTAAAGCGTCTTCCCTTCCGGTGGTGGCCATCGGGGGGATTGACCGCACCAACGCCCGGGACTGCTTCTTGAACGGGGCTTCAGGGATCTCTTTGATCAGTGCTGTATCCCGTTCCAAAAACCCGGTGCAAGCGGCAAAAGAACTCGGCGTCCTCTGTGGCTGCACGGAACGGTTACGTTTGAACAGCCCTTGGTCGGATGAATTTCTGCTCATTGGCAAACTCCTCCAAAGGGTTTCAGACCCGAAGCTGTCCCGATCCCGACTGGTGATTCCTCCGGGAGATGATGCAGCCTTGCTGCAAACCCTGTCCCGGCCGGTCATCACCACGGATACCCAGCGGGAGAACGTTCATTTCAGTTTCTCCTGGCAGACTCCGGAAGAAGTCGGAGAAAAAGCCGTTACCATCACGTTAAGTGATCTGGCCGCCTCCTATGCCGATCCGGTTTGTCTTTTTGTCAATCTGGGGCTTCCGCCTTCTGTTTCCGATGAAACGGTTGAAGCCCTGTATGCAGGCATGGAAAAAGCCCTTTTGCAGTATGATTGCGAGCTGGGAGGGGGAAATATTTCCGGGGCTGATCAGCTGTCCCTGGATCTGTTTGCCGTGGGCCAGGCAAGATCGGATTCCATGCCTTTGCGCGCAAACGCCAAACCCGGCTATGGATTGTATTGCACGGGTCCTCTGGGCCTGGCCAGGGCCGGGCTGGAATCACTTCTGGCCGGGAAAAGAATTATTCCGGAGCTGGTTGGCCGTTTCAAGAGCCCGAAAGCCCGGTTTGATGCGGCAAGAATTCTGGAAGGCTTTAACGTGGCCTGCGTCATGGATATCTCGGACGGTTTGGCCGGGGACGCGACCCGCATGGCCGAAGCTTCGGGGGTTTCCATTTTCCTTGAGCTGGACCCGAAATACCTGCATCCGGATCTCCTCGCCTGGTGTGATTCCGACCTCGGGAAAGCCATGGATATGGCCCTGTCCGGGGGGGAAGACTACGAACTCCTGTTTTCCTGTCTTCCAGAAACCTTTGAGAAAATCTACAACCGGATTCCCGAGGCTTATTCGGTTGGCAAATGTATTGCTTTTTCCGGGAACCGAATTATCAATCCACCCAAAGCCCTTTCCTTCCAGCATGGAAGAAAGTAATGACGAATGTTTGATCCCATTTTTTTAATCCAGGCAATATCCTCGATGCCCCTTCCCCTTTGACGGGGGAGGTCGGGATGGGGGTGATAAAAATGGATTGTTGCCTACCGGGTTAATAACAATCAAGAGAACTTAGGAGAAGACTATGGACTACCAACGCATTACCCTTGAAGTAAAAAACGCTGTGGGGATTTTAACCCTGAACCATCCGGAAGTATTAAACGCCATCTCTCCCTTGATGATTGACGAGCTCAGGGATGCCCTGGGCAGGCTGGAAGAACCCGATCATGGCATACGCTGCCTGCTGATCACAGGGGCCGGAAGGGGGTTCTGTTCCGGTGCGAACCTCGGAGGCATGGGGGTCAGGAAATCGGGGAGTACTATGGACGACAGTTACAACCCCTTGTTTTTAAGACTCAGGGATCTGCCCTTCCCGATCGTCACTGCCGTAAACGGGGCTGCAGCGGGCATCGGCATGAGCCTGGCCCTGATGGGGGATCTGGTGGTTGCCGCCCGATCGGCGTTTTTCCTTCAGGCTTTTCGACGGATCGGCCTGATCCCGGATGGCGGGGCCACGTATATGCTTCCGCGTCTCATCGGACACAAGCGGGCCCTTGAGCTGTCCTTGCTCGGAGAACGTTTGCCTGCCCCAAAGGCCCTGGAATGGGGATTGATCAACCGGGTGGTGGACGATGACCAGTTAAGGGAAGAAGCCCTTCATCTCGCCGAAGAACTGGCCAAAGGACCGACGGTTGCCCTCAGCCTCATGCGAAAGGCCTATTGGGAAAGCCTGGATAATACGTTTGCCCAGCAACTGCGACTGGAATCCGTGCTTCAAAAACTGGCGGGCGTGACGGAAGACAACAAAGAAGGGGTTGCATCCTTCCGGGAGAAAAGGCCCGCTGTGTTTAAAGGAAAATGATTCTCCGTCTTCTGTGAAACCTTTAACCCATCCAAAGGGAGGAAGAAAATGAAATACCGAAAATTCGGAAATACCGGTGCCAATGTTTCCATTCTGGGATTCGGGGCCATGCGCCTGCCCATGACCGGTGAAGGGGAAAATCTTCAGGTGGATATGGAAAAAAGTGTGCCCATGATTCAAAAAGGCCTGGATGCGGGCATCAATTATATCGACACGGCCTGGGCCTATCTCAATGAAACCAGCGAAAAGGTGGTGGGGGAAGCCATTGCCGGAAGGGATCGGAGCAAGCTCTACGTCTCCACCAAAAACCCCATGAACACGGAGCCCGGCGAATACCGAAAACGCCTGGATGTTCAGCTGAAAAAACTGAAAACTGACTATATCGACTTCTACCACATCCACGGGTTGAGCTGGAATGTTTACCAGTACAAGGCCAAGCCCAAAGGCTACATGGACGATCTTAGAAAGGCCAAGGAGGAAGGGCTCATTCGCCACATCAGCTTCTCCTCCCATGACACTCCGGCCAACATCATGAAAATCATCGATACCGGGGAATTTGAATCCATGCTGGTCCAGTACAATCTTCTCCACCGCTACAATGAGGCGGCCATGGCCAACGCAGCGGAAAAAGGCATGGGGGTCACCATCATGGGGCCTGTGGGGGGAGGCAGGATCACTTTTTTAAGCGAACTCAAACCCCGGGAAGGCAGAAGCCTTGCGGAACTTACCCTGAGATTCGTTTTTGCCAATCCCCATGTGGGGGTGGCCCTCTCGGGAATGAACACCCTGGAAATGATCGTAGAAAACGCAAAAACCGCCGATCACGACGAGCCTTTGTCCCAAATCGAAAAAGAAGACGTCAACGCCATGCTGGGCCAGATCAAGGGCTTGGAAGATCTTTACTGCACCGGCTGCGGTTACTGCATGCCCTGCCCGAACAAGGTGGATATTCCCACCAATCTTCTTCTGCTCAACTATATCCGGGTGTACGGGTCCCAGAAGAATTTCAAGGACGGCAACATTCAGCTCTACCATAAACGCATGGTCCCCAATGGAGAAGCGGCGGAATTCTGCATTGAATGCGGGGAATGCCTGGACAAATGCCCCCAGAACATTCCGATATCCGATCGCATGAAGGATGTGGCGGCGGAGCTGGCGATGTTCAAGCCAGCAGGATAGTTCGAACAGCTGCCACGAGTTTGGCGTCGGAATTTCATTCATCATACAGAAAAAAGGCTGAAAAATTTATGCACACAAAGATTTTGATGATTGAGTTGACATGATCAAACTTGAATCGGTTTCAAAACATTTCGGTGCCTATACTGCCGTGGATAATGTTTCCTACACGGTTAGCCAGGGGGAGTCGTTTGCATTGCTCGGTCCCAACGGTGCCGGAAAGACGACCATCGTTCGAATGCTTCTGGATTTCATCCCTCCCTCCGAAGGCGCTCTGACCATTCATGATGTGCCGGTATCCAACCCGGAATCCAGAAAGACCGTGGGGTATGTTGCTGAACAGCACAGGATCCCACCGCATCTTTCCGGCCGGGAATACCTGTTGCGGCATGCTTCTTTGATGGGATTGACCGGAGCGGACGCAAAGAGTGAAAGCCTGCGGGTTCTTGAAATGGTTTCCATGACCGGGCAGGAAAAGAAAAAAGCCTCGGCGTATTCAAAGGGGATGAAACAGCGAATCGGTTTGGCAGCCGCCCTGATGGGAGAGCCCGAGTTGCTTATCCTGGATGAGCCCATCGCAGGTCTTGATCCCATCGGCATTCGGGATGTCCGAAAAATTATTGAGCATTTTCGTGAACAAGGGGGGACGGTGGTCCTGAATTCCCATCTGCTTTCAGAGGTTGAAAAAACCTGTGAAACAGCCGCCATCCTGTATAAAGGCAAAATCCTGATCAAGGATTCCATTCACGCCATCGTCAAGGAAAACGAAACCTTGGAAGATGTTTTTATTCGATATGTAGAGCGGGAAAATGAATAACATTCTAAAAATTGCGGCCTATACCCTATGGGACCAGATGCGGCATAAAAGCTTTTATGTACTTTTGGCGGTTTCCATCCTGTTTATTCTCATGATCCGGGGATGCTACGACGGCGGATATTCGGTGAACGGCAAAATGCTGGATAGCACAACGGTAGCTTGGGTTGTTTCAAAAGTTGTTTTCCACCTGATTGCTGTTGCCATGTTTCTCATGGTTGCCCTGCTTTCCATGAAAATATTCTCCCGTGACCAGGAGGATGGAAGCATGGTCTTGTTTCTTTCCGGCCCGGTTTTCCGATGGCACTATGTTCTCGGCCGGATGCTGGGGACCTGGGGCCTTGGTTTTGTTTTCATGTTCATTCTTCACCTGACGATTTTCTTAACCGTGTGGGCAAAAACAGGAGGGGTTATTCCGGGATATCTCACCGCGTCCCTGGTCTGTTCCGTCAACCTTCTTTTTGTCATTGCATGCGTCTGCTTTTTATCTCTTTTTATGCCGGATTTCATCAGTGCTCTGTTTACCCTGGGGATGCTCTTTGTCGGATTTATCTCCGATGGCGGGTATCAGATTTTCACCAGTGATCTTGCAAGATCCGTGGCCCCTTCGGCAAGCTCCATGGAACCCGCCCTATGGCGAATTTTATTTCCCAAGGTATTTATGGTGCAGGCCTATGCAGATTCCATTCTCGGCCAAAGCCAATTCCATAACATGGGCTCCATTCCCCCGCTATTAAATGTTTCCTTTTTTATTCTTTTGATCGTGACGTTAACGGTGGCGGGTTTTCATCGAAAAGAGATTGGATCGTGATCCCTGAATTCAGGAGCGGCAATGACAACTTTGGAAGAATTGAAAGAACAGCTTCAAATTCTTGAAAAAGAAATTGCTGAAACCAAAAAACGGCTTCCGGCCCATTCCGTAAAACCTCCGGTGATGATGGATCTTCTGGCTCTTGAAGATCAATATGACGAGCTCTTGAAACAGATCGAAAAACTGAGAAGCGAAGTCGATGGATAACCCCGATGAAATAAAGGAGGAAGGATGAATGTATTGAAAGGGCTTTTGGTAGGGTGTGTCATTATCCTTTCCGGCTGTGCGTCCTATTATACCACGCCGGGGGGGAGCGTTCATATCAGCAATCTTGCGGATGCGAACATCAATGAGCTGATGTCGAAGGAGCCCGCAGCCTCTTTTCCCGCAAACATTTCCGTGGCACGAATACAGGCTTCGGGATATCAATCCCAAAGAGTTGAAAGTTTCGGGTCGGGCCGCTACAGTGTGGTGACCACGCGGGAAGTGGAATCGGAACAAGACTTCGAGAGGCTGGCTAAATTGCCTGAAGTTACCGGAATTGCCCCTTTAAACCGCATTCTGCTTCCTGCCAATCTGGGGTCACTCAAGGAGTTGCGGGAGGCCTCGGCAAGACTGAAGGCCGATATCCTGCTTGTTTACACTTTTGACACCTCCTTTCATGCAGGCGAACAAAAGTTCGCGCCTCTCAATGTGATTTCCTTGGGCTTTCTGAAAAACAAAACGGTCACGGTCACGACCACGGTTTCAGCCGCTTATTTTGATGTCCGTACGGAATATCTTTTCGGAGTTGCCGAAGCCACCACCTCGGCCAGCAAAAAAGCAAGCGTATGGAGCAGCTCGGATGCTGTGGATGATTTAAGGGTATCCACGGAAAAGGAGGCGTTTCAAAAACTGTTGCCGGAAATAGAAAAAACTTGGGCCGGTATTGTTTCAGAGTATGCCGAATAGGTGATTCAGGCCCAAACCCAGGGGCTTGTTTGTGAAGAATATACAGTAGGAAATGAGATTTGTTTAATAAATTGTTCATATTGTTTTTTCTCATTTTTCAGACCTTTTGTTACGGCCTTGAGCCCGGCGAAATTCTGGTGATCGCAAACCGCAATGCGGCCAAAAGCGTGGGCCTGGCGAAGTATTACATGGATAAGCGGAACATTCCGGATTCCAACCTTTTGCATTTGTGGGTAACCGACAAGGAGGAGTGTTCCCGTGGAGATTATCACGACAAAATTGTTCCCATGGTTCGGAAATACCTTAGGGAAAAAGATCCGGGGAAAAAAATTCGCTGCCTGGTCACCCTATACGGCGTGCCTCTAAAAATAAAACCCTCTGAAATGAACGGGAAAGAGAAAAAAGAGCATGAAGATCTGGTTGGGCGGAGCCAGGCACTGAAGCATCGTTTCAAGGCTGCAAAAGACGACCCTGCTGAATCCAAAAAAGCGCTTGAGGGTGAATTGGAAAACCTTCAGAAACAACTGGCTGCTCTCTCCAGAGAAGATCAGGAATCCGCTCTGGATTCCGAGCTTGCCCTGGTGAAAAAGGAAGGTTATCCTCTGGAAGGATGGATTCCCAATCCCCATTTTATAGATTTTAAGCTGGAGAAGCTGCCCGTTTCATCCGATGAAGTTCTGATGGTGAGTCGCCTGGATGGACCCACCCCCGAGATGGTCCGACGCATGATAGACGATAGCCTGGAAACGGAAACCAAAGGGCTTTCGGGTACCGCCTATTTCGATGCCCGATGGCCGAAGCCCGAGCCGGGGAAAAAGGTGGATGGGTATGCCTTTTATGACCGGGCCCTTCACCTGGCAGCGGACTACCTTCGCGGAAAAAACGGAATGAACGTTGTTCTGGATGATGGACAGGCTTTGTTTGCCCCCGGGCAATGCCCCAACGCCGCCCTGTATTGCGGCTGGTACAGCCTGGGAAAGTATGTGGACGCCTTTCAATGGCAAAAAGGTGCGGTTGCGTATCACATCGCAAGCGCAGAATGCTCCACCCTGCGAAATCCTGGAAGTCAGGTCTGGTGCAAGCGCATGCTGGAAGAGGGTGTTGCTGCCTGCGTGGGGCCCACCAGCGAACCCTATGTCCAGGCGTTTCCCGTGCCCGATATTTTTTTCGGGCTTCTTGCGGACGGGCATCTGAGCCTTGTTGAATGTTATTTTGCCGCCACACCCTATTTGTCCTGGCGAATGGTGCTCATCGGAGATCCCCTGTACAATCCCTTTCATTCCCGCTCATCCTTGTTATTTCATATCAACCAAAAGCACAGGTTGCCCACTGCAAACCAAAAGGTTGCCAAAACCCATGGAGGTAATGCTTGACGAATTCGAAACCGTCAACTAAATTGACACATGAGCCCCGGCCTGATCTGATGATGGATCTGCAGGCCTTGTTGTACTATCGGTTCAATCTCTTTGAAAGACGCTTGCTCAAAAAGATCAAACAAACCGAGTATCATTTTCTCACCATTCCCCAATTGAGAATATTCGGGTTGATGCGAGGGAATGTGATCACCATTTCAAGCTTGGCCAAATGGCTGGATATCAGCCGGCAGGCCGTTCAGAAAACCGTGTCTTCCCTGGTGAAACACGGCATGCTGAAACTGGTGGAATCCCCAAGCAACCGGAGTGCAAAAGAGATCGAAATGACCGAAAAGGGAAAAAAGCTCTGGTCGGAAATCAAAGGAATACGCCTGAAAATGGAAAGCGACCTGTCGAATAAAATCGGACCGGAACGGATTGCGCTCCTTCAGGAGATTTTAAGGGAAAACTGGGGGTAGTTGCTTTGTGCAGGAAAAAATTCACACTATTTTAAGGAGGCTAAATTGGCAAAACGACTTGAAGGAAAAATTGCTGTGATCATCGGCGCCGGCCAGACCCCTGGTGAAACCATTGGAAACGGCCGGGCCATGTCTGTTCTTTTCGCCCGGGAGGGCGCAAAAGTCATGCTGGTGGACCGATCTTTTGAGGCTGCCGAAGAAACTCGGGCACAGATTGAAAAAGAGGGGGGTGAGGCGGTTTCCTTTAAAGCCGACGCCACCCATATCGAAGATTGCGAGAAAGTGGTGGAAAAATGCATGGCGCTTTTCGGCCGGATGGATGTGTTTGTTTACAATATCGGCACAGGGGATGCCAGCAATTCCCTGGGCATGCCCCCGAAGCGGTGGGACACGGTTTTTGATATCAACCTTAAGGGCCTTTACTATATGTATCGTTTTGTCATTCCCGTGATGAAGGAACAGGGGGGCGGAGCCTTGATCAATACGTCTTCCATTGCCGCCATCTCTTCCACGCCCATGCTGGCCTACAGGGCGTCAAAGGCAGGGATGAACGCCTTGACCCAGTCTGTTGCCGTCAACTATGCGCGCCACGGCATTCGGGCCAATGCCATCATGCCGGGGCTGATGAACACCCCCATGGCCATTGACGGTATTTCCAAAGCCACCGGTGTGGATAAAAACGAGTTGATCAAGCAGAGGGAAGGCCGGGTGCCCTTGAAGGGCGGTATGGGAAGCGCATGGGATGTGGCCTATGCGGCCCTGTTTCTGGCATCGGATGAAGCCAAGTTCATTTCAGGAGTACTTCTGCCCGTGGACGGTGCGCAAAGCGCGCGGGTGGGATAAGGGAGGTAACCAGAAGCCAGTATTCAGGAGTCAACGGGATTTGCCCCAACGTAGTGAACAGGCATGCCTGTTCACTACCATCCCCTGCCACTCACACCCTTTCCCTGATATTCCCCCTGGACAGAGAAGCGAAGATGCCGAATACGCAAAGCCCGCTGAAGAGGGTAAAAGCAATCCGGATGCATTTGAGAAGCACCGGATAGGTGTCGGGTGAAATCTGGGTCTTTCCCATGAGCAGAGAGATAATCATGGTGACAATGCCCATGGAAAACATCTGGCCCAGAAGCCGCATGGTGGCGGCCGAACCCGAGGCCAGGCCCAGGTGGCGTTTTTCCACGGAACTCATGATGGCATTCATATTGGGAGAGGAAAACAGGGCGAATCCGCATCCCAGAAAAATCAGGTTGCACACAATCAAAAGAACCGGCGAAGAGGGCGTGAGGAAGGATAAGGCCAGAAGCCCGGCGCAGGTCATGGACATGCCTGTGGTGGCCAAAATTCTCGGTTCCACCCGGTCCGAAAGCCGCCCGGCAAATGGAGAGCCCAGGGCCATCATGATGGGTTGGGAGATCAGGATGATTCCGGTGGTCTGGGGAGAGAGCCCTTTGATGTACTGGAGATAGAGGCTCAGCAGAAAATTCAATCCAAAGGTGGACCCGTAATGAATCAGAGCCGCCAGATTGGATCGGGCAAAGACCCTGTTTCGGGTAAAAAGGCTGATGTCAATCAAAGGGGATGGAATCCGCATCTGGCGAAGGATGAAGAAAATCATGGCCGGAATGCCGATGGCCAGCATGATCAGGCCCACAGTACCCGGAAGTTTTGAAAACCCGTACACCAAAGAAAACAGGGCAATCCCGAAAATGAAAGCCCCTGGAGTGTCGTATTTTTCCCCTGCAGCATCAGCCCACTCCCCCTTGAGCCGGGTGAAGAGAAGGACCAGGGGAATAAAACTTAAGACAAAGGTCACGATAAAAAGCACCCGCCAACCGATTTGCTGCACAAGGATGCCTGCCACAAAAGGTCCGCTGGAAAGTCCGATATAAACCGCTGAAGTGGTGACACCCAGAACTTTGCCTCGCTCCTCCGGGGGAAACACAGAGGTGAGCATGGCCATGGATGTGCCGAAGATCATACCGCTTCCCATGCCTTGCAGAGTCCTGAAAATCATGAGCATGGGGAAGGATTGTGCCATGGATACGGCCAGGGATCCCAGAGCAAAAAGGGAAAAACCCAGCCCCAGAATTTTTTTCCGCCCGATGATATCAGCCAGCCGTCCCATGGGGACCAGGGTGATGCCCGCAGCCAGCAAATAGGCCGTGGCCACCCAGCTCAGTAACACTGCATCGATGTGGAGGTTTTTTTCAATGGCAGGCAGGATGACATTCACCGATGAACCCATGAAGGGAACAATGAAGGACCCTGTGATGGCCACCACAAGGGTTGCGCTTCGGATGGTGGAATCATGGGAAAAGCCCTGGCCTTTGGTGTCAGGGGGATTGTGTGATAAGGGCGTGGTGCTTGAAGGAGGTTGATCCATGTTCAAATCTCAGAATAGGTAAAGGCGTTGTAAAGTTGATGTCTCTGAATTTCATTTTTGGATCATAGGCCGGTTTTTTTGAAAGGTCAACCTCTGTTCAAGGCGGTTTCATGGAAAGATTCAGGATGGGGTTGCACAGGCGGACAATGAATCCGCCTGTGCGGGAACAGGAGTATTGATTCAAAAAATTATTAATGGAAAGGAAAAGATGCTTTGATCTTCAATCGCCCGGCGCCCGGTTTTGTTTTAGCGTGCCTTGGCCTGAAGAGCCGGTTTCGCCCTGACCTTTGTCTCCGCAGACCTTGTCTCCGCCTGCGTAAACCAGGGTGGACATCATCAACATTAAAGCCGCAATCATTACCATGGTCTTTTTCATTTTCGAACTTCTTTCAAGTTTGGTTTGGGGGTCACATCCTCTAAGAATCGCCCTTTGTTCTATTCTTCATTGAATGGTTGAACCCTTCAAACCCGAAAAAGTTACACCTGATTACATAAATTATGGCTCACCCTTTCAACTTCTGCTGTTTTCAACTATGGTGAGGTGTAATGCATTTCAAGCATATGGAAAATGCGGCATGCAGCAAAAAAAACCTGACTCAAAGCCGAACCTGGTTCCGGTTAACTTTTCAAATCTTTTCCGGGTTTTAATGATGTACCACAAAGAGGTTGTTGTGGGTGCCGAAAGAGTTTTCGCAAACCATTTCGTTGTTCTGGTCATTTTCCCACGCACCGTCCACCCGGAATTTGTATTCATAGGCTCCCGGGGAAACAAAAATGGATTTTCGCCAGACCCCTTTGGCATCCATCTTCATGGGATGCGCCTTTTCATTCCATTGGTTGAAATCCCCGACAAGAAACACATCTGTTGCTTCCGGGCCATAAAAAGTAAAGGATACTCTTCTTTTTGATGCTTGGCTTTGTACTTTTTTGGATTTCATGGTGGTCCATCCTCTTAATTTTCAAGGTTTTTGAAAATCCAGGCGGCCGATCTTTGCCGGAAGGTCACCGATTCTGATCAATGGATTGCTTGAACCATTTTGGCTGCCGATATTACCATACAAAAAATAAGGGGTCAAAATATATCGAATGAATCCAATTCATCCGTAATATTATTGGGTTTGATAAAGATCATGAAAAATATAAGTGAATTCAGGCTTTCACGGATCTTACGCCAATCCCCTTTATTTTATGGCTTAAAACAGGTATAGAGAAACAGGGCAAACACATCACCAAACCATGAGAACAGGGAAAAACCATGACATACAAAATATTCGTTGATGGCCAGGAAGGCACCACAGGGCTGAAAATTCATGAATACCTTTCCAGAAGAGAAGATGTTGAAATTCTTAAAATCCCCTCTGAAAAGAGAAAGGAACTGGATGCCAGACGGGATTTCATCAACCAGTCGGACATCACCTTTTTATGCCTGCCGGATGTCGCGTCCATGGAATCCGCGTCCCTGGTGGAAAACGAGAAGACCTGCATCATTGACGCCAGCACGGCTTTCCGAACCCACCCGGACTGGGCCTATGGTTTGCCCGAGCTTTGCCCGGACCAGCGGGCCACGATCAGGAAGGCGAAAAGAATCACCGTGCCAGGGTGTCATGCTACAGCTTTTGTGCTTTCGATTCATCCTCTTGTGAGAAAGGGGATCATGCCGCCGGATTATCCGGTTTCCTGCTTTTCTGTCACCGGGTACAGTGGCGGGGGCAAAAAGCTGATTGAAACCTATGAGGTAAAACGTTCTGCCGTGCTTGAGAGCCCAAGGCATTACGGTCTGGGAATGGGCCACAAGCATCTGCCGGAAATGAAGGTAAGGTCGGGACTGGCGGATACTCCGGTTTTCTGCCCGGTGGTGGGTGATTTTTATAAAGGCCTTGCGGTGACGGTATTCCTCCATCCGAGTCTTCTGGCGAAAAAAGTCAGTCCCCGGGATATCCACGCCCTGTTGGCCGAATATTACTGTGGTGAGGCCTTTATCCGGGTGATGCCCTATGGAGAGGATGCAGAAAACCTGGATAACGGCTATCTGGATATTCAGGCCTGCAATGACACCAACCGGGCGGATATCTTCGTGTTCGGCAATGATGAGAGGATGGTCTTAATCACCCGCCTGGACAACCTGGGAAAGGGAGCTTCGGGTACGGCGGTTCAAAGCATGAATGTCCACCTGGGTATCGAAGAAGTCAAAGGACTGGTTTAGCGGTGTCAAGGGTTCAGGGGCTTTCAGAAAGAAACTGAGGCCCTTGAACCCTTGATGAACTCGTAAAGAGTCCTGTATCCCCTTATTACGTTCAGTCTTCTTTCTTTCCCGTAAAGTCCAGAGCGCCCATGGGTGAAGTCATCTTTCCGCTGATGGCATCCCCGTCCACCACGGCATTACAGCTCAGGGCGATATTCTGGCCCATGGCGGATATTTTCATTTCCCAGGTCACGGCATTGCCGTTTGCGGTTCCGTTGTCGAATTCATTGCTACCCATGGGTCCTGCCATGCTGCCGCTGACTTTTCCGCCGTCTTCCTTGAGCTTTAGCGTGGGGGTCTGGGTGCCCATGGGGGTTTGTAAGCTTAAGATGTAGGTTCCGGTGATGGACATGTTTCCTCCTTTTTGAATAAAAAGTTTAGGGATTGGGGTTTAACTTAAACTTATGGAATTACACCCGGTTTCATGGCCCATCCAATGAAAGATTCCAGTTCCATTTTCCGGGACGGATTTTGAGGGCCACTTCCGAGGGGATGGGTTCCATTAAATGAACGAACACTCTGTACCCAGCTTTTTCAAGGCGATCTTTTTCCCCCTGAATATCCAGCTTCCAGTTGGGGAAAACCCAGGTATTCCCGTCATATCGAGTACTCCAGGCCTCTTCGTTCTTCGGGCTTTTGAATAGAGTCTGTGGTTTCAATTCAGGAGATTCAATTCGGGAAATGCAAAAGGGCCAGTTTCCCGAAATCACAAGGCCCAGGGGCAAAGAGGAATTTTTCGGAAAGTCCAGGTATTCCTTGGCCGAGAGCTCCGGACTTAGGATGACTCCGTGGAAACCCAATTTTTTCATGGCCTCCACCGCCCAAGGATTGCAAATATTGCAAAAAGGTCCTGCCCACAGGCTGAGGTTTTCAGCCTGATCAAACCAGGCCATCTGCCAGGGCATATTCAAGACAAAACGCTTAAATCCCTTTTTAATAAGAACCCGAACCTGTTCCAAACCCTCTTTTTCTTCCTCCGGCCAGATGACCGGGGGCAGCCAGAGCCAAGTATCGTGGTTCAATTTGTCCAGGCGTTTTCCGGTTTCCGGAGACAGCCACACCCCCTGTATTTTTCCAGGTTTCCGGGCAGGAACGGTCCGATGAACCTGGAATTCAGTGGAAGGAAGATTTTTTCTGTAAACGCCGGGGGAGGGGAGATGAATGGGAATTTCAGGAACATCATTCCCTGCGGGTACCCCCACGATCGTCTCTGCCTCCGTGAGAAATTTCTGCAACTCTTTTTCCCGGCGGTCAATTAAAAATACCGGAGTTCCGAATAAAGGTTTTTTGTTTTTTTCAATCTTTATCACCAGCCTGCCTCTTTTGGGGACCGACTGTCGAACCTTAATGACTTGATGCCACGGTTCGCTCTCATAGCCTATTCGAAGCAAGTCCCCGGGCAGGAGCGCTTCCAAGGGTTTCAAGAGAACGGCGCTTTGTTCACCGGTGATTTTTCCGATGAGAAGTCCTGACCCGGTCTGTCCTTGGATTTCCACAGGGTTATAGGGACGTTGGGGCAAAAAGAAAAAATGGGTCCCCGGCCGGCCAAGGGCTCTTTCCAGAAGTTGAACCGCTGTTTTTTTGGTTTGGGGGTCCCCGGCCTCATCCCTCAACAATTTGTAGGCCTGGGTGGTGTAATAGACGTAATGAGGGCCTTTTTTTCTTCCCTCGATCTTCCACGCAGCGATTTCCTTAATATTCAGGAGAACTTTTACCAGGACATCCAGGCTTAAGTCCCGGCAGCTGAAGAATTTGGCGGATTGATCTTTCTGGGCATATTGCCTTCGACAGGGCTGAACGCATTCGCCCTTCAAGCCACTTTTCCCGCCCAAAAAACTGCTCCAGTAACACCTTCCGGATACGCCATAGCAAAGGGCGCCATGGACAAAAACTTCGAGCTGCAAATTCGGGGAACACGATGCTGCCATCATTTTTATTTCATCAATATTCAATTCCCTGGGAACCACAACCCTGTGGATTCCCATCTTTTGATCCGCCATTTTCAGGGCGGAAGGGAAGCTGACATTGGCCAGGGTCGAGAGGTGAATTTCTCCTGAAAATCCTGCGGACCTGGCGATTTGTACCAGGGATAAATCTTGAATGATCAGAGCATCGGGCTTTACATATTTTTCAAGTTGTGCTACGAGTAATGCTGCTTTTTGTATTTCGCCTGTTTTGAGCAAAGCATTGATCGCTATATAAACACCAACACCTTTTTCATGAGCAAACCGAGTCAGTCGGTTCAACTCTTCAAGAGCAAAATTTTTGGCCTCCTTTCGAGCGGAAAACTGTTTAAGTCCGCAATATACGGCATCGGCTCCCGCGGCTATCGCCGCCATAAAGGCCTCCTTGTTCCCTGCCGGCGCCAGAATGGCAGGTTTTTGCTTATTTTCCATTTTTTGAAATACCTCCCGAAAGCCGATTCATCCATGCATGACGGAGTATGATATCACAGAAGCAACATAAAAAATAATACTTTTACGGAGAGGGAAAAATGAAAACAAAACAGTCGGTTATTATTGCAGTTCTATTGACGCTCCTGTGTGCTGTGCCAGCCCTGGCCACAGATTTGACAGGCATGTGGGATATTTCGGTGACTTTCCGTGGGGCGAAACCTCTTGCCTCCCAGGTGCTGATCGTGCAAACCGGAGATAAATTCACCTATGAAGTTCTTCAGGGAACCATAGAGGGGGGCAAATATCTCATTCCAGGCCCCATTCCCGGACGAAGGGATCTGGGCAGGGTGTGGGCTGAAACCGAACGTCTTGAATTTGAAGCAAAAGATGAGAATAGAATTCAAGGCAGCGTGTTTATCGCAGTATTCAAAAACTCAAAAACCACGGAGAAGATGACCTCCGCCTCGGGCAAATTGCTCGGCTACCGCGTCATGGACCCCCTGCCCAGAATCATCGCCAAGGGTGGCCCTGAAACTTGGGTGAAAACCGGAACCGTTTTTGAAGACCCCGGTGTCCGGGCCCACGATGGAAAGGGCATAGGGCTTACCGAAAAAGTGGAGGCCAAGAGCACGGTGGACAGCAGCAAGCCCGGGGATTATACCATCACCTATAATGTTACGGATGACCAGGGTAAAAAAGCTCCTGAAGTCGTCAGAACCGTTCATGTGGTGAATCCAGGGCCTCCCATCCTCAAGATCAGGGGGGATGAAAACACCTCCATTGCAAAGGGGACCCTCTATTCGGACCTGGGTGCAACCGCCTTTGAT
>Ga0180732_1001315_pt1 | contig 15759 bp, 16 predicted proteins | sample KR11_01MetaG_FD_148674 | JGI IMG/M metagenome (GOLD analysis project Ga0180732, IMG submission 148674) | Groundwater microbial communities from the Olkiluoto Island deep subsurface site, Finland - KR11_0.1 MetaG | ecosystem: Environmental > Aquatic > Deep subsurface > Groundwater | place...
TGGAAGGAAGGAATTACTTGGCGAACCATGCTTTTTGTCCTCGTTGGACGCAAGGATGATCCGGCAAGAACCCCTCTTTACCTTATCCTTAGGCTGCTGTTGCGGTTAAACCGATAGCTTCAGCATACTTCAGGTAAGTCTCGACTGATGCAATAACTACTCTTGCTTCAATCGCGAGAAGCTCTATACCTACTAAAGAGACTCTTACCCAAGCGTCAATTACCACGCCCTTGTCCAGGATACGGTCAATAACCTCGACCAAACTGGAAGAACCAATCGCTTTTTCTACTGCCATGTAAATCACCCCCTTTCATTTTTAGATTTATTTCTTAAATACGTTGTCTAAAAATTTGTTGGCTTTTTCCTTTAAACCTAAACCAAACCCTAGAGCCAAAGACAAGACTACACCTGCAAAGATAATATCCTTGGATTTATCGGTCAAAATCACTCCCAGCCCCAATTCTTTCAAAGCAATTACTGTGCTGAGTATAATAATCGCGTACTTCGCAACATTACCCAGCGTATCTGACTGAGCAATCTTGACATTGCCACCCACTAATTTAATTATCCCTGAGATAAGTATGGCCACAAGGATTCCTAAGATTAAGATAAACACTGCTGCGATTGCCTGTGGGATATAGGCAAGAATTGAGCTCGTTAATACCGCTGTGCCTACACCATAGAATTCTAAGGCAGTAATTAAGGTAGCGATGATGATAAGGAAAAAGATTATCTCCGTAATTAATTCACTTAGCGATAGCCCAATGCCACCTTTTTTAAGGATCTCCGGGACATTAATCTTTTTGGCGCCTTTTTCCAACCGGATGAGTTTAAGGATAGCTGCTACCAGAGCTACCACTCCCAGTGCTACTAAAGCACCAATAACCAGAATCAATAACAATACTCCCAGTTTTGGCAAATATGCACTTACTTGAGTAAGAGAGGTTGTCGTAGGTTGCAATATCCCTTTGATACCCGCCTGTTTTACTGTGGTTGAGACAGCCGGTGCTGACTGCTCAGCAGCAAACAGAGGAAGAACTAATACCGTCATAAGGAGCAAAAGAAGCATACTTACTTTTCCTTTTTTCTTCATTAGCCAATCCCTCCTTTTCCATTTAGAGCTTTCTTTACCACCTTAACCAACCCATCTATATTAAAGGGCTTATCTAAGAAAGCATAAGCCCCTAATTCTTTTGCCCGAGTCCTAGTAGAATCATCTCCAAAGGAAGAAATCATTATAGTTTTTAGATTTGGCCTTATTTGCCGGGTCTTTTCCAAAACCGTCAGGCCCGATATTCCGGGAAGCCTATAGTCTAAAATCATCAACTCATATGGCTCCTGCTTAATTCTTGCCAAAGCAGATACTCCATCATAGGCAATATTTACCCTAAAACCTCTTTCTTTAAGAATCTCTGAAGTCAACTTTCCCAGATCCCTGTTATCATCAACTACTAACACTCGGCCCATATTTTTAGCTCATCCTCAAGCCAGAGGGCAGTGGTTTGGCTTCCGATAGCCAAAGCCACAAGCCAGAGGGCAGTGGTTTGGCTTTCAATATAGCCAAAGCCACCCAAAAATCTGGCTAAAGAAGCTTTACCTAACATATATAATATAAATAAGCAACAAGTGTGCCAAGCCATCCACTCTTAAAATAAAAAATTAAATTTCTTCGTAACACCGCTAATAGCAAAGGATTTTGTGCCTTCAATAATTAATCTAATTTTGGAACTTCTGAATACTTAAAAGGGCGGGGATTAAAGGTGGGACATATTTAGGACAAAAAAGGACAGAATGGTCACAACTTTAGACTTTTTATCTTGCGATAGAGGGTCTTTTTGTTCATTTTTAGGAGTTCTGACGCCTTTAGCTTATTGCCACCTGTCTCCTCTAAGGCTCTTTTAATCAAATCTTTTTCAAATTCCTGGTTCATCTCCTTAAAAGGAATCCCTTTATCCAAGGGCTTTGTAGGATCGATTTCCTCCTTGCTTAATTTAAGGTTATTTGTAGAAAAATTACCCAGCTCAATAGAGTCTGACTCTGCTAACAATACTGCCCTTCTAATAATATTCCTTAATTCCCTGACATTACCTGACCAAGGATAATCAAGTAAAAATTTCAAAGCCTTGGAAGAAAAACCATTTACCTTTTTGTTAAACTCACTACTTGCCTCCTCTAAAAAATATTTAGCCAAAACAGGGATATCCTCTTTTCTTTCGCAAAGCCTGGGAAGTTCAATGAGAAACTCATTTAATCTATGAAAGAGGTCATCTCTAAATTTACCAAGTCTTAGCGCCTCAGCTAAATTAATTTTAGATGCTACGAGCAAACGCACATCTATCCTTATATCTTTCTTGCCCCCTAAATGCTGTAATTTTCTCTCTTGAATTACCCTTAAAAGTTTAGCCTGCATGCCATCCGAGAGATTGGCAATTTCGTCTAAAAATATGGTTCCTGTGTTTGCCTGTTCAAATTTACCCTCTTTTTGGCTATCTGCGCCGGTAAAGGCTCCTTTTTCATAACCAAATAGTTCTGATTCCATCAATGTCTCTGGGATTGCCCCACAGTCTATGGGAATAAAGGGTTTATCCTTGCGCAAGGATTTTTGGTGAATCAGATTGGCAATGAGTTCTTTACCGGTTCCGCTTTCTCCCTGAATTATGACCGTCAAATTTGTGGGAGCGACAATCTCCACCTGCTTTAGCACCCTTTTTATCTGTGGGCTTTCTCCCATTACCTCTTCTATGGCGAGCCGTTCGCCCAATCTTCTTCTTAAGGTCTCCACTTCCCTACTTAAATACTGCGTTGAAAGAGCTTTTTTAATGATAAGAATCAGTTCTTCATTATCAAAAGGCTTAGTAATATAATCATAGGCCCCTAATCTCATTGCCTTAACTGCATCCTTTACATCACTGTAGGCAGTAAGCATTATGATAGCCAAGTTATGATTGCATTCTTTCATCTTCTCTAAAATCTTCATTCCGTCCATCTCAGGCAGCCGCATATCCAATAAGACTAAATCCGGGCAATTCCCCTGAAGTGTTTTGAGCGCTTCCCTTCCATCTTCTACAGCAATGACATCATAGCCTTCATCCTTTAAGATACTTGAAAGGTTAAAGCGTATGTCCTTATCATCATCTATAACCAGAATTCTTTCCATCTTAACTTACTCCCACCTTACGCAGTTCTTTTATACTCCTTAATATAGCCTCTTCACTAAAAGGCTTGTCAATAAACCTGTTGACTCCCAACTCCATTGCCTTTTCTTTGGCATCTTCGCTCCCATAGGCAGAAATAACATTTACAACTGTGTCGGGATTTATCTTTTTAATTTTCGAAATAAGTTTCATTCCATCACCGTCACGTAATTTCAAATCCAAAAATACCAAATCAGGCAAACCTCTTTTTATAATCCTCGTGGCCTCTTTCTGGGTATTGACGCATGCTACATTATATCTACGTTGAGTTAATGTATCGCTCAAAAGCTCGCAGAGGTCCTTTTCATCATCTATGATTAAAATATTTTTTATTTGGCTTTTTTTAGTTAAGACTTCTCTTTTTAATTTTCTTCTTTTGAGCTTTCTTAATTGGGTTCTCTCATAGCGTCTAAAATAAGGGATAAGCTCCTCAAGTTCTTCAGGCCTTCGCCAACCAGAAAAGCCACCGCGCCAGACAACCACTTCCCCGGGTTTTATCTTACCAGTAGAAATCCAGAACTTCAATCGGGCATCTAATATTTGTCTATATACGTCTGCGCTTCTTTTAATATCCCATCTTATCTCTGCCATAAACTTCCCCCGCTATTTTACTCTCTCTCTCTCTGTGTGTGTGTGTGTCGACCTTTGCTCAATGGGTAAAGAAACAGTAAAGAGAGAACCTTTTTTGTATTTACTTTCTACCTCAATAGTCCCACCGTGGCTAACAATAATTCCATAGCATATCGTCAATCCTAAACCCACGCCTTGAGTCTTGGTACTAAAGAAGGGGTCAAATATTCTAATGATATCTTTCTCAGGGATACCTTTTCCCGTATCTTTAATCTTTACCAAAAAGTAGTTTCCATTAAGTTCAGTCAATATGGTTAATGTCCCGCCACGAGGCATAGCCTCAATAGCATTATTGATTAAATTTGTAAAAGCGCGCTGCATCTGTTCTTGGTCAATCGTTAATATAGGTGCTTGAGGGCTAAAGTTTTTAATTACTTTTAATCTTTGTAAGTCAATCTTGGTTTTATGGGACTCCAAGACTTCTTTAAGGAACTTATGGATATTGCAGGCTTTTAGATTAAGTTTTACCGGTCGCGCAGAGTTTAATAACTCAGTAATGAGAAAATTTATCCTTTCTATATTTCTCTCAACGATCTCAATATGTTTAAAACTATCTTGCTTTATCTTGTTACCTTTTTTGAGTTGTTGGACGGACATAGAAACATTGGTCAGGGGATTTCTTATCTCATGGGCAATGCTTGCGGCAATTCTACCTGTATAGGCAAGTTTTTCTGAGCGGACCAAATCATCTTTACCTGCCTCTAACTGCTCATAGGAGGCTTTTAGTTCTTTTTGGGATTGAGTAAGGTCGCTAATCAAATCTTTAATCTTACTTATATCCCTCGCCATAAAGATGATATCATCCGGATAGAAAATTCTGGTGGTGATATTAACGCTTACGGGAATTTTCTCACCTTCCTTGTTTAGATATATCAGTTCCTGCTCCGCTAAAGGAAGTTTATCTTTCAAGCCAGCCACAGAGAAGTTCTTGCAAATTTTTTCAAAGGCTAACTCGATTATTTCTTCTCTTCTTTTATAACCTAAAAGCTTAAGAGTTACCTGATTTACTTCTCTTACCTTACCCTCTTTATCTACTACAATTACACTATCTATTATATTATCAAGAAAATCTTTTTCATGGTCAGTGCCCATATTGCTTTACCTCCCTAAACACCCCGCCTTAAATGATAGGCGGGTGTGCCGCCTTCTGCGGCAAAATAAAAAACCCAGATATCATTATTGATACCTGGGCTAAAATTCTAAAAAACTGTGAGTAAAACTTACCTTGCTTGCTTGCTTGCTTGCTTGCTTGCTTGCTTGCTTGCTTGCTTGCTTGCTTGCTTGCGCAACTACTGTGCCAGTAATCCCTGACATATTGCTTTTCCCCTTATTTGGCTTTGGCCATGGCTTTGGCTATCGGAAGCCAAACCACTGCCTTCTGGCCTGTGGCTTTGGCCAAAGGAGGCCAAACCATTGCCCTCTGGCTTGTTTGTGGAAGGAATTATAATTGTATTACTCTTAAAAGGGGATGTCAAGGAATAATCATAGCTAGGTGTTGGCATAAATGCGCTTGCCAAATTAATAAATCTAGGTATAATACGTGAGGACATCCCGAAGAAACAAAAAAGTAGAAACCACATCGGGATCGTCCGAACTTATCCCCCCTGCTTTCTTGCGAAAGCAAGAAGGGGGGATTAATTCGCACTTATAACTTATGTCGCACTCTGTGCTCCATAAGTTATGTGCTCATTGAATATGCAATTAGAGCTAAAACCCGCCAATAAACTTACCTATAAATTAAGATTAACTCCCCAAATGAGATTAGCTATTAGCCTTTTACAGATGCCTCTGGTTAAGCTAAAGGATTATGTAAAACAGCAGATTGAGGAAAATCCTTTGTTAGAAATAGAGAATAGAGAAGTACCTCCTAAAGAAATTGAATCAGATTTGAATTATAGTTCTAATGAAGATGAAGAAGAAAAGCAAAATTATAGAGAAAGTCTCATCACCAAATCTGCTACCTTATCTGACCATCTCTTAAACCAACTACATTTATTTGTAAATTCTGATGAAGAACGTAAAATTGGAGAGGTAATTATCGCAAATATAGATGATAATGGCTATCTGAAGTCTTCTATTGAAGAGATAGTTAACTTTACTCTAGTAACACCTCAAGAAGTCGAAAAAGTTTTATCCTTAGTCCAGACCTTTGATCCTATTGGCGTAGGTGCAAGAGATTTAAGAGAGTGCCTTCTATTACAGATAAAAGCAAAAGGAGAAGAAAATTCTCTGACAGGTCAAATTATTGATAAGTATCTACCTAACTTAGAAAAGAAAAGATTTGAATTTATTGCCAAGAAACTAAAAGTTTCACCGGAAAGAATCAAAGAAGCTATAAAGGAAATTGCACATTTAGAGCCGAAACCCGGCCGTTCTTTTAATACAGAAAGGGCTGTGCGTTTAATACCAGATGCCATAGTAAAAAGGAATAACGATAAATATGAGGTTATCCTTAATGACTGGGAGCTACCTCGCTTAAGCCTTAGTCCTAAATATAAAAGAATGCTAAAGCAAGAAGATATTACCGAGGATACCAAAGAATACTTAGGAGAAAAAGTTAAGCAAGCTAAATTTTTGATTAATGCCCTAAATAAGCGAAAAGAAACCGTCCAAAAGGTAACCGAAGCTATTGTTTATATTCAGAAAGATTTTCTGGATAATGGAATGCAAAATCTTAAACCTATGACTTTATCACAAATTGCTAATTTGGTAGGTAAACACAAATCCACGGTGAGCAGGACTGTCAATAATAAATACCTGCAAACTCCAGATGGTATCTTTGAATTGCGACACTTTTTAAATTCTGGGGTTAAACAAGAAAATGGAGAGTTTTATTCGTCCAAGGCAATCAAATCAAAGATAAAAGATTTAATAGAAAACGAAAATAAAGAACGGCCTTTAACTGACCAACGAATTGCAGGTCTTCTAAAACTAGAAAATATCTCTATCTCCCGCCGAGCTATAGCCAAATACCGCCACCAACTCAAACTCTTATCTTCACAATCAAGGAAACAATAAACGGGGTAAGGTCAAGGTATATCTGGGCAGTATACAAGTTAGGATTATAGATGAAACGGACAAAGCGATACTAATTTAATTATACTACAATCCTCTGTAATTGTGGGAGAAACTTTTCCAATTAGGCTGCTTTAGGCTCAGGGACAGTCCCCTTCGGGGACAGTCCCTTCGCTTGAGTCCCTTCGCTTGTGGGTTTTATTTTGAGCCGTTAGTGAGCCAATAAAAGTAAAAAAGATACAAATTCATACAAAACCACTCAACAGGGTACATAAAAACAAAAAAGGCGTAACTGTATGATTTTCAATACAATTACGCCTAAATAAAGCAAAACGAGAGGCTTGTGAAAACCTCTCGTTTTTATACAGTGCCGAGGGAGGGAATCGGACCCCCCACGCCGGCCTTTTCAGGGCCGCGCTCTACCACTGAGCTACCTCGGCTAAATCTTTTTGTTGGCGAATCCGCCACACTTTATGGCGGAGAGCTACCTCGGCTTAGTCATTCACTATGAAGCGCTATTTAATCTTTTTACCACAAAAGGAGAAAAAAGCAAGTAAATTAGAAAGAGCATAAATATGGCAACGCCCGATTTTCTTAAAAAAGCGGCAAGAATTAATAAGATAATCAAAACTAAAACTGTTAACTTTGTTTTCTTGGCAAACAATCCTTTTAAGCCATCCAGGTTTAGATATTTCACGCGCGAAACCATCAAAAACGCAAGGAGCAAAACCATAAATAAAAATATTGCGGGTACGAATTGCGGTAACGGCGATATGTCTTTGCCTTTCCTGTATATAAGTATAAAAGAAGCTAATATGCCTCCGCTAACCGTTGTAGGTAAACCATAAAAATAATTAGCTAATTTCTCCTTTGGGGTAATGTTGTATTTAGCGAGGCGCATTACGCTACAGAATAAATAAATAAATAACGCGAGCGTTGACCAGAAATAAAACGTTCGATAAACAAAAATATAACCTAGCATAGAAGGGGCAATACCGAAAGAGACTACATCTGCCAATGAATCTAATTCCTTCCCAAATTCACTTGGTACAGGATTTCTTCTCGCCATCTGGCCGTCTAAACCGTCAAATATAACTGCTAGGATTATCGCCCAAGAGGCAAAAGTGAAGTGGCCTTCTATACAAAAAATTATGGAAGAAAAGCCACAGATAAGACTTAATGCTGTAATAGAATTGGCTAAAAAGTTCATCCTTCGATTCGCTTCGCTCACTCAGGATGAACCCTGAGCGTAGTCGAATGGGTTCACTTTGCCTGCTCCATAATCTTCATAAATATATCCTGCGCTAAGCTCATATTAGGAAAGTGGTATTTGCGTGCCGATACTCTTAATCTTGTGGTAGAAGCAGTAAGCCTAATCAACCTAATATACACCTTACTTGACTCTGCCTCTGATTCAATGTAACCTTTTGTTTTATTTTCGTATTTTATCTCTCCGCGGATCTTACTTACGGTGAAAGCTGCTTCCCAAAGACCGTCATAATTTTTATCTGTCTCGCCTTGTATGGTATCTTTGCTTACGGCATAACCTCCTAAGGCGCCTACTGCGCCTCCTATAATTAAAGGCGCACAACCCAAAATACTTACAAAAATGCACGGAATTAAAAACAATTTTATCTTTCTCATCTTAGTCCCCTTTTTAAGAATACCTTTATGAAACAAAGAGTAGTCAGTCCAAGAATTAACCCCAAGAAATAACCAGAAATACCCAGCCGCCAATTCTCATGGTTCGACTCCTTTTAGTCGCTTGGTTCGACTCCGCTCACCATGCTTCGGCGAACCATGCTGAGCTTGTCGAAGCACACCATGATACTGAGCAAACGAACCCATTCGACTTCGCTCAGGGTTCGTCCTGAGCTTATCGAAGGACGAAGTGCGTCGAAGTATCATTTAATCTTCTCTAATTGCGCTTTTTTTCTTCTCCAGGCAACCTTTACCAGAATTGCAAGGGTGAGAAAAATCAGCAATAATCCTAATCTTGTCCCTAAGATAAAAGGCCTGTTTGCCGCAGAGATATTTTTCATAAATATTATAGGAAGCCATTCCTGCCAGAACCACATCCCTAAGATAAAAAATAGGAATAAAGGCGTAACGTACTTAATAATAAATTTATAAATTTTGGGCACCTGCATATCCGCACCTTTGTGTATTTCATCCCAGGCATTCTCCATACCAAAAATCCAGGCAAAAAGTATGGTTTCTATGGTAGCAAATAAAACCAAGAAGAATGTCCCGCCCCAGAAATCCAATTCATCGACTACGCCGTTTTTCAAAAAGAATATTGCCGGCTGACATAGAATAAAAGAGATAATGCCGAATATCAGGACTGCTTTTTTTCTGCCAATATCAAACTCATCTTCCAGGAACGCCACTGCCGGCTGGGCAAGCGAAACTGAAGAGGTTATCCCTGCTAAAAACAAAAGAAAAAACCAGATAAATCCTAGAATTTGTGCAAGCGGTAATTTATTTAAAACCAAAGGCATAGTCACAAATCCCAGATTAAATACGCCTGAACGCGCAATGGATTGCATATCCTGCGGCCCGAAGAAAACAAAGGCTGCCGGTATAACGATACTGGCGCCTAAAATAACTTCTGTTATCTCATTTGTACTGGCTGCAGTTAAGCCGGACAGGGCTACATCATCGCCCTTTGATAAATAACTGGCATAAGTAAGTATAACACCAATGCCTACGCTTAAAGTAAAGAATATCTGGCCCGCAGCTTCCAGCCACACCTTGGCTGATTTTAAAGCGGAAAAATCCGGGTTCCAGAGGAAACCAAATCCGCCAGAAATGTTCCAGGCCGGCTTAGTTAAATCCGGCGTACCTAAAGTTACAACCCTAATTATTAACACTAAACCAAAAATAAATAAAAACGGCATTGTCCATTTACAGAGGCGTTCTATGCCGCCTTTTATTCCGTAATATATCACCCAGATATTCAAAATAAAGGCAAGAATGAAAAATAAGTATGCAAAGCCAAAGCCATTAAAATATTGATTTTTGACGACTCCTTGGAAGCCACTCAAAAAATTCTGCATCGTCGCCTGGTCTGCTAATTTACTATATTTACCCGTCAATGCAAAGAAACTATAAGCCAGTGTCCAGGATTCTATATAGGTATAGTATATGAATATAACTAAGGGTCCGAATATTCCAATAACGCCGAAATATTTAATAAAGCGGTTCTTCTGCCAAATACTGTGAAATATTCCAGGTGCTGTACCGTGTTCAATGCCACCACCGTAACGGCCTAATGTCCATTCAATCCACACAAGCGGTATACCTAATAAAAATAACGATACAAAATACGGAATCATAAATGCGCCGCCGCCGTTAGAGGCAACCTTAGCGGGGAATCTTAAAAAATTTCCTAAACCTATGGCAGAACCTGCTACAGCCATGATAATACCTAAACGCGAACCCCAGCTATCTCTAACTTTGGCCATATTGAGCACCTTAAGCTTTTATCTAGCGAAATCCTTGCGAGCGTAGCGAGCAAGGATGACACCTTAAGCTTTTATCTAGCAAGCGCCTTATGTTTCTATCTAGTGAAGTGCTCCGAAGGAGTACGAAATCCCGCCGAACCAACTAATGTTTACCCCGTTAGAAATCTTGTTTCACCCTGATAGCTTTGGTATTTCTAACGGGGTTTAACGCTTCTTGTAAGGCGGGAAAACCAATCCTCTAATTTATCTAAAGTAGCGATTACTTCCCGGCTTAATTTATCCCCAAAATTAATACTTTTAGGCTGAATAATTAAAATAATTATATCCGCCCTTAAATTATTTTGCAAGTAATTTATCGTCAACGATATAGAAGCATTATGCGTAGCAAATAAGTTAACTGTTTTTATCTCTTGGGTTTCCAAAAACTGGAATTCTCCGGGCTTACCGCCAAAATCAACTGCATCAATAATCACTAGAGTATCGGGTTTTTCCTGAATAATCTTTTCTAAATAATTCTCAGGAGCCACCTCGGCATCAAAGACAGTAAACGCAAGTTTACCCTTAATTTTGTTTGCCAAAATTGAACCTGCTCCATCGTCACTGCGGAGCCGATTGCCAATACCTAGAATTACAACCTTGCCTTTTAATCTGGATTTGAAGTCTTCGCACATACAAGAAAATCGATTCGCGATTAGACCATTCCTCTGGAGGATTTAGGGAAAGTCTATCCTTTTTAGGATAACTCTTAAGCGATTTTCAGTGGTTAGGAAAGTGTTTTATACTTTCCTATACCATCAAAAGCATTTTACATAACCGCTACTGCTTCCTGAATTAAAGGCAAAATTCCCCGGATTTCTTCTTTAGATAATCTCCCCAACTTAGCAAAAGCAGCATTTCCCATCCTGTCTTTAATCTCCCGGGCAATCTGCAATTTTTTAGGGCCTTTATTATAAGAATGGACGCTTACTACAATTTTTCCGCCTTCGTCCTCCCAGGCCTTGCTAAATGATTGCTCATCCAAACTACTGTCATACGGCATAACCCCCTCCTTTTCTTTTAACTAAAATAGTTAAACTATTATTTAGCGGGTCCTGTCTTGGCCTGTTCTCGCATCACCGCTCGGATTTCCCCAGCGAGGAAATCCTCGCTTCGAGAAAATTCTCTCTCTGCCCGGTAAAAATTAGCGAGGCAACCATGCCCGTTCGAATTTTCTAGATGCTGCTCAAATCAAGCCAAGCCACCCGCTAAAAAAATATTGATATATTGTTCAGTATTTTGCAGAGGGGTTTGGAAACGCACATTAGAAAATTTTTGGCAAGAGTGCGCAAGGATTTACGACTCGCCGTAGCACGCCTGCCTCGCGTAAGAGTACTGGCGGAGGCAAGGAGTAAACCGTAGCGCACGGCAAAAATTTTCAGTGCGCGAGCAAAACCCGCAGCAAAATACTATAGCGGTATTCCTAAGTCTTTGACTACAATTATTCCGCAATATTTTGGACCATCACCGATAACCATACCGCGTTTCTTGGCTACAAATGTAACTGTCCTATCTGCCTTAACGCAACAACCTAAAACTTCACCTGTTGTTGCGTCCAATCCCGAAGGTATATCCACAGATAAAATGTAAGCTTTTGAGGTATTGATTATCCCGATTAAATCCCTGACAATGCCCTTTGGTTGACCCTGCAAACCTATTCCCAAAAGTGCATCGATAATTAAAGCGTATTTAAAAATTTTATTTTTAACCAGATACAAATTTTCTTGGCCAACCTCGATTATCTTTTGTTCCATTTTTAAAAGAATCTCTAAGTTTATTCCAGCTTCATTTTCTACATCTTGAACTCTCCCTGCCAAAAAAATACTCAGTTTTACGCCACAAGTCAAAAGATGCCGTGCCGCTACAAATCCATCTCCTGCGTTATTTCCTTTACCGCAGAATACCCCTACATTTTTCCTGCCGCGCAATACCTTTATGGCTTCTTCGGTAACTCCTCTGGCGGCATTCTCCATAAGCACAAGCGTAGAAATACCCAATATCTCTCTTGCTCTTTTATCGATATCTTGGGCTTCTTTTGCGGTTAGCAATTTAGAATTTCTTACCATGGCGATAAGGACGGCTTTTATTGTATTCTATCTTCTTAAGGAGGGTTTTTTCTAAATCAATATCTTTTGCGCCACAATAATCAAAAATACGAATACAGCAATCTGCGAGCTCTTCGGCAATATTATCCTTTGTGCCGTGGTTACGCATTGCCTCTAAAGCTTCGGATAATTCCGAATGCATAAGCGCAATGAGTTCGCCGTCATTGCGCTCGCTGTCCCACCAACCCTTTTTCTTGGCGATGCGATGGCATTCCTCAATAAGCTTACTTATTTCCCGTTTATTTTTTCGCATTAATCTGCGCCTCCAATTCTTCTAGGGTAGTCTTCTTATCCAAAACAGAGAATACCTTTCCTGAAATAAATTCTTTGGCATAAGTGCTCAATGAAGACACTTCAACTTGCGTGTTAGTTGCATCTATCTCTTTAAAGAACAAGCCAATTGGCGTGGTATCTTCCTCAGAGATATAGATGGCAATCATATGTTTTTCTATGCTCTGTATATAAATATACGCCTGTATACGCTTTAAAATATCCAGAGTCTGCGTATAACAGGTAAAGTAATCATAATTAAAGGTTCTTATAATTGCATCTTTGCGTGCCTTTTCTAATGAGTGTGTAGAAACGCCCATAAATCCCTTCGCAACCTCTTTTATCGTCCCGCAACCCAATAACCCAATAACGCAACAACCTAATAACGCAACAACCCAATAACGTTTTACTATCTTCATTTAGCCTCCCCCTTCATTCATTTATGACCTGCCAAATTTTATCCAGATTCTTGCGTGCCTCTTCCTCCCCTCTCTTGGCAAACTCTTTCGCACGATGCAGTTCTAACCAATACATCCCTGACGTATCCGGGTGTAAAACAATGTCTGCCAATTGCGCCTCATTCTTGGCTACCTCTGACTGCATCGCCTCAACGCTGCTAAATATAATATCCAATATATTAGTCTTGAGTTTTTTTTGATAATATTGCCCGCTAGATGCCTCAACATTCTTTATCTTTTCATATTGCTTAAGGACATCTTCTCTGGAAGGAGTGACATTAACCGCGATAATCTTCTTAACACCCATCTTGAATAAAGGTTCGGTAGGTAAGGGGTTAATTATTCCTCCGTCAAATAGTAAACTTTGTTTAAATTTAAAAGGCATAAATACTCCCGGCATAGTGCAGCTGGCCATAATTGCATCTGCCAGCAGGCCTTTCTCTAAAATTATCGGCTCTTTCCTTTTTACATCACTGGCGATAATCTTAAGGGGAAGTTTCACATCATAAAAAGTCTTGTTGCCTAAATATTTTTTTAAAAATTTGTAGAGCTTGTTACCTTTAATAAAGCCTAGAAAGGGAAACGTTAAATCCACAAGCCCCCAGATATATTTTGGCTCTTTAAATTCCTGGGTTATAATCTCAAGTATTTCACTACTCCTCCTGCCGGTTACCCAGAGGCTGGCAATGAGCGCTCCTACGCTTGAACCAGAGATAACATCAATGGTGATTTTTTCTTCTTCGATTACCTTTAATATGCCGATATGGCAAAAACCGTAGGCCACCCCCACTCCTAACGCCAAGCCTACCAAACAATCACCGAGCCTGCGCGCAATCCTCGTTATCGCCTTGGCATATTCAGAATCGGGTTCATCCAAAACCATTTTATCCGATGCCTTAAATTCTATCTTGGCTAAAGTAGCAAATATGGGGTGATTTAATAATCCTATTTGCTCTTCATATGTAAGCCTTGATACTTTATATTCATTAATAATAACCTTTATCTTATCTTCATGAAAGTTAAAATCGGTTGTGAGCCTGTGGATTAAATTGGATGTCTTTTTTAAATCTACAGGTTCTGGGCTCGTCAATATGTGGATGAGGTCAGATTGATTCAGTATATCGAAGATACTCCTGTCCATTTCACTGGGCAGGTCTAAAATTATATAGTGATAATCATTCACCAAGAGGCTTAAGACGCCCGCCAATCTCTTCACGCACGACTCATCTTGGGGCTTATAGCAAAGGGTGATTAAGTCTATGCCAAATCTATCTTTTAAAATAAAATCTTTTATTATTCTTGGCGTATCCGCCTGGGCACAAGAAGACAGGTCAAAGATTTGATAAGCACCCTCAATTTCTAATCTGCGGGGTAGACTGTGAATTTTATCAACAGGGGCAATATCTAATATAATTACTGATTTATGCGTTTCTCTGACAAGGCTTAGCGCCATATTCAAGGCATAAACGGTCTTGCCTGCCTGAGAGTAAGAACTAAATATGGAAATAGCCATACTTTCAAAAATAGTCTTTTGATGAATATCTTTGCGTTTTAATCTGCGCGATAAGGTTTGACTTAAATCAATGGCTAGACTCGGAATTTTTTTTAAGATAAAATCAAAATCGCACTTTTTGATAATTAAGAGGAGGCAATCATTTATTGCTTTGGCAGTTACAGAATGAGACTCTCCCGTAAGAAGTGAAATAATTCCGAAGTATTTTCCCCGATGCAGATATTCTAATAAAGTCTCGTTTCCCTGTTGGTCCTGCGTATAGATTACAATTCTTCCTAACACAACAACATAAAGCGCATCGGCGGGTGCGCCTTCCTGATAAATAATTTCTCCCTTCTTATGCTCCTTAAAACTAATCCGTTCTCCAATTAGACTGCGTTCCTCACTAGATAAACCAGCAAACAAAGGGATCTCTTGTAATATCGAATCTTTCTTTATCAATTCCATTACTCTAGTTTCCCGGTTTTACACACAAGAGAATATTTTCTCGCACTTTCTCGGACAGTCCGCTGATAAGTATTATAATCTACTTCAATGAGGCCAAAACGGGGCTTGAAACCCTTATCCCATTCATAATTATCTATTAGCGACCAATAAATATAACCTAAAAGTTTTACGCCTTGGTTCATTGCCAGATGGATATTCTTTAAATGCCCGTAGATAAAATCCCATCTTAAGTTATCATCCTGCGTGCATATGCCATTTTCTAAAATAAATATGGGCAGATTATAATTTTTCAATCTTAATAGTATTTTATACAGACCCTCTGGATATATATCCCAACCCAAAGAGTTTTTCTTAACCGGATGGTGATTCTGATTACAGATATCCAACAACAGATTTTTAAAGCCCCATTTTTCTACATCTACTAAACTACGGGAGTAATAATTGACACCTATAAAATCAAGGGATTTATACCTGATAGCCGACTCAATAAATCTCAGATTGAATAGTTTATCTCTTAAATATGTAGCGCATTTATTTTTTAAAGTAGGACTGCAAGGCATAAAGGCTTGTATATTCTGGGCAATGCTCACCGATGGAGAGAATAATTTTTTTCGTTTATAAATA
>Ga0180732_1001316_pt1 | contig 15747 bp, 16 predicted proteins | sample KR11_01MetaG_FD_148674 | JGI IMG/M metagenome (GOLD analysis project Ga0180732, IMG submission 148674) | Groundwater microbial communities from the Olkiluoto Island deep subsurface site, Finland - KR11_0.1 MetaG | ecosystem: Environmental > Aquatic > Deep subsurface > Groundwater | place...
TCTCAACTTAACCCACGTTTGCAAGGTAGGCAGGTCTTTTTTTGCTTAAAGATACCTTGAAAAATGGTCTTTTTCCCCAAGCTCTGCGTTGTTCTAACAATTTTATCCTCGGAATATCGACTATATGTCTGCGGTAAAATTTTCTTCACGCCTTGATCTTGAATAAAAAGCCTGATTTTTCAAGGTACCCTTAAGTGTTAACCATTATATCTAAATGCCATGCACATCACCGCATCGGTCTTTATTAATGACGATGAATCCGGTTTGCATCATGATTATGAGGTTTGGCTTGAGAAACTGGCTCCCCACGAACCTGTCAGTCGCTATCGTCATAATGTCGGTGAAGATAACGCAGATGCCCATTTGAAGCGGCAGGTTATGGGCAGAGAGGTGGTTGTTGCTGTTAGTGCTGGTCAGCTTGATGTCGGGACATGGGAACAGATATTCTATGGTGAGTTTGATGGCGGACGCAAGAAAAGGGTGCTGGTGAAAATCATTGGTGAATAAAAAATTTTGAGGAACAGAGGCTCTCTAGGATTGTGGGCAGTTTCTTGAGTGCTTCTATTTGGCAATTTTCTTAACAAACAAGCCAGTGGCGAGTGTCGGTTGCTCTCTCAACGACCGCAGCACTTCTTAAATTTGTTGCCGCTGCCACAATGACAGGGATCGTTGCGGCCAATTTTTACTCCTCTTCTTTGGCCCGGAAGGGAGTTGTCCTGGATGTCACCATCGACATAGAGCCATTGACCGTCCTCTTTTATAAAACGACTGACTTCGTGCAATCGACATACATCTTTCTGGGACAAAAAAGTTGCCTTAAATTCGACCACACCTTCGCGGTCATTTTCCATCCCCTTTTCCCTACGGACAATATGAAGGCCGCACCATTCGGGGATGGTGGCAGGGTCGATAGTATCGGGTCTGGTCGAGGGATGCCATGATCTCAGAAGGTAAGCGACATCTCGAATCACATTGGCGGTGTAACGTGAGCGCATCAAGGCTTCAGCGGTAGAGGCCCTACGATCACCGGAAAGCAATGGCTCACAGCACTCAACGTATGGTTGGTCAGAGTTGCAGGGGCAGGTAGCGGTATTGGTCATAGTAAAAGGAACGGATATTTTTTTTTGGCTATCTTTTTTAACAGAAAAATATCCAGACATTAAGCCAAAAATATTTTTATGCTTTGGTCGGAGGAGAGTATATATTTAGCACATGCTACCAGATCCCAGAGAGGAGTGGGGCTGAAAATAGCCATTCTCCTATTCGATCAGGGCCTTGGGTAGGATGACCTTATCGAACAACCATTTCTGATCAGCTTTAACCAAGGACATCTCAACCTTGTGTATCTCCTCAATAGGGGCTGTCTGTGTTGTATTTTGGCGTCGGAGCCGGACCGTATTCTGCACTTCGGCCTGTCCCTTGGCTGGTATGTTGACAATCACATCTTCAAAGGCAATGGCGAGCAGGCTGTAGCGGTTACGGTGGTAGATGAGGTAATGGATAATCAGATCCTGTTCCAGTGCCTCGTGATAGGTTCTCTCAGGAATAGTCACCAGGCAGCTCTTTCCCAGCATATTCTTGACCTTGCGCATTTTCAGAGCCATCTGTATCGGCGACTCCTGTCCCTCCTTGCCAAGCTCTACAGCAAGGTCAGTAAGTTGGCGCTTAATCACCTCTTTATCGGAAAAATAGTAGGCGAGCCAGCCACCCAGAGCAATGACCAGCACCAGAGCAACGAGAACGATTTTTTTTACCATAGAGATTCCTGTATAAAATTCAGTTTCGCAGCAACAGTATAGTTTATGGTAAGGTGATAGTGATGGTTCATTATCGTCTGTTCTGTTGCTATTTAATTCTCGTTACTCTACACTTATTCATAAGTGTACTTGTTTTGTTAAAAAGAGATCAAGATAATTTATTGATATGAGAAGTGAACTTTGTCGCAGGCATCTTCCATTTCGTTGAAAATGGTTTTAGAGTTTGGTGCTGTTTCCATCCGGTATATTTTCTTTGAAATATTTTTCTTTTCCTCTTGATATTTTTGGGAAGGATATAAGTAGGACCTGTGAATGCCAGAAGGATATTGAATACCAGGAGCATCCCTATGGAATCCCGATTTGCACTGGATATACTTTCGCAACCTGATGATACAACCTGCGGTCCCACCTGTCTGCATGCTGTCTACAGGTATTATGGCGACGAGATTTCATTAAAACAGGTTGTTTCCGAGGCCCATCTGCTTGAAGGAGGCGGCACCCTGGAGGTCCTCCTTGCCTGTCATGCCTTACGGCGCGGCTATCGGGCCACGATTTACACCTACAATCTGCAGGTCTTTGATCCCACCTGGTTTGAAAATCCTGACATCAATCTCAGCGCAAAGCTTAAGCAGCAGATCAAGATCAAAAACAGTAAACGACTGAAGGTTGCCACTAAGGCATATCTGGAATTTCTGGCACAAGGCGGGAAACTGCGATTTAAGGATCTTACCACCGCCCTTCTTCGCAAATACCTCAAACAAGGCAAACCGATCCTGTGCGGTCTTTCCTCCACCTATCTGTATCATTGCGCCCGCGAGTTCGGCCCCACCCTTGAGTCTGATGATATCCGGGGAGTGCCCACCGGCCATTTTGTGATCCTCTGCGGCTATGATCTCCATAACCGCCATGTCTTTGTTGCCGACCCCCTGAAGCATCCTTCGGGGAAGGGCCAGTTATACGAGGTCGATATCGACCGTCTCGTCGGTTCCATCCTGCTGGGCATCCTTACTTACGATGCCAACCTGCTGATCATTGAGCCTCCATCACGGCCTGGCAAGGTGGTAAAATGAGCACCCTCATCGTTGTCGACAACCCCAATGGCTGGCCCCTGGATCTGAAAGGGGTGGAAATCATCTCAGCCCGCTCCTACCTGACCGATCCTTATTTCACTAGCCTGCGCCGCACCAAGGTTTTCAATATGTGCACGTCGTACCGTTATCAGGCCGCCGGCTATTATGTCTCGCTCCTTGCCGAGGCCAGGGGCCACAAGCCCATTCCCTCGATATGGACCATTCAGGACATGAAACTGCCCTCCATCATCCGTTTCGTCTCGGAAGATCTTGATGATCTGATCCAGAGCAGCCTTGCCCCGCTCCAGTCGGATCGCTTTGTCCTTTCCGTCTATTTCGGCAAGAACCTGGCCAAACGCTATGATCGCCTGAGCTCCCGGCTGTTCAACATGTTTTACGCGCCCTTCCTCAGGGCGAATTTTGTCTTTCATAAAAAATGGATCCTCCAGAATATCTCGCCCATTGCCGGCAACGACATTCCGGACAGCCATCTGCCCTTTGTCCTGGAGGTGGCCAATGCTTTTTTTGCTAGACAGCATTTCACGATGCCCAAAAAAAGCGACAACCGTTTCGATCTGGCCATTCTCTACAACCCGGAAGAAAAAGACGCTCCCTCCAACGAACGGGCCCTGAAAAAATTCATCAAGGCCGCTGCGGCCTTGAGTATTGAGGCGGAACTGATCAGGAAGGAGGATTATGGAAGGCTTTCCGAGTTTGACGCCCTCTTCATCCGGGAGACCACAAACGTCAATCACCACACCTACAGATTCGCCCGGCGTGCCGCTGCTGAAGGATTGGTGGTGCTCGATGATCCTGAATCAATCCTGCGCTGCACCAACAAAGTTTTTCTGGCCGAACTCCTTGAACGCCACAAAATTCGCACGCCGAAAACCATGATTGTCCATCGCGACAACCTGGCTCAGGTTGAACAGGAACTTGGCCTGCCCTGCATTCTCAAAAAGCCTGACAGCTCCTTTTCCCAAGGGGTCAGTAAAGCAGAAACCAGAGAAGAACTCATGCACTATGGCCGTGAGCTTCTCAATGATTCAGAACTGATCATTGCCCAGCAGTTCTTGCCCACTCCCTTTGACTGGCGTATCGGGGTCCTGGACAAAAAGCCACTTTTTGCCTGCAAATATTTTATGGCCAATAACCACTGGCAGATTATCCAGCGGGCTTCCGACGGCAAAAAGCAGGAGGGCATCACCGAAACCTTCCGCCTTGAAGATGTGCCTAAAAAAGTGCTCTGTACCGCCGTGAAGGCGGCCAATCTCATCGGCGACGGTCTCTACGGAGTAGACCTCAAAGAGATCGGCTGTAAGGTCTATCTTGTTGAGATAAATGACAATCCAAATCTAGATGCCGGAAATGAGGATGCGCAGCTGCAAGATGAACTGTACACCATCGTCATGGCATCATTCCTGGCCCGCATTGAACGGAAAAAGAAGCTGTGTGACCAGATATGACAAGCCGCGACCCCTTGCATCTCTTTGCAGGCGCCGGCATCGAGCTGGAATACATGATCGTCGACGCCGACACCCTTGACGTAAAGCCTCTTACCGATGAGGTTTTGAAGGCTGTCAATGGTTTTTATAATGAAAATTACATCAAGCCTGGCGTGTGCTGGTCCAACGAACTGGCCCTACACGTCATTGAGTTGAAAACAGGCGAACCGGCGCCGTTACTTGTTGATTTCATCAGCCTTTTTCAGCAGGATGTGGGGCGGATCAATGACATCCTTAAAGGTTTCAAGGCCAAACTTATGCCGGGCGGTGCCCATCCCTGGATGGATCCTTTCCGTGAAACCCGACTTTGGCCCCACCATCACAGCGCCATCTATGAGACCTATAATAAAATATTCGATTGTCGCGGTCACGGTTGGTCTAATCTGCAGAGCGCCCATTTGAATCTGCCCTTTGCAGGCGATGAAGAGTTCGGCCGCCTCCACGCCGCTATTCGCGCGCTGCTGCCTATTTTACCGGCCCTGGCGGCCAGCACCCCCATTGTCGATGGCCACCGTCAGGATTTTCTCGATTATCGGATGGAGGTCTACCGAACCAATTCCTCAAAAATCCCCTCGTTGACCGGAGAGGTCATTCCTGAGCCTGTTTTTACCAGGGCGGATTATGACAGCCGGATCTTCCAGCGTATGTATCGCGATATCAAGCCTTATGATCCGGGTACTGTTCTGCAGGATGAATGGCTCAATGCCAGGGGCGCAATTGCCCGTTTCGATCGTTCCGCCATCGAAATCCGTATCCTTGATGTGCAAGAATGTCCCCTGGCCGATCTGGCAGTTGCCTCTTTAATTATCAATACCCTGAAGGCCCTGGTTGACGGTCTGTGGTCCGACCCTGCAGAGTTACAACATTGGCGGGCAGATGCCTTGGCCGACATCCTTTTTAAGACCGTCAAGAGCGCGGAGAACAACAGGATCAACAACGGAGATTATTTAAATATTTTCGGTGTCCAGGAGGGTGGGGCGATAACGGCCGGCGATCTCTGGGGCCATATTTTTCAGGAGATTAAAGGCCCTTATCCCCTGCCTGATATTTTTTTGGAACCGCTGTGCATCATCATCCAGCAGGGAACTTTGGCAAGCCGGATCGTCAGGCAGCTTAATAATGATATGTCTCGACCCGCTCTGAATCGGGTGTATGAAAGCCTTTGTGACTGCCTGGCCCAAGGTGTCATGTTCATGGATCAATAGATTGTCAGTTTGCCTGGGGAAAAACTTTGCGACGAGTCCACGTCAGCTCATCTCTACCCATGATGGAAAGCCCTTCATGATGACCAGACAGAAAATCCCAACGCTCATTTTAAGCTGCGAACATGCAACTAATCATCTTCCTGATCAATACCATCCGCTTATTACTGGCTGTATCGATCCACTTGACACTCATAAGGGATACGATTCAGGGGCTCTTGAATTCGCGCGTCTGATGGCCGCCAGGCTTTCAGCCCCACTGTTTGCCGGCAGCGTCACCCGCCTGCTGGTGGATTTGAATCGTTCTCTTACTAATCACCGCTCGCCGCCGATACGGTCCTGGAGCGATCTTTCCTTTGCTCTGAAACAAGAAATCCTTGCCCGTTATTATCACCCCTATCGTCGCCAGGTTGAAGAAGCCATTGAAGGTATTCTGATAAAAGAGAAAACCGTTCTCCATCTGTCCATCCATTCCTTTACCCCAGAACTGGATGGTGTCCAAAGAACAGCGGATGTCGGATTTCTCTATGATCCAAGGCGCGTCGAGGAAAAAATATTTTGTGAGAAATGGAGCACCGGACTGGCAGCAAGAGATGTGGGATGGCGCGTACGAAGAAATTATCCGTATCGGGGAACCAGCGATGGATTTGTCACCGCTTTGCGAAAAAAATTCCCGACGCAGTGCTATCTTGGCATAGAGTTGGAAATAAACCAGATTTACCCGCTTGACAGGAAGGCGGCTTGGCCGAGATTGCAACACCAACTATTGGAGAGTTTCGTGGAAGTCCTGCAGATGCAGGATAAGTGACAAGGCAGATCGGCTTGATAAAATGCCGGTGTCCGGATTGCTGAACAACCGGCGGGGCATTGTTGTTGACGGGACAGGGGTCAGTCTCCGGATACGCCGGAGAACCAGGAGGTTTGGCCGCAGTCGGCCTCTCAGGAGCCGGGGTGCGGTTTCCCGATGGCTCGTATCTACGGTTTTATCTGGGAAGTGGGGCTTGAGTCAGTTACGCCCTTGGTAATAAGAAGAATCACGAGCTGTAGCTGTTCCGCCAACAGCGGAAGATGTTTAGGCGGGGTGATATTTTTTCGGAGACAAAGGCTTCGGTAGTTATTTCGACATCGCAAACCTGGAAAACGAGGAGTTGACAGCGTTTTTATCCTTGCCAGATACGAATGCATATTCATCATCGTCACCGCCAATTTATGCTTCAGGAAATGGTCACAGGTCTTTGTTGATGCCAAGATAACAACAGCCCTGCTGGATCGTTTGACACATCATTGCGATATTATGAAAAAGGCAATTTTCTAAGTTATTTATGGACAGGCCCTTATCACGTTAACTGGTCATTCCCAACAGCTCCTGGATTTGACAAAACGGCCACCAGGAAATTTCCAGACATTATCCACTCCTCAAGAGTCCCGCCAATATCCCCTGATTACTACGGCTTTCCGTTTTGTTGAATTTTTCATTGCATTTTGCACAATGATTGCATTTTGAAACGCAATCAAGCTGTCTCCATTTGTGTAACTATGTACTATTGCTAAATAAATAAAAATGGAACAGTTGTTGCTAGGTTCTCCCGAGAAGCAACAATTTCCCAGCCGAGTAGATTCCAGCACTATCAACAAAAAAAGGGAGATAATATGAGTGAAAATGTACTCGCAGCGAAGACCAAGGAGCTATACAAAACTCTTTGCCAAGACAACTGGGGGAAAAATACCGTTGCCATCTTGGTTGCACTCCTGAGTATTATGATGGTGGCCTGGGATCGACCATGGGGCGCAGTTGGAGCGGTGAGAAACTGGGGTGAATGGATCATTTACGGCGCCGGTTTCTGGGATTCACTTGGGTTTGCCGCTGCATACGGCAAAGACACTCCTAGCGCATTTTTGACCCATACCGGCTCAGTGATCGGTATCGGTTTTGTCGGCGGCGCCTTCCTTTCCGCTTGTCTGGGAGGTAACTTCGCCTTTCGCGTTCCGCCGAAACTGGAAATGGTCAAAGCGGTCGTAGCCGGTATTTTTATGGGAGCTGGCGCTACCTTGGCTGGCGGATGTAATGTCGGCGGTTTCTATAACGCCATTGGTAACCTTTCGGCCCATGGATTTGCTATGATGGTCGGTCTAATTATCGGTGCCATCATCGGGTTGAAATACGTTTTTTGGGAAATGGAAAATATAAGCTGGGGAGCTAGCGGTGGAACGACTATTAACATACCCGGAGCCTTACAATTCATTATCGGCATTGCTACCCTGTCAGCGCTGATTGTCGGTGCTTACAAATACGCAAGCGGCGACATCGAAAAACTGGGTGGCGTTCTGCTTATCACCGCTATGTTGGGTTACACCTTTCAACGTGGCCGCTGGTGCATGATCCAGGGATTCCGTGAGCCACACATGACGGGAAGCGCCACTATGGCAAAATCTGTGGCATTGAGCATCGTGATCCTTGCCTGCGGTGTTGCCATTATCAAAAGCAGGTACGTTGGCTTTAGCGGTAATGAAGACTTCTGGCAGCATTATGTCCGTGGCACCTTCGGCTGGGGTGGTGTGCTCGGTGGAATTCTTTTTGCCTTTGGCGCGATTCAAGCCGGCGGTTGCGGTACCGGTACTCTCTGGCGGGTTGGAGAAGGACAGATAAAACTATGGATCGTTACTCCCTTCTTTGGCATGACCTGTGCCGTTGGTTCCATGCTTTCTAAAAAATACAATTGGGAAGGCTCCATCGCAGATGGCAGCAACCTCGGTTCCTATGTTTATTTACCTGATAAACTTGGATATGGCGGCACCCTGGCCCTGATCTGCCTTGCAATGGCAGCTTGGTATATCATTGTCACCTGGAACGAAGAGACCAATAAGTTAATGCTGGAGATGTAACAATTTTTATGGCGAGGCTACATCTCAAAGCCAATCTTTTTCAACTAACGCCCATTGAGGGCATAACAAAACAAGAAAGGAGATACAATGGATCTTGAAAGCATTAAACCCGACCAGACCCTGGATGCCAAAGGACTCAGCTGCCCAATGCCACTGCTACGGACCAAGAAGGCTGTAAGCAGCATCAAATCCGGGCAAATCCTGGAAGTATTGGGCACCGACCCCGGTTCAAAAAACGACTTACCAGGCTGGTGCGAGCGTTCAGGGCACACCTGTATGGGCATAATCGATGACGTCGGCTTCTTTCGCATCTACATCATGAAAGGATAAGTTAAGAAACCAATATATAACAGGTAGGCAGCTCCCAACGGGTTGCGGCGTGCCTTGCCTTTTCCACGAGGTATTAAAATGTCAAAAACACTCGGTATTTTTGTCACAAACCCAGACAGCATGCAACATGTCATGGGAATTACAAAGGCAGCCAAGGATAAAGGCGCCAAGGTCAAGGTCTTCTTCACTTGGAAAGGGACCCTTCTTTCAAAAGACCCCCAGTTTCCCGTTTTATGCGAACTGGCCGATGATGTTTCAATTTGCGCAGACAGCTATAAGAAAATGGGTTTTGAAGTTTCCGATGTCCCTGTCGGTCTGACCAGCGAAAAAATGGCTACCCAGGCCCAGCATGGTGCCATCATCGAAGACTACGACTACTACCTGACCTTCTAGGAGAAAAATTATGTCCAAGAAAGTATGCTTAATTTATCAGAATGAGGACTACGTCTTAGACGGCATGCGTAGCGCCCTTGGCCTTGCGGTAGAAAACATGTACGCCTTTGCAGCTGTCGTCGGCACGGAAATAGCAGAGCTTGACGAGCACAACAAGGAAAACCTCGATTGGATTCGTGATATGGAAGGAGATGTTTATAGCACTGTTCAGGCCAATTGCGATAAAAACGATATGACCCCGATCGCCCTTGAGGAACTCGGCAAGAAGCTCCTGGAAATGGACATTGTCGTGCCTTATGGAACTTATTAAGGAGAACCAGTATGAAAATCCTGCATATCTACAGAAACGAACCCAATGCCGACTGCAAGAAGCTGGTCGAAGTCGTCTCCGAAGGAAATGACAACGACCATATCAAGCTCTTTGAAGGTACCCCAGACTACAGTAAGGTGGTCGACATGGTATTCACTGCTGATAAGACCATCTGCTGGTGGTAGAAAGCCACCATTCAGGTATGAAGTATCACCGCTGAGTATTCAAAAGGCCCCCGTCACACGGGGCCTTTTGGATTGTTGCCGCCCTTTCACTGGGAAAGGTTCACGAGAATATTATTTCAAAGCCTCTTGCGCTACGCGCAACCATTGCATTATGCAATGACCTTGTTTCTGTCTGAGGAATTAAAAACACCATCGGCAATAAACTTCCTTCAAGGATGGGAGGCCTCAGCCTTTTGAAAGAAAAAGTAGGTTATCCGTACACGACACTTTTCTATGATATGTTTCACCACGCGGCGGGTGGCGATGTAAGGCCATGGTCTGATAGAATAAGCCAGCAAGGAAAGATGGAATGTGCTTTGTGCCACACCCACAAACCAGACCACGCTGACAAAAAGTAAAAGAGTTATCCAAATCAACAACCATTGTATTTTGTTGTTGATTTGAGTTTACAGCAGCAGGGAAAAGATTAGGACGCCTTACGCGTATACAGACAGCGAGAAGGCAGATGGTCTTTCCCCTCTGTTTTCTGCCCACCATGGTAGTTACAGGCCGTAGCGTTTCATCTTACGCCAAAGTGTAGACGTATCAATTCCTAACATTCTCGCCGCTCTGGCCTTGTTTCCGTCCGACTTCAGCAATGCCTTGCGCATCATACTCTGTTCCATATCACTCAGTTTCATTGAATCGGTAGTTGGCGTAACCAAACTCTCCTTATGAAAATCGTCGGGAAGAGAGGCCGAAGTAATAACTGTCCCCGTGGTCATAATCACCGAACTGGAGATAACATTTTCCAGCTCACGAATATTGCCAGGCCAAGGGTGATCAATCAACTTATCCAAGGTGTGCGGCTCGATTCTGTCCACTTTTTTCTCATACAATGAACTGTACTTACGTAGAAAATAACAAGCAAGCTCCGGGATATCTTCCGGTCGTTCACGCAAGGGAGGTAAGCGAAGCACCATAACACTCAGCCGAAAATAGAGGTCGTCACGAAAACGACCAGCTGCCACCTCTTCGACCAGATTAACATTGGTTGCAGCAACAATTCGAACGTCACTATGAAGCTCTTTGCCTCCGCCCACCCTGAAAAAAGATCTATCCTGCAAAAAACGTAATATCTTAGACTGGAAGGCTGCGGGCATACTGTTTAATTCATCAAGAAAGAGGGTTCCGGAGCTGGCCAGCTCAACCAAACCTTTTTTCTGATGTTCTGCCCCGGTAAAAGCCCCTTGCTCATGGCCAAACAGCTCAGATTCAAGCAGACTTTCGGCAATTGCTCCGCAGTTAATCGGCAAAAAAAGATTACCCGCCCGGCGACTGTTTCGATGGACCAGACGTGCAACCAATTCTTTACCGGTCCCTGTCTCTCCCTGAATCATAACACTCACGTCAAGTGGTGCAATTTTAGCCACAAGCTGCTTGACCTTCTGCATGGCGGGACCGCCGCCAATCAGCTCATGACTACGCAAGTCATGCAAGGTAGAGTTCATCAACCTGTTTTTTCTGATTAACTGATAGTACCGCAAGGCACGATTTGCCACCAACTTCAGTTGTTCAGGGTCGAAAGGCTTTTCAATATAATCATAGGCCCCTTGCTTCATGGCTTCAATAGCCGAATTCACCGAACCATGGCCAGTGATCATAATTATCGGCAAGTCAGCATCCACAGCTTTGGCCTGCCTGACGATCGCCATTCCGTCCTGTTTAGGCATTTTCAGGTCCGTTACAATCAGAGAAATTTTTTTTTCTATAATCAGTCTGATAGCGGCGTCGCCATCAGACGCAGCAAGGACCTTATGGCCCTGCCCACTGAATATTTCAACCAACAGTTCACGCATCCGGTCATCATCATCAACAACCAGAACAGGAAAGCTCTCAGGCACTTATTTCTCCCTCTATCTACCCAGTCAACCGATCAGCTTTAACAATCCCGCAGCCATACCTCGGCAACGAAATAATAAAACCTGCCCCAATTCCTTTATTTCTCAACTCCAGTAATCCATGCAACTCATCAATAATCCCGGCACAAATTGCCAAGCCTAATCCGGTTCCTTCCCCAACTGGTTTAGTGGTAACAAACGGATCAAAAATCCGACAACGTAGCTCCTCAGGCACACCAGGTCCATTATCCTGTATCAGTAAATGGGCCAACTCGTTATCTTCCCAGGTGCGGAGACGTATCTCCCCTCCGATAGCAATAGCCTGAATAGCATTCAAAACCAGATTAAAGATCAATTGTTCAACCTTGCGGCTATCTGCTAAAATCATAATGGGTTGTTGAGAAAAATCCAATAAAAGAACGACCTTCTTTTGGTCCAATTGTAATTGAAGAACCTGAACGACCCTGCGAACTGATTCATTCAAGTCAATCTCGGCAAGTTTCGAAACAGAAGTACGGGAATAATCAAGCAATCCTTTAACGATTTCTGAACATTTCCTGGCCTGTTCAACAATCACAGCCACACGCTGATTATTCTTTGCTACATCATCACTCTGTGGTATCAACGAAGCATATCCAATAATATTACCCAAGGGGGTATTGATTTCATGCGCGACGCCTGCTGCAAGCTGTCCCAGGGCTGCAAGTTTCTCGGTTCGGCAATAGAATTCGTGACGTTTTTTTTCTTCACTGATATCACGGAAAGTCTGAACCCCGCCAAGGCACCGCCCCGTACCATCTCGCAAAACTGCAGATCCAACTGAAACGTCCAGGAGTGTGCCATCCTGGGCCACCAATGTTGTTTCCGTATGGACTTCTGCTGTCGGGGTATTACTGAACGCACCAGCATTATCGGACAATGTAAACTGAAAAATTTCCTCACAACGTCTGCCCACGGCGTCCTCTTTGGAGTAACCTGTAATGCGTGTTGCGGATTCATTAAACGATACAATAACCCCATCATTATTGGTTACAAAAAGACCTTCCGTCATACAGGCCACTACAGCAGCTAATTTTTGGCGCTCCAATTCAAGGTGCTGGCGACTTTCTTTCAGCTGAGAAAAGCTATCAGTCAATCTTTCAGCCATGACATTAAATGACTCGCCAATCGAGTTACATTCCAAGGGACCTGTTAATTCGATTTTCTTGTTGAGATTTCCTTCGGAAATTTCATGAATAGCTTGCTGAAGCACGGTCAGCGGCTTATAAATCGTGACATTCAACACCGCACTGATCAACGCCAGACCTAGAACATGCAGTACGGCCACCACTGCCCCGGCGCAATAAACAATCTTCCATGTAATAGAATCAATCCAGTCTGTGGAAAAAGCTATCTGCACCATGCCATATGAGACATTTCCGCTACGAATCGGGTGCTCGGTCAACAGGATATTAGAGTCAGGAGGCAGCCGTTCACCTGCCAACAGCACACCGTCATTACGAAGCACGGTGATGCCACTCACAAAACCAGCTTGGATGATATCCCTGATATAACGTTTGATGTTTTCATAATCCTGTGAGGATATGGCCTCAAGGGCGACACTCGACAAGACCTGTGCTATATCCTCTCCTCTTTGCTCAAGATCTTGAACAAGCACCATCCGCTCAACTCGTATGACAATGACACAGGTAACGAGAATTGACAGCAGTATAATTATACTTAATCCCTTATAAAAACAGTACTGTAGTGGTCTCTTCATTATGATTCAATCAAGTCGGTATATTTCCAGGCCAAGCCTAGCCCTGATAATTTGCGATGCCATCACAAAAGTTGTTACGAGTTCATCTTTTTGAAGAAGCGACACGGTTGATACGAAAGGTCAAAAAATCAGTAAAGCCTCTTTTTGGTGGTCCGAGTACAATAGAGCCTAAATGACATCCTGGATCAAGCCAAGCACCACAATTATCAGCATACCGGAAACCATGAATATACTATTTTGTGCGGCCATGCTGTTACCTTCTTCTTGTAGTGAAAAAAACAGGATATTGATGACCTTATTATACCATAAGATAAATCGTTAGAGCCTCTTGCAAAAGTCCAAGAGCTGTTTTCTTATTTAATATATTGAAATAATTGAGTTTCATGGCATTCTCCGGTATTGTTTTGTACCACCAAATCAAAACAGAGGAGAATGCCGATGAAGCTCAAAGAGAAGATATCATGGTTGATGGGCCGTGTCCAAAGAAGTTTGTTTCCCCATCTAAACGAATGCCTTGATACACGTCTCACCGAGCTGGAACAACGATTGGTAACAATTCTTGAAGTTGTCCAGGTCGAAAAGTATGTTCCTAAAAGAGCCGCCACCCAGTGGCGGGGCCGTAAGCCTCTTGATCGGCAAGCCATTGCCAGAGCTTTTGTCGCAAAGGCAATGTGTCGAATTCCCGCAACCAGTGACTTACGACGGGCACTTCTGGCTACCATAAACCTTCGGCGAATTTGCGGATTCATAGCCCTTGAAGATATCCCATCAGAGTCCACATTCTCGCGAGCCTTCACCGAGTTTGCCGCCAGTGAACTCCGCAAACGGGCGCACGATGCCCTGGGAAAAGACTACCTTGGAGGTTGAACTTCTTGGCCATATCAGCAGCGACTCTACAGCCATTATTGGCCGAGAGAAACCAGCCAGAAAGGTAAAAGAGTCAAAGAAGCCACGCAAGAAAGGCCGTCCAGCCAAGGGCGAACAACGGGAGCAGGTTGTTGAGAAACGGATTGACCGTCAGGTCGGCCAATCCGTTGCAGAGGCCATCTGTGAACTGCCATCTTGTTGTGACCGGGGCACCAAGAAGAATGCCAAGGGATATCCAACGTCCTGGAACGGCTAGAAGCTGCATCTGGATACAAATGATGTGGGGCTGCCGATCAGTGCAATTGTCACCTCTGCTTCGGTGCATGACAGCCAGGTTGCCATCCCGCTGATAAAGTTGACCAGCAATAAGGTAACCTACCTTTATGATCTGATGGATGTGGCCTACGATGCCAAACGCATTGACGAAACAAGTCGACAAATTGGGCATGTTCCGATCATTGACAAAAACGCTCGTGGCAAAGAAACAAACCATCCCGATGGCACCCCCGAAGCTGAGCGCTATAAGATGCGATCAGCTTCAGAACGGGCAAACAGTCGTCTGAAAGAAGACTTTGGTGCCAACAACATCATGGTGAAGGGGCACAACAAAGTGACCCAGCACTTGATGTTCGGGGTCATCGTATTATTCGCTGATCAGCTTATACGGCTGCTCGGTTAGATTCTCAAAGATCGGAAACAACATAAAACAAGGGAGACGTGCGTTTATGTTGCCATAATATTACACGAAAACTCAGTACAAATTAACAATGGAGAGGTCAAGCGGCCATTTTGTAGGACAAGCCTCAAGGGCTCATCTCATTGTTCTTCTCAAGCTGAACATTCTGCAATAGGCTCTATTAAATAAAAAAACAGCTTCTTGGACTTTTGCAAGAGGCTCTTGCTGAATAATATTTATCGATAGAAGGTAACATGCCAGATTGACTTTAGTTTCTCTCAATCTCTACGGATAAAACATTGACTCCAAAAAAATAAAAAACCGGGTCCAAAGGGCCAGGTTTTGGTTAACCCCTGAAAGGGGGTGAAAATGCTTTAGCCCCCTGAGGAGGCAAAAGTTGAGTTGCTTCTCGTTTTTAATTTAGCTTAATACTTTGAACAGTCTCGAACTGTTCCTCTTGCTTCTTTTGGTACTTTAGATATTTCCGTATCATCTCTGCGTCCAAACCTACTGTATCAACACAGTAGCCTCTGGCCCAAAGATGATTGCCCCAAAAGGGCTTTTGCTTCAACTTACGAAATTTATTTAATATTCCTAGGGCTGTTCTTCCTTTGACAGTCCCTACATAGCTTGAAACCGATACTTTTTGAGGAATCATCACAAGAAGGTGCACATGGTCAACTTGAACATTTAATTCAGGAAGTTCACATTTCTGAACTTCTGTAAATGATTTGATACATTCTTCTGCTTCTTCTTTGATTTCACCTTCAAAAACTCTGAACCTATATTTCGGGCACCAAACAACACGGTAAATTTATGCTAACCCTACATGCATTGAAGGGCTGTGATTCTTTCCGGTAATATTCAGGCAGCCAAGAACAGAGCCCACGTTAAATGACAGCTTACGCATTGCCTGGGCAACATTCCGTG